>Ga0208957_1001648_pt1 | contig 10991 bp, 5 predicted proteins | sample RifOxyA1_FD_184029 | JGI IMG/M metagenome (GOLD analysis project Ga0208957, IMG submission 184029) | Groundwater microbial communities from Rifle, Colorado - Rifle Oxygen_injection A1 (SPAdes) | ecosystem: Environmental > Aquatic > Deep subsurface > Groundwater | place: Rifle, Colorado, United... | reverse complement strand
GCAACCAGCAGTAGCGGTAGTCCCAGTTGCGCACGGTGTGCGGCGCCTCGGGGATCGAGGACGTGATGGCGGCGACGATTGCGCCGGTCTCCTCGTACTGGCACAGCTTCAGCGTGATCGCGGCGCTGATCACCGCCTCCTGCCAGTCCAGCGGGATCGACAGGTAGCGCACCCACTCGCGCCAGTAGTCGACGGTCTGCTCCTCTGCGTGGCGCACGAAGGCGGCCACCGGTTGGGTCAGCGTCTCGTCCGGCCCGAGCACGAGGTGCACTTCGCGGTCGAGCACGAACGGCAGGGCGTCGCGCACCAGCCGCACCGGCACGTCGCTGGTCAGGCGCAAGGTGAAGCCGGGCACGAGGTAGCGGATATGGTTGCTGCCCCAGGTCGTCTCCGGCACGGCGGCACCGTAGTCGGCGAGCGGGCGCAGGCGCACGCGGATGCGCGGGCTGCCCGCGAGCGGCCGCACGCGCCGCGCCAGCATCACCGGGCGATAGAAGCGGTCGTGCTGGTGCCAGCGGGGCGCGAAGTCGGTGATCTCCACCGCGCCGCCGTGGCAGTCGCGCAGCACCGTGCGCAGCACCGCGGTGTTGTCGAGATACGTCTGCTCGGCGCTTTCCAGGTCTTCCAGCTCGATGGCGTAGTCGCCGCCCGGGTGGTCGCTGGGCGAGAGCAGGGCGCAGAAGGTCGGGTCACCGTCGAAGGCCGGAACGCAACCCCAGACGATGCGGGCCTGGCCGTCCACCAGCGCGGCGATGCTGCCGTTGCCGATCAGGCCCAGGTCGAGCGTCTGCGGACATGCGGCATGGTCGGGACGCGCGCTCATGCTTGCGCTACCTCAGCCAGCCATGACCGGACCTCGGAGGGCGATGCCAGTCCGTGCCGCGCGCAACTGGGCTGCCGGTCGCCGACCAGCACGGCGATGCCGTCGTGCGCCAGCACCGCCTCGAAGCCATGCTCGTCGGTGTGGTCGTCGCCCACGAACACCGGCGTGCGGCCGGCGAACGGCGCCTCGTCCAGCATGCGCGCCACCGCCGCGCCCTTGTTGGCGCCCTTCGGCCGCAGCTCCAGCACGTGGTCGCCGGGTTGCAGGCTGTACCCGGGCAGCCACGCGATCGCCGCCTCGGCCAGGGCGCGCATCGCCGGCTCGGCCTCCGGGTTGCCGCGCCAGTGCAGGGCGACGGTCGCGCCCTTGTCCTCGACCACCGCGCCGGGATGCCGCAGGGCGACCGTCCGCGCCTCCCCGCGCAGGGTCCGCAGCGGGGTCGGCGGCTTGGCGGCCGGGCCGTCGCCCCGGTGCTCCAGGCCATGCAGGCCGGCCGCCGGCAGCCGCAGCGGGGCGAACAGGTGGTCCAGTTGCTCCAGCGAGCGCCCGCTGACCAGCGCCAGCGCACCGTCCAGGCGCCGGTGCAGCACCTCGAGGGCCTCGAGCATGTCGGGGTCGACGTGCACCCGGTGCGGGGCGTCGGCGAAGTCCAGCAGGGTGCCGTCGACGTCCAGGAACAACGCCCAGTCGTCGGAGAAGGGCGGGGGTGGGGGCAGATCGGGTCGGCGCATGCACGCCATAGTGAACAGCCGGGTGTCAGCATCCGGTGGACGGGGCCCGCGCCCCGTTGAAGGCGGCCGGTGGAAGCCGCATCTAGCGGGCATCGCGGCCGAGGCCGCCTTCGACTTCCGAGGACTTCCCCATGCGGATGGACAAGCTCACCTCGCGCTTCCAGCAGGCCATCGCCGATGCGCAGTCGCTGGCGGTCGGGCGCGACCACACCATCATCGAACCCGTGCACCTGCTGGTGGCGCTGCTGGACCAGTCCGGTGGAAGCACGAAGCCGCTGCTTTCGCAGGCGGGCGTCAACGTGCCGCTGCTGCGCGAGCGCCTGGGCGAGGCGTTGGACAAGCTGCCGAAGGTGTCGGGCCAGGCCGGCAACGTCAGCATCGGCAACGACCTCTCGCGCCTGCTCAACGTCACCGACAAGCTGGCCCAGCAACGCGGCGATGCCTTCATCGCCAGCGAGCTGTTCGTGCTGGCCGCGCTGGACGACAGCGGCGAGGCCGGCCGCGCCCTGAAGGCGGCCGGCGCCGACAAGGCGCGCATCGAAGCGGCCATCGCCAAGGTCCGCGGCGGCGAGAGCGTGCAGTCGGAGAACGCCGAGGACCAGCGCCAGGCGCTGGAGAAGTTCACCATCGACATGACCGCGCGCGCCGAGTCGGGGAAGCTCGACCCGGTGATCGGCCGCGACGAGGAGATCCGCCGCACCATCCAGGTCCTGCAGCGCCGCACCAAGAACAACCCGGTGCTGATCGGCGAACCGGGTGTCGGCAAGACCGCAATCGTCGAGGGACTGGCGCAGCGCATCATCAACAACGAGGTGCCCGAGGGCCTGCGCGGCAAGCGCCTGCTGTCGCTCGACATGGGCGCGCTCATCGCCGGCGCGAAGTTCCGCGGCGAGTTCGAGGAGCGCCTGAAGGGCGTGCTCAACGACCTGTCCAAGAACGAGGGCCAAGTGATCCTGTTCATCGACGAACTGCACACCATGGTCGGCGCCGGCAAGGCCGAGGGCTCGATGGACGCCGGCAACATGCTCAAGCCGGCACTGGCCCGTGGCGAGCTGCACTGCATCGGCGCCACCACGCTGGACGAGTACCGCAAGTACGTCGAGAAGGATGCCGCGCTGGAGCGCCGCTTCCAGAAGGTGTTCGTGGGCGAGCCGACGGTGGAGGACACCATCGCGATCCTGCGCGGGCTGAAGGAGCGCTACGCGGTGCACCACGGCGTGGAGATCACCGACCCGGCGATCGTCGCCGCCGCCACCTTGTCGCATCGCTACATCGCCGACCGCCAGCTGCCGGATAAAGCCATCGACCTGATGGACGAGGCCGCCAGCCGCATCCGCATGGAGATCGACTCCAAGCCCGAGGAACTGGACCGAAAGGAGCGCCGGCTGATCCAGCTCAAGATCCAGCGCGAGGCGCTGAAGAAGGAGAAGGACGCCGAATCGAAGCAGCGCCTGGCCGACCTGGAGGCCGAGATCGAGACGCTTGAGCGTGAGTTCAACGACCTTGAGGAAATCTGGAAGGCCGAGAAGGCCACGCTGCAGGGGGCGACGAAGATCAAGGAACAGATCGAGGCGGCCAAGCTGGAGCTGGAAGCCGCGCAGCGCCGGCAGGACTACGCGCGCATGAGCGAGATCCAGTACGGCCAGTTGCCGCAGCTGGAGACCCAGCTGAAGGCCGCGCAGGAGGCCGAAACCAAGGGCTTCACCCTGCTGCAGGATCGCGTCACCGCCGAGGAGATCGCCGAGGTGGTTTCGCGCTGGACCGGCATCCCGGTGTCCAAGATGCTGGAGGGCGAGCGCGAGAAGCTGCTCAAGATGGAGGACCAGCTGCACGCACGCGTGGTCGGGCAGGACGAGGCGATCAAGGTCGTGTCCGACGCGGTGCGCCGTTCGCGCGCCGGGCTGTCCGACCCGAACCGCCCGTCGGGCTCGTTCCTGTTCCTGGGGCCAACCGGCGTGGGCAAGACCGAACTGTGCAAGGCGCTGGCCGAGTTCCTGTTCGACTCCAGCGACGCGATGGTGCGCATCGACATGAGCGAGTTCATGGAAAAGCACGCCGTGTCGCGCCTGGTCGGTGCGCCTCCCGGCTACGTGGGCTACGAGGAAGGCGGTTACCTCACCGAGGCCGTGCGTCGCCGTCCGTACAGCGTGATCCTGCTGGACGAGGTGGAGAAGGCCCACCCGGACGTGTTCAACATCCTGCTGCAGGTGCTCGACGACGGCCGCCTGACCGACGGCCAGGGCCGCACCGTCGACTTCCGAAACACCGTCATCGTGATGACGTCCAACCTCGGCTCGCAGATGATCCAGGAGATGTCCGACAGTGGCGGAGACGCGGCGGCGGGCTACACGCAGATGAAGGCCGCGGTGATGGGCGTGGTGCAGAGCCACTTCCGTCCCGAGTTCATCAACCGGCTGGATGACATCGTCGTGTTCCACCCGCTCGACAAGGCGCAGATCCGTTCGATCGCGCGCATCCAGATGGCGGGGCTGGAGAAGCGGCTGGCCGAGCGCGGCCTGAAGCTGCAGCTGTCGGACGATGCGCTGGCGCTGCTGGCCAACGTCGGCTTCGACCCGGTCTACGGCGCCCGCCCGCTCAAGCGCGCGATCCAGCAGCAGCTGGAGAACCCGCTGGCGCAGCGCATCCTCGCCGGCGAGTTCGCCAGCGGCGATACGGTGCGCGTGGAGGCGAAGGGCGGGGAGCTGGTGTTCGACAAGGGCTGATGGGCCGCGCGACGCAGCGACATCGCTGCGTCGCCTCGGGATCCTGTAGGAGCGGCTTCAGCCGCGATTAGCTCGCCAAGCGGGCGCATGGTTCCACGATCGCGGCTGAAGCCGCTCCTACAGAATGCGGTTCCATCTACTGTAGGAGCGACGTGAGTCGCGATCGCGAACCGGCTGGCGTGTCGCGACTTACGTCGCTCCTGCAAGGCTGTCGGGTTACGCCACCGCCGGCGGCAGGTGGTGGTCGCCCCGGTAGGGCGGGGTGGCCATCACCATCTCCGCCAGGCTGTGGGCGAGTTCGCGCTCGGCCATCACCGCAGCGTCGGCGCCGTGCTCCAGCAGGTGCTTGACCTCGGCGTCGGAGTGCGCGCGCGCCACGATGGTGAGTCCCGGGTTGAGCTTGCGCAGATTGGCGATCACCTCGCCGGCCTCGAGCACGTTGGGGATGGCCACGAGTACGGTCTTGGCGCGCTCGGGTTGGGCCTCGAGCAGCACGCGTTCGTTGACGGCGTTGCCGCGGATGGCGGGCAGCCCGGCCTCGCGTGCGCGGTCGACCAGGTCGTCCTCGCCGTCGATCACGACCACCGGCACGTGCCTCTCCGTCAGCAGGCGCCCCAGTTCGCTGCCGACGCGGCCGTGGCCGATCAGGATGACGTGGTTCTCGATGTCCTCGGGGATCGGCGGACTGACCATCGGCTGCGGCGCGGTGTCGATGCCCGCCAGCTCCTCCGCGGCCTGCACCCGCTTGACCCACGCGAACAGCAGCGGATTGACGATGATCGACAGCAGCGCGCCGGCCAGGATCAGGTCCTGGCCCGTCTCGGGCAGGATGTCCAGCGACACGCCCAGGCCGGCGAGGATGAAGGAGAACTCGCCGATCTGCGCCAGCGCCGCGGAGATCACCAGCGCAGTGGAGTTGGGCTTGCCGAAGGCCCGCACGATCCAGAACGCCGCCAGCGACTTGCCCAGCACGATGATGGCGAACGTGGCGAGGACCTCGAGGGGGCGCTCCACCAGGATCATCGGGTTGAACAGCATGCCCACCGACACGAAGAACAGCACCGCGAACGCATCGCGCAGTGGCAGCGTGTCGTTGGCCGCCTTGTGGCTGAACTCCGACTCATTGAGCAGCATGCCGGCGAAGAAGGCGCCCAGCGCGAACGACACGCCGAACATCTCCGCCGACCCGAACGCCACGCCCAGCGCGATGGCGAGCACGCACAGGGTGAACAGCTCGCGCGAGCCGGTGCCGGCGACGCGCTCGAGGATCCAGGGGATCACCCGGCGCCCGATGATCAGCATGAAGGCGACGAAGCCGCCGACCTTGAGGAACGTGGCCAGCAGCGCGCCGCCGATATCGCCCGTGGCACCCTCGTCGCCACGCAGGAAGCCCGCCATCGCCGGCAACAGGACCAGCGCCAGCACCATCGCCAGGTCCTCGACGATCAGCCAGCCGACCGCGATGCGCCCGCGCTGGGTCTCCACGACCCGAAGCTCCTCCAGCGCCCTCAGCAGCACCACGGTGCTGGCCACCGACAACGCCAGGCCGAAGACGATGCCGGCGCCGTGCGTCCAGCCCATGAAGCGCGCCAGGCCCCAGCCCATCAGCGTGGCCACCGCGATCTGCACCACCGCGCCGGGCAGGGCGATGGCCTTGACCGACAGCAGGTCGCGCATCGAGAAGTGCAGGCCGACGCCGAACATCAGCAGGATCACGCCGATCTCGGCCAGCTGCGGCGCCAGCTCCTGGTCGCCGACGAACCCGGGCGTGAACGGGCCGGCGATGATGCCGGCCACCAGGTACCCCACCAGCGGCGACAACCGCAGCCGCTGCGCCAGCGATCCGAAGATGAACGCAAGCACGAAGCCCGCCACCAGGATCGCGATCAGTGGGGTGTGGTGGGGCATGGGGCGTCCTTGGCGTGGGTCGGTTCAGGATGTGGGCGGCAGGCACCGCGCGCAAGGCGCGGGTCCGGTTCCGCCACGACCGGCACGTACAATGGCCGGATGATTGCTTTTCGTGATTTCGCCCTCCGCCGTGGCGAACGGCTGCTGTTGTCCAACGTCGACCTGGCCCTTCATGCGGGCTGGCGCGTCGGCGTGATCGGCCGCAACGGCACCGGCAAGTCGTCGCTGTTCGCCGCCATCCAGGGCGAGGTCGAAGCCGACCGTGGCGACATCGACGTGCCCAGCCGCGTGCGCATCGCCAGCGTCGCCCAGGAAACCCCCGCGCTGGACGACCGCGCGCTGGATTTCGTTCTCTCGGGCGACGCCCCGGTGCACGCCGCACTGCAGGCCGAGGCCACCGCGTTCGCCAACGAGGACTGGGAGGCCGTCGCCGAGGCCCACCACCGCATCGAGGAGCTGGGCGGCTACGACGCCACGGCCCGCGCCGGCAAGCTGCTGCACGGCTTGGGATTCTCGCCCGAGACGCATGACCGGCCGGTCAAGGCGTTCTCGGGCGGCTGGCGCGTGCGACTGAACCTGGCGCGCGCGCTGATGACGCCGTCGGACCTGCTGCTGCTGGACGAGCCGACCAACCACCTCGACCTCGACGCCGTGCTGTGGCTCGAGCAGTGGCTGCTGCGCTACCCGGGCACGCTGCTGCTGATCAGCCACGACCGCGAGTTCCTCGACGGCGTCTCGACCCACACCCTGCACCTGCACGACGGCCGCGCGAAGCTGTACACCGGCGACTACACCGCGTTCGAGCGACAGCGCGCCGAGCAGCTGCGCCAGCAGCAGATCGCCCACGACAAGGAACAGGTCGAGCGCGCCCATTTGCAGAGTTTCATCGACCGCTTCAAGGCCAAGGCCAGCAAGGCCAAGCAGGCGCAGTCGCGGATGAAGCGGCTGGAGAAGCTGGCAGGCACCGAGGCGGTGCGGGTCGAGCGCGCGCTGCGGATCGAGTTTCCGGTGCCGGACCGGCTGCCGCACGCGCTGTTGCGGTTGGCGGATGCCGACTGCGGCTATCGAATGGGCGACCCTGTAGGAGCGGCTTCAGCCGCGAACGAAAATGGTCGTGCGCCGAAGGATCCGATCACGGCTGAAGCCGCTCCTACACCGGCAGTCACCACCATCCTCCAGAACGTCGGCTTCATCCTCGAAGCCGGCGACCGCGTCGCGCTGCTCGGCCCCAACGGTGCCGGCAAGTCGACGCTGGTGAAGTCGCTGGTCGGCGAGCTGCCGTTGCTGGCCGGCGAGCGCAGCGGCCACCCGGACCTGCGCATCGGCTACTTCGCGCAGCACACGGTGGAATCGCTGCGCGAGGGCGCCAGCCCGATGGACCACCTCGGCGACATCGCGCCGGGCGTGGGCAGCCAGCCGCTGCGCGACTTCCTGGGCAAGTGGAACTTCCCCGGCAACCGTGCGTTCGAGTCGGTGGACGGCTTCTCCGGCGGCGAGCGCGCGCGCCTGGCGCTGGCATTGATCGCCTGGCGCAAGCCCAACGTGCTGCTGCTGGACGAACCCACCAACCACCTCGACCTCGATATGCGCGAAGCACTGGCCGAGGCGTTGAGCGACTTCGACGGCGCCATCGTGCTGGTCAGCCACGACCGCCACCTGATCGGTCTGGTCTGCGACACCTTCTGGCGCGTGGCCGACGGCCAGGCGCTGCCGTTCGACGGCGACCTGGACGAGTACGCCAGCTGGCTGCGCACGCGCGACTCCAGTAACGACGGCAAGCCTGCGAAGGCCGCGGCGCCTGCACCGGCCGCCGCGGCAAAGCCCGCGCAGCCTGCACCGCCGCGCCGCAAGGCCAACCCGGTCAAGGTCGCCGCCGCCGAGTCGCGCGTGGCGACGCTGGAAGCGCAACTGGCCGAGGTCGAAGCCGCGCTCGGTGAGCCGGCCGCCTATGCCGGTGGCGGCGAACGCGCGGCCGAACTCGGCCGCGAACAGGCCCGCCTGCGCGCGGAGCTGGACGACGCCGAAGCGGCGCTGCTGGCGCTGTACGAAACCGACGCCGCCTGAGCACGCCCCCTCCCCAGGGTTGCCCTCGCTACGCCCGACCGCGACCATGCCTGCCGTCCGGCCGGCACAGGCGTCCATGAGCAACGAGCTGATCTACCTGCTGCTGATCTTCGGCCTGCTGGTCATCCCGCGGGCGCTCCAGCGGTTCAAGCTGCCCGCGCCGATCACCTGCCTGCTGCTGGGCGTGGGCGCGATGCTGCTGTGGGGCGAGCGCACGCACGACCCGGTCGTGGTGCTGCTGTCGACGCTGGGTATCTCCTCGCTTTTCCTGTTTGCCGGCCTCGAAGTGGATCTGGTGCAGCTGCGGCGCGGGCTCCGCCCCTTGTTGGCGCACCTCGCGGTGCGCAGCGTTTCGTTGCTGGGGGTCGCCTGGCTGGGCTGGGAGGTGTTGGGCCTGGGCTGGCAGCCGGCCGCCCTGGTCGCGCTGGCGCTGCTGACGCCCTCGACCGGTTTCATCCTCGACACCCTGGAGCGCCTGGGCCTGGACGAGGAGGAACGCTTCTGGGTCACCAGCAAGGCGATCGCCGGCGAGCTGCTGGCGCTGGTGGTGCTGTTCTTGGTGCTGCTGGCCGACGACCCGGTGCAACTGGGCGTGTCGTCGCTGGCGATGATCGGGCTGATCATCGGGCTGCCTCTGCTGTTCGTGGCGCTGGGGCGCTGGGTGATGCCGCACGCACCGGGTTCGGAGTTCTCGCTGCTGGTGATGGTCGGCATGGTCGCCGCCTACGTGACCTACAAGCTGGGCGTGTACTACCTGGTGGGCGCGTTCGTGGCCGGCCTGGCGGCGCGCCTGCTGCACCGGCGGATGCCGCGGCTGGCGTCGGACGACAACCTGCACGCGCTGCGGCTGTTCGCGAGTTTCTTCGTGCCGTTCTACTTCTTCCATGCCGGCACCGGCATCGTGCGCGATGCGCTTAGCTGGGATGCACTGTGGCTGGGACTGGCGCTGACGGCGGTGGTGGTGCCGGCGCGCGTGGGCGTGGTCTGGGCGCAGCGGCGGCTGATGTTCGGCCAGCGCGGGCGCGGCAACCTGCGGGTGTCGGTGGCACTGGCGCCGACGCTGGTGTTCACGCTCGTGCTGGCGCACATCCTGCACGCACGGTTCGGCATCGACAGCGCGCTGATGGGCGCGCTGATCCTCTACACCGTGCTCAACACGATGTTGCCGTCGCTGCTGCTCAAAGGCCCGTTCGACGTCGACCCGATGGACGCACGCCTATCGCGCCACCCGGAGGACGCGCTGCCCGAATCGACCGCCGCGCCGGCGACGCCACCCGCGCGCTGACCCGTTCGATCACGCGCTGATCGACCCGCGCGGTTGACCCGCGCCGCCGGGCTGTGTTCCGGTGGACCGCGTTTTCGCAACGGAGCGGGTGATGGGGACCCTGCACGCATTCGACTACGCGGTGCTCGCGCTGTACGTGCTGGTGCTGCTGGCCATCTGTTGGCGGGTATCGCGGCGCAGCCCCGATGCCGACGAGCTGTTCCTGGCCGGGCGCACGCTCGGCGCCGGCGTCGTGGGTCTGTCGCTGTTCGCCTCCAACATTTCCTCCACCACCCTGATCGGCCTGCCGGGCGCGGCGTGGTCGTCGGGCATTGCGGTAGCCAACTACGAGTGGATGGCGGCGCTGGTGCTGCTGTTCTCGGCGCTGTTCGTGGTGCCGGTGCTGCTGGGCAACCGCGTCACCACCGTGCCGGAACTGCTTGAGCGGCGCTTCGATGCGCGTCTGCGCAAGTACCTGTCGGCGGTGAGCGTGTTCCTGTCGATCGTGCTGGACACCGCGGGCAGCCTGTTCGCCGGCGCGCTGGTGCTGCAGGTGTTCTTCCCGGTGCTGCCGCTGGCCCCCACCATCGCGGTGCTGGCGTTGTTCGCCGGGCTGTACACGGCCGCCGGTGGCCTGCGCGCGGTGGTCTACACCGACGCGCTGCAGTCGGTGGTGCTGCTGGTGGGCTCGGCGGTACTGGCGACGGTGGTGTTCGCGCAGTTCGACTACTCGTGGGCCGCGGTCGTCGCCTCGGTGCCGGACGGGCACATGTCGCTGATCCGTCCGCTCGACGATCCCGAACTGCCTTGGTTGGGCACGTTGATCGGCCTGCCCGTACTGGGCTTCTACTACTGGACCATGAACCAGTACGTCAGCCAGCGGCTGCTGGGCGCGCGCAGCGTCGAGGCCGCCGGGCGGGGCGCGCTGCTGGCGGCGGCGCTGAAGCTGCTGCCGCTGTTCCTAATGGTGCTGCCCGGCGCGATGGCGGTGGCGCTGTTGCCGGACCTGCAGCGCGGCGACGAGGTCTTCCCGCGCCTGGTGGGCGAGTACGCGCCGGTGGGGCTGGCCGGCCTGATCCTCGCCGGCCTGCTGGCGGCGATCATGTCGAGCGTGGATTCGGCGCTCAATTCCGCATCGACGCTGATCACGGTGGATTTCATCCAGCCGCGCCGGCCCCGGCTGGACGCGCGCGCGCTGGCGCGGATAGGCCGCGTCATCACGCTGGTGCTGATGGTGCTGGCGGCGGCATGGGCGCCGATGATCGACCGCTTCCCCGGGCTGTTCGCCTACCTGCAGCAGACCTTCGCCTACGTCACCCCGCCGCTGGTCGCGGTGTTCCTGCTGGGCCTGTGGTGGAAGCGGCTGGCGGCGAACGCGGCATTGCGTGCGCTGGTCACCGGCCACGCGGTGAGCGTGGGGTGGTTCGTCGCCGACCAGCTGGGGTGGGTGTCGCTGCACTTCACCGTCGTGGCGGGGG
>Ga0208957_1001646_pt1 | contig 11003 bp, 5 predicted proteins | sample RifOxyA1_FD_184029 | JGI IMG/M metagenome (GOLD analysis project Ga0208957, IMG submission 184029) | Groundwater microbial communities from Rifle, Colorado - Rifle Oxygen_injection A1 (SPAdes) | ecosystem: Environmental > Aquatic > Deep subsurface > Groundwater | place: Rifle, Colorado, United... | reverse complement strand
TGGTCAAGAAGCCAGACTTTAGCCTCAGAACTCCCGCCGCCAAACTCATCCGTAATTTTGCCCCTTGCTACCCACGCCTCGGAATGTTCAATGCCGTTATGTTCAATCGCCTCGATACGTCTGCCGTCATCTACCCAGATAGGATTGTCAGTTTTCAATTTTGCTTGCGCTCTATCTCTTGCAGTCAGACCGTCTTTATCCTTTACCGTGTCATCAAGATAGTTCGCCGATTCCTTGTTGGAGTATGAATCACTAAGGTCAAACAGGGGACGGTGCTTTATTTTCAATCGCAGGGCTTCTGGCGGGGTATCTACCGTGTCCCGCTCCAGCCAATCCCGCAGGTCGTTATCCTGCGTCATTAAGAGCTGGACTTCCCAACTGTTGTAGCCCTTCTCTTCGCCTGTCTTCAGGTATTCAAAATAGTTCTTGACTGACTTCTCAGGCGGGAGAGCGAACGTGGGAATTGCGCTATCGGGAATGTCCAGTTCCTGAAGTATCGCCTTAGTCTGGTTATAAGCTTCAAGGCTCATTATCTTCGCTTGACCCCAGACCGCGAGTTGGGCGTTTTCTTTCGGGTTTGAACGCAGGGCTTCAGTCCTGAGATTGACGCCGATTTCAGACCTGTGCTGTTCCAGAAATTCAACCTGCTTCTTTTTATCGGCGATTGACCAGTATTCATTAAGCAAGGCGAATTGTCTTTGCGAGAAGTTGCCTAGATTGGCGTTCCGTGTGCGCTCATCCTGGTCAAATGTCTTTAGCTTTTCCTCATCACCAGAAGCAACAATCACTTCCCTGTCTTTCCACATCTGGTAGTATTGAACGAAGGTCGCGCCTTTACTGGCATCAGCGTTAAGGTCAACCAACTTCTCATTCGGTAAAATATCCAGTTGGTCGGCAATTTCTCTAGCTTCAGCGATTGCCCTGATATAGTCGGGAAATCCCTTTGCCTCAGTCAGAGTAGCGGGGTCAACGTCCTTGAGTTGTTTGGCAGTATCAGTCCAGAAGTCGGCTGTATCGTACTTTGGCTCAGTCTGTCCGTAGGGCAAATTGTCGGAATACTTCGGCAGTCCCATCTTTGGGAAGTTCTCTTTCCAGTCGCCGGTATAGGTCTGGACGCCGAAACCTGTAAAACTGAGAATACCTGCAATAACTGTTGTCTCGGGTTGTTCTATAATAGACTCCCATATATCCTGAATGGACATTGGCGCTACACGGTCAGCCCATTGCTTCAGGTTTTTAACATCTATGTCCTCACCGCCATAGGTCTTGCCCGTCATATATTCCAAGAAGGCGGCGGCGAGAGGCGCTTCCTTACTTTTGATAAAGTTTTCGGTGAGGCTCATAAAGTCCAAAGGATATTCCATGCCCGTTGTGGTAGAGATACCCATTGCCTGTTCACCGGTAACAGGGGCGGCCATAACGTAAGCCACTTTAGTAAAGAATACGGCAAGCTGTTGCGCGCCACCCCAAGGGTCAATATGCAGGTTGCCTATGCGGATTTTCATAAAGTCTGCGCTTCTTGGGTCAAGTTCTGTTTCCCACCAGTCAAGTTTTACGCCCAAAAGAATGAATCCTCCGATTACGCTAACGAAAAGAGCCGCATCCTTCCATGCCTCTTGGCGAACAAATTTATTGGCTGAAAAAAGGTGCCTCGGCCCGATTGCTCTGCCTACTACATATCTTGGAGCATAGACAAGTGCGGCAATTGCAGGGCCAGCCTTAGCCAACGGGCCCAGTGATGCCCTGCCTGTCCAGTCAGCCAACTTCGTAGCTTCAGCATCCATCGCTTGCACTATATCGAAGACTTCACCCGGCTTCAGTTTCAGTTCGCCAGAAGCATATAATTCCGACTTTCGCAACATCAACTTGTAGAAATTCTCAAAGATACCCCAGGTGGCTGAGTTGATGCCAGAAACAAAACCGCGATTCGCCAACTTGACGTTAGGTAGTTTACTGGTAAGCCTGGGAATGAGCCGTTCCTGGATAAGATTCCCCATTTCCTCAACGGTCTTCCATTGCGCAGTCCCCTTGGGTATCTTGAGAGGGCGCAGGAAGTCTCTGCCGTCTTTTTTCTGCAAGGCATCATAAATCGCATATAACGGACTTCTGGTGATGCGTTCCCACTGAGCCTCGGCATTCTTTTGGCTAAATGTTCCTGCCCAAGCATCAATGTTCGACTGGAAAAACTCTTTCGGATGCCCTGCAATGAGAGGCATTATCTGTCTCCAGTATGACTGGTCAATAGATGACTTCATCGCCCTGAGGAAGTTGCCAATATCAATGGGAACCATCCCGATTTCTTTGAGGACTCTGATTATAGCGTCCTTAGCAGGTGCTGGCCACAACGGGATCGCCTTAATACCCTCTTCAATCGGTGCTTCGTAGATTGGTTGGCTTACTCCTACGGGCGCAGGAGCCAATTCCGTAGCAAATTCCTGAAGGTCTAGGGCTTTCTGCGCCGCGGTTCTCGTATCCTTCGCCAACGGTTGAGGCGGTATCCACTTGGACTCAATTAGTTTAGCCTGATAATCGGAGGTCAACAGGTTTATGCGGAGGAACGATAGTTGCTCAAGCCTTTCAGGAGTCCAGTTCTTATACTGGTCAGGCGTGAGTTCCAACTTGAATGCTTCGAGGTCTGTCTGTTTCTGCGCCGCGGTTCTGGTGTCTAGAGGCAACGGAGGTAACGGTTGATACCTTTCCCCCAGCATCGCTTGACCAAAGGGTATCTCGCTCAGGTGCCGCAGGTAATCCGCCGTCTCCTGGTCAATCGGTATCGGTTCTCTACCCGTCTCGTGGTAAATACCTTCTACCCATTTGTCCAGAGGCTTTTGCTCATCGGCAATCTTTTCGATAGCCTTCAGGACTTTCGGTTGAGTTCCGAAAACCTTTTGCAGTCTGGTAAAGGCAGAACCACCCCTAACGCCCGGCTCTCTGGGTATCGGTTTGCCAGCCAGAGCATTAGTCAACGCCGTGATGGTCGAAGCCATCTCGAAAGGCTCTTCCTTCAAGACTTGATAAACTTTTGTGAAGAGTGCATCCCGCAGGTCGGTGACCATCCCCTCGAAATAGCCAGTGCTAACAGCAGGCAGTTCGCCAGACAAGGACTCTCTGATAGCCTGCTTCATTCCCTCTTCGGCGTTCAGACCTTTAGAGACAATGAGTTCCTGCGCTCTAGCCTTGAGGTTTTCCGCTCTACCCGCGCGGCTCTCCCGTCTGAGTTCTCTGGTCAAGTCCCACGCTGTCAGGGTATTCGGATTTTCCAGATACTCGCCAAAGAAGCCCACCAGCACATCGACCTGCGCCATGGTCAGTTTAGGCAGACCCAGAGGCGTAATATTAGCCTGTTGCTCTTCTAGGCTTGTCTCAGGCAATAACGCTAAAGGTTTGGCTTTTGCCTTTTCAATTTCCGCCTTGCTCGGTTTGGGAACAGGAGTAACCGCGCCCTCAAGGACATCTATGGTGTGCTTTCGCTCAAGGGCTTTCTCAATCGCCTCTTTGAACGCATCGGCATCGGCGTATTTGTTTTCAGTCGCTATCGTATCAAGGGCATATTCCCACCTGATTTTGCCAGTGGAGATACCGCCCTCTTTCTGCATCATTCCAGGAGTCGGCTCGCTACCGCCCTGTAGTATTTTTCTTTTGAACTTCTTGCCGCCGACTTCACCCGTTTGAGTTACCCATCTGGCGCCGGTCAATAGGCGATACTGAGTTCTGGTCAGGTATCTGATTTCGCCCTTATAACTACCAGCCTTTGCCACGACATCAACGAATTTGCTGGCGGGGTCGGCGGCGTGCTCCTCTTTTAGCGCTTCTAGTTCCATCCGATTCTGAAATTCCTTAGTGGCTCCCTCTTCGGCTTCGACTCTGACCTCTTCAGGTGTTACTGGTAATCTGGCTTTCGCTTCCTCCTCCATTGCCCTCAACTTAGCGGCTTCATCCATTGAAATCTGAGTGACTTTGCCTTTGCCTTTGGGGAAGACTTCTTTGGCTGAGACTTCACCGGGCAACATCGTCTCCTGGACACCCGCTTCAGGCATACCAGGTTCGGCTTTGGGAATCTTAAGCCCTCGCTTTGCTATTTCTGCTTCAGCAGCAACGAGTCTTGCAGTTTCATCGGCAATTGCAGACTTGTGACGCTCTATCGACTCTAGGACACGAGTCTTATCAATCCCCAAAAGTGGGTCTTCTGCGTCCGCAAGAACCTTCTCCGCCCCCTTGAGATTTTGTTTTTCGGCAGGGATACCCGTTCTTACGGATAATGAAGATTCTCTTGCCTGTATAACTGCCAAATCTGAAGCCCCGCTAAGTTCCTCAGTGTAACTTTTGAGAGATTCAGCATACTGGGGGTGTTTTGTAACCTCTACGGTAACAGGTGTAACCTTTTCAGGTGCAGGTTTTTCCATCTTTTCCTGCAAGTCCCTGATGCGCCACTCGATAGTGCGGAGTTGCTTTTCCGTCTCTTTGCTGTACTTGGCTGCCAGTTCTTTTTCGAGGTCGGCTTTGTACTGGCGGAGTTCGGATAAGATGGATTCAGGAGAGGGTTCGCCTTCACCGCCGATAAACCCGCGCTCATCTCTCACCGCTTTATCAACTGTGGCCTTGATGTCCTCCCGGATTCCCGGGCGAACTGAAACAGCGGCTCCGCCAGCCCCTGGCAATAAATTGGCTACCAGTGTCTTTACTGTAATATCAGGCAGGTTCTCGTACCACTTCCTATTTTTGTCAAAGAAGCGGACTGCCACATTGCCAACGACTTCCTGCATATCCTCCGTAGCCGTTTCGGCAAACTGGCTAATTGTGAAGTTCCTGCCAAACTTTTTAGTTACGTCCCACATCGTTTTCTTGACGAGTTCTTTGGAAGCCTCCTGTTTGAACTTCCTGAAAAGAAGCGGGCTAGCCTGTTTCAAAAGCGGGATGCGACCAACGCTTTCGAGAAGCCCAATCAGAGTGCCTCCAACTAGCGCAATAGAAGACGCGTAAGCTTCTGAGGCGCCGGCGTTTCTTGCTTCTTCGTAAACCGCTCCCCCTTCCACGGCTCCCATAACGGAAGTTGACGCCAACAAAAAGGCGCCGCCAGTGCCACCAGTGGCCAGCGAAATACCACCAACGGCAACTATGAACGGCACAACATTAGCCATTTCATAAGCTAAATAGCGCGGGTCCTTCAGGAGTTCGGGATGCTTGAAAGCGCCCTCCTGAAACTTTACATCGGGGACAATCTCCGGGTTTTTCTTAATCCAGTCCTCGTATTGCTTTTTGTTCTTATAATAACGCCATCGAAAGTCTTGGCGCATCTGCTTATTGGTCTCATTCAGAAACCGGCCGAGACCGCCGTAAGAATTTGAGTCTATTTCAGGGTAGATTAGGGTTGGCAGCGCGCCGAGGACAAAGTTTTCGCCTAATTCCCAGTATTGACGAGTAGCATATTGGACAGTATCCCAGGTATCCTTGAAAAAACCTTCTCTGGGTTTAGACTCGAAATCCTTGAAGATGGGATTGTAAGTCGCTACCTTCTGCCCGTTATCATCGTAGGCTATGCCGGTATTGACATCCAGGTTAATGAGTTTCCTGACGCCGTCTACGGTTATCATCCCCTTTTGTAAGGCGGCCGCTTTCTCGTTGAAGATTTCGTCGACCGACAGGTCGGGAAGTTCAAGACTCTTCAGGATTATCTCAGTATCGGGAGTCCGCCCCTGGCGCCGTATCTCATCGACAAATTCATCCGGGTACTGGTCGGCGTAAGCCTGCATGTAGCTGATTTGCATATCAGGAACGTCAGGATAGAGGCGTTTCATCGCGGCGTCCGCCTCTTCGACAGTCGGCATCTTGGGGAAGACAGGCGCTCTCTCGATAATGCCGGACGGCAGAATGGTCGAAATAGGAGCCGGCGCTGTCACAGGTTCAATCCCGACTGGCTCTTCTGGAATTACACCAGATTCCAGAAGTTGCTCTTCAGCCTGTCCCGGAAGCAGAGTCTTCGGCTTTCTGTATTTACTTATGTCAAAACCAATTACCATTCACTACACCTTTGGAACATTCGGTTTTCTGGTTATGGATGCACGGATATGTTGAATAAGGGGATTAACGCCAACTCCAATAACCCGCTTCTGGATAGCGCGGTTGATTATGTTCTGAGAGAGTTTCTTGAGTTCCTCGTTATGGAAAGTCATCAGACTGTCTCCTCCTCGATTTCGCCAGCGCCAGGGGATTCGGCTTTGCGGGTAGTCCTGACCGCCCCTTCAACGGGAGAACCTGGGCCTATCTGCATTGCCGCGGTCTCTTGCTCAGGAGAGGCTTGCGGTATCTCGATGCCAGTCAGACGCGATACTTCCTTCTGCGCTTCGCCCTCCAGCGCCTGCCCGACTTCAATCAAAAGCAATTTAGCTTCGTCTATCCGCCCCTGCTTATCGAGGGCTTTCGCTTGAACGAAAAGGCTTAAAGCCCTACTGATTTTCTGGGCATCCTGAACCAGGACTTTCTCGCTGACATCATCGTAGTCCCGATACTTTAGGATTGACTTGCGGATGCTCCTGTCGTCCATCCAGTTGCCCGCCTTTGCCATCTGAGCGAGACCGTAGTTAGCCGCAACCTGCTCGGGAAGAGTCGCCAGATACTCGAAGTCCATAGTGTAATCGCCAGCGAGGTCATCGGTGGTGTAAGTCCGCTTCTTGCCCACCCTGCCGATGTCGGCCTCCAGACCAAAATACCTGAATTGCCAGATGGCTTCTTTCGCCATCAGCCTCTTGAACCGTTCCATAGTCTTGAGTCTGGGCGTGAAGACCTGTCTCGAAGCGCCCGCCAGGGTAGCAATCGCCACCTGGGAAAGCTGAAATTGGAGATTGCCCCAGTCGATATTGCTGATTGAACCTCTTTGCAGAGAACCCGTCAAGGTAGCCATAAAGAAGCGGCCGGCGCCCAGCAGGTCAGGTCCGTCTATCTTCTGGAGACCCTCTGAGTTTTCAAGCGCCAATATGCGACCGAGACGGTAAATCGGTTCATCAGGTAGTTTCTTACCGGATACGCTTTTCAAGACCTGCGGAGGCGCCAGAGACAACATGTTCATCGTCTGTAGGATTGAAGCAATCTTATTCATGTGGGGATACAATTCTCGGTTGGCGCTGAATATTGAGTCGCCCCTCATGCGCAGGGAGCGCGGTGACGTGTCCAGGAAAGTTCCCACCTGGCAGAGTTGTATGACAAATGGCGGGTGTTTTAACTTGTTCGGAATAGCCTCGTAGAACTTGCCGTCAAGGAAAATCACCTCTTCGACATTATCCCAGTAGTCCCAGCGCCTGATTATCGGCAGTCCTGACTCTGGTTTGTATCCTGGATATTCCTCGCGGCAGGCATCGCGGTCTAGGTCGTCCCAGAAGGCTACCTTGGATAAACCGCGCCGCCCGACAGCGTAGACGCACTTCCGCATATCAATCGGCAGAGCATCGACTTCAAAACCCTGTTCATCCTGTGAAAGAAGGAGCCTCACTCCTACCCTTCCCCTGATACAGATTTGCTCCCAGAAGTAGAAGTCCATATCGGGCATTAGAACGGAGTTGAGTTGCTCGTTGGCGAGATAGGTTAGGTCGCGCCACCAGTCCTCGATTATGCCCGTCTGGTGCCCGTCCAGTTCTTTGCCGTCTCTCTGCCCGTTGATTTCAATAAGCTCTTCGGACTCATTCAGGACAGCCAGAACCCGCTCTCCGAAAACCCTGGGGTCGTTAAGGGTAACGTGCTGGACATCCTCGAGCTCTTTGTCCTTTGCGTCCCGGAGAACAAACGGGTCGAGAGTCCATAATCTCTCATCCTCGTCCATTCTGGGGAATATGTGTTTGCCCCAGTCCGCATTGACACCCGTAATCCACTGCATCGTCTCGTCATCAGTGGCTCTAACAGCAAGTTCAACAGGCATCTGCGCCGATAGCGAAGTGGACTGCGGAATGGCTTTACTGCCTTTCAAATCACGAATTTTCGTCATAGTTAGACTCTCCTGCCCACTGGCGCCCTTTCGCCATCCGCGGGTGAAACAATCGCCTGCCTGAACTGCGTCATCATATACCGCTCGGCATCCATGAAGTGAAAGATGGACTTGTCCTCGATCCTGTCGGTCACGTTGTAGTTATCGTCAAGTTCCCGGCTGTAAGACTGTTTCTCAGACAAGTAGTTCTGGCAGGTTCGGAAGACCTTGTGCTTGTGCAGTTTCTCAAAGCCGTAGACCCGATTGATACCCGACTCCACATTGCCGTCAAGCGGTTTATCTATCCGCCAGCCCGCCTGAGAGAAGTCACCCCGCCAGCCGTCCTCAGTGGGCGACCCGCCAATCCTACTGGCTATCCGTTCACCCTTTGAAAGTTCGCGGTAGGTGTAGAACGTTCCTGTCGCCACGTCATAGGCTTTCCACAGGGCTACGGTGTTCGAGGGCCCAAAGTCGTGTCCCACGTATCTCGGCCAGTCTTTGGGGATTTCAAACGGCTCGATGATGTCGTTTTCGGTCAGCGCGTCATAAATCAGTCCAGCAGGTTTCGAGAAGCGCCCCCGGTGGAACATCTGGAACTTCCAGTCGGGCATCGTCCGCTTCATGCGCTGGTATTCGTCAATCGGGAAGGCCGGGTTTTCAATCGAGTCGAACTGGATTATGTCAATGTCATGGTCGCCCTTGATGCCGCGGTCGTAAATCTCGGTCTTGAGCCATCCCAGGCAGTAGAGTGTGGTCGTCATCAGGATGCGCGCCTTGTTAATTAAGCCGCGTCTCTCGACCGCTTCCCACGTCTCCCGCTTGAACTGCTTTTGTCCTGGTTCGTCCAGCCAGATAGCTTTTACCGTGGCCGACTCCATCGACTCAGGATTCTGCGCCGAGCCGATGAACACCTTTGACTCTACATCGGAGTCAGGAAACAGTATGCGGTCTGTCTTTTTCCGAACCGTCTTCTTGGTGAAGAAGGTAAAAATCTTCTTGTTGTCGTTGTACGTCCCGTAGTGGAACAGGTCTACGAAGACATACAGGAACTCAGGCAAGAGCTTCCGGTCGAGCAGCGGGAAAGTGGAGGTGCCAATCAGGTAGTCACCAGGTCCGCAGGTCCTGATTTCCCTGTCCAGCCAGTGCGGCCCGAACACCGTCTTCCCGCCCTGAGAACCCGCCAGCATCCCTATGTACCGCTTCTTGGACAGCCACGCCCTCGTCTGGCCCGGGTGGAGATTGAGAATCAGCTTACCCTCCGGCGTTATCTCGCGGAACGGCTTGACCTTGACGGGTGTAGTCACCAACTGAAAGTATCCTTCCCTACTGGCAAAGTCGTCCAGTAATCCAGCCAGTTCAAAAAGCGGAACAGCAGATGGAATGGCTTGGGATACATCATCTTCGCCTTCATGTCGTATCTGGTGAAGGCTACCCCAAGATGCTTTGGCACCAGACCAGCATCAATGGATTTGAGGGGAACCATTCGCCCGCCCCAGATATTCTTAGCGAAAAAGTACGGAGTGGCAACGAGCTTCCCGTCTGCTCGAGTTATCGTTTGAGTCGTTATGTATTTCACGCCTCCCCCTCAATCCAGTGGCACACCAGTAGACCGAACAAAGCGATTACAAGCAAGCCGTACAACATCTCCCTTACTTCCTTTCCAGCATCACGAAACTGAACTGCGCCGGCAGCGCCTTACACTTCACCCGGCACTTCGGACAGTAAACCTCATTCCTCAACCCTGTGATTGAGAACCTTTACATTGCGCATTTTCTTTCTCTCCCCTCTACTTTTTCATCCTTAAAGCCGATGTGAGCCGTTGATGGGTTAAAAGAAAGTCTTTTTAATATGCTAAAAAAGTCTGGGCACCTCTTACAGTTTCGTGGTTCTAAGATTTACGAGACCACCCCTCTCCGCCCTTTGCGTATCTTGGTCTTATGAAACCAGTGACGCCGGCATCCGGTCAATTTCCTCAACCACCAGGCCGGGCGACCCGGGCCCTGTCCACGCTCAAACCTACTGCCCAGTGAAATAGTTTGCTCGGTTTGTCCTGGGGTTATGTCAATTAGCCTACCATTCTGAGGCTAACAGCGCACTAATCCCAGTTATGTAATAGGCGGTACCGTGTAAGGCTATCTGGCACGAGGGAAACAGGTGAAGTACTGCCGTCTGACCTCCTCCCAGGGTATCGGCTCGACCACTGAACGCCCCTGACGGACGCTGTGGTCAACGCGTGATAGTCTTTGGGGGGTTGCGTGGTATCTTCCTACCCCTTTCCTGCCCTTGTTGATTGTAGGGCTTCGCTGAGCCTGCAACAAAACCTCAGCCATCAATGACCTTTCCCTCAACCGGCGCCTCTATCTGTTGGGCCTGAGGGACACCGGACAACACCACCTCGACCTGGGTGATGGTCACCTCGCGGTTGTCGTTGACGGTGACTTGGGTGGGAGCCGGGCGGCCCCAGCGCTCACGGTAGCGGCGCTCAAGGTAGGTCGCAGCCGCCAACCAGTCGCCGCCAGTCTCAGTTATCTCCTCCTCAGTCCCGCCGTCCGCATTGGTGCGCTTGACCCGCTTACGCTCGCCGGGCAGAGCAGCAGACCGGACGCGCTCGACCATTTCAGCCTCGGCGCGAGCCTCCGCGTCTTTTATTGACTTAAACAGATAAGAATACATGCTAACCACGCCCGCCTCGATGTCCTCCTGTCCGTGTTGCAACCACGCGTAGAAGCAAGGCTCAGACACTCCCACGATATTGCAGGCCGTGACGTTATAATTTCCCTTGGCCACTAGGTCGCAAAGCGCCTGGATGACTGCCGGTGTTAGTGTGCTCATCCGGCCCGTGGTCCTGGGTTTTGCCGGTGGAGCTGTAATTGATTGATTAGTCATAACTTAATACCACCTTCGACTCTCTTCACCCCCTGTAGTCCCCCTCTTCCCCCTTAATTCAACGTCCACCGGGCGCAGGTGATGACCGCGCACCAGGCGGACTCAAGGCCGTGGCTGTAGGTTGTGACCTCAAACACGAGGGAATAGACAGAGAGGCCTATCACTT
>Ga0208957_1001643_pt1 | contig 11022 bp, 19 predicted proteins | sample RifOxyA1_FD_184029 | JGI IMG/M metagenome (GOLD analysis project Ga0208957, IMG submission 184029) | Groundwater microbial communities from Rifle, Colorado - Rifle Oxygen_injection A1 (SPAdes) | ecosystem: Environmental > Aquatic > Deep subsurface > Groundwater | place: Rifle, Colorado, United... | reverse complement strand
GGTAAGTAATTCGACCGTTTGCTGATCTGATGTCCAGACTGCGCGAAAATCAGATCAGCAAACGGTCGAATTACTTACCGCAATGATCGGTTCATTGAAAAGGCTAAGCAACTCCATGGGGATAGATATGATTATAGTCAAGTTCAGGCGATCAAATCTGAAAATATGGTGACGATTTTATGTCGCCAATGCAAGCATGATTTTGAAACAACCCCAAGAGAACATTTGCACGGTAAGGTATGCCCAAGGTGTTCTAAGACTAAGCGATTAACGAAGGACCAATTTATTCTCGCTGCTCAGACCGTCCACGGAAATCAATATGGTTATGACGGGGCCGTCTATATAAATCAGAGCACAAAGGTGGCTATACTATGTGAAAAACACGGCGTGTTTGTCCAAACACCGCGAGACCACATCCACTCTGCTGCAGGTTGCCCCAACTGCAAGACTTCAAAGGGCGAGAAAGCAGTCGAAAGGGTATTGGTGACCCTGGGAGTAAAGTACCAACGGCAATATAAATTTGACGAATGCCGCGGCAAGAAAAGGAAGAAATTGCGCTTTGATTTTGCCATTTTTAACAACGGCAATCTGGGCTTAATAGAGTACCACGGTTTGCAACACTATAAACCAATCGGGCCTGTTGGATTTCGGGAATTCTTAGATGGCGCAAATAGGGATGAAAAAAAAAGACGGTTCTGTTCAGGCAACAACATCAATCTATTAGAAATTCCCTACTATGATGTTAAAAATGCCCATAGCCTGATAAGCGAATTTGTGAGGAGATTGTGAAGGTATCCGATTATATAGCAAAACGGCTCGCCGAGAACGTTGCGCACGTATTTACGGTCTACGGATCTGCTATCGGGCATATCATTGATTCTGTTGCTCGCACGGAAAATCTGCAGTACGTCTGTGGAATGACAGAGCAGTTTTGCGGCTTCGCAGCGGAAGGTTACGCGAAAATCAAGGGCAAGCCAGGAGTAGCGATAGCAACGAGCGGACCAGGTGGCGGTAACTTGGTGACGCCGATTCAGAATTGTTTTTATGATAGCGTGCCATGCCTCTTTATTACTGGACAGATAAATTCAAAGTACCTCCGCCCCGATCCGTCGATACGGCAGATAGGCTTCCAGGAGACCGACATCGTCTCCATCGTCACGCCGATCACGAAATACGCCAAGATGGTTATGCGACCCGAGGATATCCGCTACGAGCTGGAGAAGGCGCTGTTCATCTGCCAGGACAGGCGGCCAGGGCCGGTGTTGCTGGATCTTCCCCTAGATGTGCAGGCGGCGGAGATAGAACCAGACAAGCTGATAGGATTCGATTCCGCCGTGGCGACAGCGCCCTATAAGCTTTCCCAGGTCGGCAGGCAGATCAAGCGGTACATCGAGGACCTCTATAAGGCCGAGCGGCCCGTCCTGATGATCGGCGGGGGCATCAGGATAGCGGGCGCGTGCGAGGAGGTCAGGGAGTTGGGGCGGCTCCTGGGAATCCCTTGCTTCCCTACTTGGAATGCTATTGATATTTTCACATCGTCAGATTATGAGTTCTACGGCGGCAGGATCGGAACCTACGGGGGTGCGGGCAGAAACTTCGGAATCCAGAACAGCGACCTTCTCCTGGCGATAGGCAGCCGCATATCGGGCAGGATCACCGGGGGCAACGTCCAGTCGTTCGCGAGGGCAGCCAAGAAGTATATCGTGGACGTGGACGCGCCGATGCTGCAGAGGAAGCTCCAACAACTTCCCTTCGATGAGAATATCCTGTGCGATGCTAAGCTTTTCTGTGAGATGATGATCGACGCCATCGGGCGTTATGCGTTACCTGATTTCAGCGCGTGGACTGCCAGGGTCATGGAATGGAAGAGGAAGTACGACCCCGTCAGGCCAGAGTTCTTCGAGCAAAAGCAAATTCACCCCTATGCCTTCATGCGAATCCTGTCCGAGAAGATGGGGCCAAATGGTATCTTCGTGGGCGACTGCGGGGGCAATATCGTCGTGGCCAACCACGCCTTCGAGACGAAGTGGGGGCAGAGGTACATCACGAACAACGGCAACTCGCCGATGGGCTTCTCGATGTGCGGGGCCATCGGGGCATGGCTCGCCGACCCGACAAGGCGTGTCGTGTGCGTGATAGGCGATGGCGGGATGAACATGAACATACAGGAGCTTGCCACCATCGCGCGCGTCAAGGCGAACGTGAAAATCCTGATCCTCAATAACCATTGCTACGGCATAACCGTGGCGTATCAGCAGACGAACTTTGAGGGGCGCACCGAGGCCTGCACGCCAGAGACGGGATACGCGCCACCGAATTTCATGGACATCGCAGAGGCTTATGGGATAAAGCCATTATATTTGTGGTCGCATGATCATCTTGGTGAAATGATTGACTATGTTTTGAATTTCGACGGCCCTATGGTCTGCGACATAGATTGTGGAAGGCACAGCGAATACGCGCCGAAAATCACGGGCTGGAACACACCGCTGGAGGATATGGACCCGAAGTTGCCGAGGGATGAATTCAAATCCAATATGCTGATCGACCCGCTGCCAGGATGGGAAAGGGGGGAATATTAGGATGAATCCATTCGCTTTCCTGTGGCGACAACGCGAAGCAATGAGACCTGAAAGGGAATGGCCGCCCATTGTGGATCATGGGGAGATTTACAGGCAGAGATTGAACGGCGCCACCATCCCGTGTAGTTCCTATTATTCAGTGATTCAACCCTCATTCATCGAATACGTTGGGTGGCCACCCCCGGAATGTGATTGGAAGAGCTATCCAGAATTCGTCAAAATCAGGATTGTCTGTAAATCCGCAGACGGCTATCTTCATGAGCGTATTTTTGAGGGGTCTCCGTCGGATGTCTTGCTGAAGGTTCATGAATCATTTTCTGTCTTGCTCGATGACCCTAGTCATCCTCCTAATCCTAAGTGAGGAGGGAACATTGATGGATGGTGATTTCACATGGGAGCGGGGCCAGCCGATATATGATGACCTTATGGACACGATCAACAGGCATAGAATAGCAGGGGGAAACTATTCTCATGCGGATTTCTTGGGCGCAACCGCCAGGGTCATCGCCAGCATCATCAAGACCATCGAAGCCCAGCATCTAGAGGATAAAACGATCACTGAAGATGCAAAGCGTTTCATCTTGGAAGTGATAGACGATCAATCTATGGTTGCAGTGATGGAACATTGAAGATGGGTGGGTATCTCGGGACGCCGCAACGCCAGTTGAAAAAGCGAATCGGCAACGTCACTTTCGTGATTCATCGCCTAGCAGAAGTGGTAAATTATAGCGACCCCGATGTCAGCTTCGCCTACCTGTTTTGCGGGTCGCAGGGGGTGAGCCTAGACGGCATGCATGATCCAGCCAAGGAGGCGGCGGAGCGCGGGCGGCAGAAGGCGGAGATAAACTACTTCGAGCCGGAATGGCTGGACGTGTATGATCTCTGGGCGAAATCTCTGCGAAGCCTCGGCAAGGTGGCCGTGGAGGTGTGGGATCACGGAGAGAAGGCGGACGCGAACTCCCGCATATACGGGAAGCTCGGCGGAAAAGGTTACGAAGTTAATTTGTATTCTGACCGGATAGAGGTCGTCCTGCGCGGCGATCGAGTCGGTGCCGGGGGGACGCTGAAGCCGGGGGACGATTGCAAGGCCTGGATGGCGATGGAGGCGGCAAAAATACGGAGCGCGGAGCGAAAGGTCAGCGGGGCGTTAAAAGCCCGCGACCTGTTCCTTATCCGCAGCGACGACGATTAGAAGGGAGTATAGCCATGACCAATGCCGAGTTCGCCAAGTCAAACAAGGAGTTCATCGCCGCTTGCGAGGCAGTGAAGCTGGAACCGACATCGAGGCAAGCGTCGAAGTGGCTGAACCAGAAGGGCAAGGCGTCCAAGGCGGGAAGGCAGATCGTGAGGAGTGAGAAGAGTAAGGAGAGTTAGAATAATGCGTTGCATCATATGTTATAGGGACGTAGGTGGTTTAGAAAAAACAGAGGATACAAAAGCGGAATCGCAAAAGGCTCCATACGTCGCTTGGGGCCAATCGGCTTATCCATTGTGCGAAGATTATGGGCTTGAACATCTTGTCCGTGAAAAGAGAGTTACGGATGAGCCTTGATATCCTCTTCGTCAACCCCTCCGCGCAGGCCGGGATCTACCAGGGGCTGGCGGAATCACTTACGGCGATAGAGCCTCCGTTGTGGGCGCGGTTGCTCGCGTCGTACATGAAGGCGAAGGGCGCGTCGGTGGATATTGTTGACCCCGGTGCTGTCGGCATGACCACCGAGGAGTGCGTGGATGCGGCCTCCGCCATGAATCCGCGCCTTGTCGTGGTCGTTGTTCAGGGCCATCAGCCTAGCGCGTCAACACAGACCATGCCAGCGGCCATCCATTTCTGTCAGCGGTTCAAGGCGGAGAGAGAGGACATCCCGGTTTTGGTCGTGGGCGGCCATCCGGCGGCGCTGCCGGAGAGGACGCTGGAGGAGACGGGGGCGGATTTCGTTTGCACCGGGGAGGGGCCGGTGCTGATAGCCGCCCTAGCGAGGTGCTTGAAATCGGGGGCGATGTTTTCATCGAGAAGCGACGCCTTCGAGGATGTACCGGGATTATGTCACCGAGTCGGCCAGAAGATTATCAAGACAGGAGTCGCTGAGAATATCTGGAACCTCACCGAGGAGATACCCGGCGGCATGTGGGACAAGCTGCCGATGGAGAAATACCGTGCCCATAACTGGCATTGCTTCGGCGAGGAGAGCCGCACGCCCTATGCCTCGATCTACACGACGCTGGGTTGCCCGTATTCCTGTTCCTTCTGCAACATCCAGAACCCCTTCCGCGAGGGCGACAAGCTGAGGTATGGTGGTAAGGCGAACTCCTACCGCATATGGAACCCCGCGCACATTGGCGATGAGATCCAATTGCTCGTTGAAAAATACGGCGTGCGCAATCTCAAGATAGCCGACGAGATGTTCGTGCTGAACCGGAGTCATGTCCTGAACGTCTGCGAGCAGATCATCTCAAGGGGTCTCGGCGATAAGCTGAACGCATGGTGCTACGCGAGGGTAGACACCCTCAAGGACGACAGGCTGCTTGAGAGGATGCGCGAGGCGGGGATAAGGTGGTGCGGCGTCGGGATCGAATCCATGAGCGAGCACGTGAGGGATGGCGTGGATAAGAACGACTTCACCGTCGATGACATCTTCAAGGCATGTGACAAGTTGAGACAGCATGACATTTGCTTGGCGGCGAACTTCATGTTCGGGCTGCCGGACGACGATGAGAAATCCATGAACGAAACCCTGGACATGGCCTTCGAGATCATGCCGGAATGGTGCAACTTCTACTGCACCGTCGCCTATCCCGGCACGGCGTTATACCAGCAGACGCTGGAGAATGGCTGGGAGCTTCCAGCGTCATGGTCCGGCTATTCGCATCATGCCTACGACTACCTGCCGCTCAGGACGAAGCATCTCACAGCCGCCGAGGTCCTGAGATTTCGTGATGCCGCCTTCCAGAAGTTTTATAACAGCCCGTCGTACCAGAGCCGCGTCCTGACGAACTTCGGGCCGAGGGCGGTCGTGGAGGTGCAGGAGATGGCGAGGATGCCGCTCAGGAGGAAACTGTTGGAGAACGCGAATGAACCCGTTTCGCCGTAAAAAGCCGCAATCCGGGCCGGCTACAAGTTCGAGTACGCCGGGGGGATCGCCGAGGTATGGGGTATCAAGCGGTTTCGTTAGCGGCATGCGAAGTTATTCCAGTGTGAGCACTGTCTCATATTACAATATATCATCGGGCGGGGGGTATCGTGTCAACCCAATATATCAAGATGATTATCAGGAGGTAATGAACGTGGAGATCATCGAGCGGTCAGGTCCCTACGAGTTGATAACCGTCGGCGTCCAGAAATTCTTGAGGATCGAAAATGTTTTGGGCAAGACCGCCGAGTATCGAAGATTGGATTTCCAGGTCCGTTCCCTGACCCATGCCGTCCAAGAGTTGGGGCTTCAAATCAGCGACGGCGAGGATAGCGAATACCGGGCCATGATCGCGTTGGAGGATTGCATCGCGCACAAGGCGGAAAGCGGGCAGTTGTTAAGCGACCAAGCGGAGCAGGCGTGGCAGAAATACCTGAAACTGAAGGAGCTGAGTCTTAGGCCGGGAACGCCAGAGGAGGGATACGCGGCCATGAGGGCGGCATTCAGGACGGCAATCAACTTAGCGTTAAGGGAGGGACCATGAAGGGGGAATTGATCAAACACTTAGAGCAGTCGCTGTCAGCGCCGACCTCGCTCAAGGGAATGGCGCAGAAGGCGGCGGAGATAAACGAGGCCAAGAAATCGTTCCTACTACTAGATTGCTCCGGCAGCATGGGGGAGCATTGCGAGCCGGGCAGGCCGAAGATCACGGCGTTGCGGGAGATAGTGAAGTCGCTGAGGGACGGCGGTCTAGTCTTCACGCAGGTAGTTTTCCCCGGAAATTCCTACGGGGCGGAGATGAGCACGCTGATCCACGACCCGACGGGCGGCACGCCCCTCCACGCGGCGCTTGAGGTCGCCAATTTGGAGGATGCCAAGCACGTCGTGGTCATCAGCGACGGCATGCCGGATGATGAAAGCATGGTCAAGCATTGCGCCAACGAGTTGAAGAGGAAGGGCGTCAAGATCGACGTGTTCTATGTCGGCCCGTATCCGCACGAGGGGGAGAAGTTCCTGAGAAGCTTAGCAACCATGACCGGGGGCAAGTTCCAGGCCACGACGCTGACCACGGCCCAGAAGTTGACGCTGACGCAGGACGTGAAGAAGGCATTGCTGATGGCGCCGAAGTGAATGGCTTCCAGAAAGACGCGCTGTTCCGCTATTCCCTGTCGCTCAGGCTGACTGTTCCCGCCGATGGCCTGTGCCAGAACTGCGGGATAGAGACTGAGAACGGAGCGTTTTGCAACCCCTGCTCGTTCCTCTGGGAGTGGCACTATTTCGACGACCTGATGGAGCGACGGTGGCAGATGATGCTGTTTGACTCGGAGAAACCGGCGCATTGAATAAAAATTCCCCTTGACAACCGCTTTATAATCTATTAGCCTACCTCTCATGGGAGGGCAGCCTATGATCCGCCTCCGCGAGGACAACAACCCGACGGTGATACTGGAGCAGGCCGTCCACCATGGCGGCATCAAGGTCTGGCCGCCGTCCGAGGCCGGGAGGATAATCTCTGCCTTTGAGCGGCGTAATCTGGAGGAGGAGTCCTCGATCAAGGGGCGGTGGCTCGGGGAGTACGGCGACGACGAGGGCGTGCGGGCGCGGCACCAGCGGGGGGTAAGGAAGGCGTCGGCAACGCGGGGGAGGCCGAAAAAGGGCCGTCAGTACATGGCGGAGACTATCCCTATTGCCAGCGTGAACCAGGCCTTGAATGACTTGCCCGAGAGGCAGAAGAGCCAAGGATATCACGCCCAATATCTGCGTGCCATACGTGCCAGGAAGTTCCCGGCCCACGAGTTCGTCAAGCAGACCCATTGCGGGGACTGCCTGAGAGTTTACAGGAAGGAGTGGGTAAGGGAAAAAAGGCAGGCCGGAGGGTAAACCAATGCTCACCGCTCATCAACGCGCTCAACTGGGGCAGATTAATCTGTTGCTCCAGCTTGAGCTTATCGACAACGAGGAGCCAGAGGAGTTCCTGGATGCGCTCTTGGAGCTTTTGGATAGGCAGAATATCTTGGAGGGGAACGCGTAAAGGAGGTTAATATGGCATTACCAAAAGTGATTTACGTGTACGAAGATACCACTGACACGGAAACCTACCTTGTCGCGAGCACAGATTCGCACGAACAGATGGCAGGACTGGTCGGGGTCTATGAGTTATGCGAGATGCTACATGTTCGTCATAAGCCGCAATTTCGTCGCGCAAAGAGCAAGATATGGTTTGACAAGGGATGAGCGACAACGCGCTGGAGGGGAACGCGTAAGTGAGCGAATGGTTGGCCTGCTATGATCAAGGTTGGCAGGGGGAAATAACCCCTGAGAGTTTTTTATCTGTGCCCACTGAGACCGTACCGCTGACGGCGCATAGGCCATGCACTAGGTTTGTCTTTACTGGAACAGGCTCGACTACAGAAACGCTGGTGAGCAGATGTGTAAGTGCTAAAGGTGGTTCCGCAAGCCGCGCAATCTACGGCCACTTTTCCGGTAAGCATCGTACGCCAACCTTCGGGGCCAAGTTTATAAAACAATACAGAAGGGAGCCATGGTTTACACAATTCCTTAATACGTCCAATGGATGCGGCAGGGATACGAATATATGGGTACGATCCGTTGGCATTCACTTTCGCAGAAAGTTCAAATGTAGTTGCGAGATGTTTTGCCAGACGACGGTTTTCATCGGCTGTAAATTGCTTGGAGGCAATAGCGATACCGGCACCGTCCCAGGAACCATCATCACCGATAAGACAGGCGAGCGAAACAGGATGATTAAACAAAGAGAGGTATTCCCCGCTGATTATTTTCTTTCGAGTGCGCGTATAAAGAATCTGAGCGAGGTTGGTAAAGCATGGAATAGAAACCGTGTGGAATCGTCCGCCTTCCCGTGTTTTCCCATCGCGTTTGTCAAGATAGGAACACCATTGAATTGGGCGCGATACTGGAGTAAGCCATTCATGTTTTCTCTCAAGCCAAGAGGATTGCTTGATTGCGTGGTAGCAGGACAGATGAAAGTTCTTTCCATTGGCAGGACATGACAAGGATGAATCACCGAGAAGCGTCCCGACAACAACATGCCGTTGAAATTCAGTTAACCGGATAGTTGACGTTTTCATAATATCTCATTGTAACAGAATCCCATGCAAAAGAAAATAGAGGAAACCGGGGTGGGCGATAGCCGAATCAGCGAATGGACCAGTTGCTATGATGATTCATGGCAGGGTGAGATCGTTGGTGAAGCATTCGCCCACCCGTGACTACGGCGAAATTCTCCCGATCCCTGATTCGCCGGATCTACGACCATGCCTTTGAGGAAGGGTGGCTTGCGGCAGGCATGACGGTTGTTGATCCCTTCGCCGGCGTTGCCCTGGGTGCCCTAGATGCGATGTGGCACGGGCTGAACTGGGTCGGATGTGAGCTGGAGCCGAAGTTCTGTGCGCTTGCCGAAAAGAACATCGAATTTTGGCAACGGAGATACGGGAGCAAGGAAGGATTCGGGGAGGCACTTATCTTCCAGGCCGATTCCCGAAACCTGGCGAGCGTGATCGCGGGAGCAGATCTGGTTTGCTCAAGTCCGCCGTTCGTTGCTTCTGGCGCAGAAGGTGATGGCCGCAAAAGATTGTTAACAAATGCTTGGAACGCTGACAAAAAAAATTCAAAACATCCAGGATGGAGACCGAATTGTGGTGAGGGGTACCAGAAGAAAAGTCATGCCGATTCTTACGGTTCCTCCCCCGGCCAACTTGGATCGATGAAAGAGGGGGATTTTGACTGTGTGGTAGGAAGTCCACCGTATGCGGGAAGCAATCAAAATTATGCCGATGGTTTAAAGCATATTGATGCGGAAAAATCGGTTCATCGGCGTGATATGGAAGGACACTATGCGGAGGCTAATTACGGCTCCTCCCCCGGCCAGCTCGCCTCCCTCCCCGAAGGCCGGTTCGAGGCGGAAGTAATTATAAGTTCGCCGCCGTATGAGGGGAGTATGACGACTGAACATGAAGGAGATGAAACTGCGCGTGTTCATTTTCCAGGATGGCATGGTGGTAAAGCTAGTTATGAGCGGGCTTACGGGAAATCAAAGGGGCAAGTTGGAGCAATGCAACAAAACACCTTCTGGTCCGCCGCCCGCGAAATCCTCATCCAATGCCACACAATCTTAAAACCCGGCGGTCAACCCGCTCCCGATGGCGAGGGAATAGATTTTTGTGATAGGCAAGATTGATATAATAGCTGCAATGACCAAAGATGAATGGATTGTCCATCGGCGCATCAAGGAAAAAACTAAAGCATGTCTTGATTGCAAAAAAGCAATTTATCCCCAAGGAGAAAGGTGTAACTCATGTGCGACGAAAAAACGGCACCGCGAGGCCGAGCAATCATTCAGGGCGTCCAATACGAAACGTGTGGTGGATGTGGAAAACCAATTCGAGGGACCGGCAAAACCGTAGGTGGACACGCGATTTTCGTGACAAAAGACTTTATCCGCAAGGGCCAGCGCGTGCCGTTCTCCGACCAGTGGCAGGCCCTATGCGAGTCCGTGGGTTTCCGGCTGGTCTGCCGTCACCGGGCGATGCTGGTAAAGAGTCACGGGACGCAGGGGACGATATTCGGAGGGACAGAGCAGTTGAGCACTCAACGTAAATCATTCTTTCGTCGCTTGGCTGAGAAGAAGGGAAGCCCGGCAATAGACTGGGAGGATGTTCTGTGCATGGTCAGGCTGGAGGGGAATGCGTGATGGACTTCAATGATGACTACGGTAATGGAATAGAAGACCTCCTCGGGCCTGAAGGTTGTCTTTATCCAGATCGGTGTTGTATGCCGGGATACCATTGGGAGAGCGAATGCCACACGGCGGAGGATTTAGAGGCATTGGAAAAAGAGGGGAAGACGTGATGGCATGGGATAGACTTCTTTGGGGCATTGAGTTCATCGACAGTCGAAAAGAGTATCCCCTGATTGGAACGGTCTGGATGAGGCCGCCACCCAAATCCCAATATGAGGGCGAGCCAACCAGGCCGATTCTTTTCACAACGCGAAAGCTGGCCCGTGAGTGGTGCAAAAATAAGCGGGCGCAATACCTGGGGCGCCTGGACTTTGTAGCCAAATGGCGATTTCGTCCCGTACGTGTAAGGGAGAAGGTGGGGAAGACGAAACATACCTAAATACTTCCATCAAGGCCGCCAAGTAGGTTAATTAAAGGGGGAAATAATGACAATCGAAATTAAGTCATGGCTGACTGGCCGTGTTTTGTTTGAAGTACAAACGGAAAGTTGGAAGGTAGCCGTAGAGTTGGCGGTTAAATCCGGGGCGAACCT
>Ga0208957_1001640_pt1 | contig 11034 bp, 16 predicted proteins | sample RifOxyA1_FD_184029 | JGI IMG/M metagenome (GOLD analysis project Ga0208957, IMG submission 184029) | Groundwater microbial communities from Rifle, Colorado - Rifle Oxygen_injection A1 (SPAdes) | ecosystem: Environmental > Aquatic > Deep subsurface > Groundwater | place: Rifle, Colorado, United... | reverse complement strand
GTGTCCTGGCGTCAAAAATCAACAGATTGACGCGTCCGTGGATGTTCATAAGATAAAAAAATGCTATCGCGTTTACAAGCGGCGCGCCGCCCATAATCAGATAATCATCCTCTTTCGCGGTTTTCAATTTCTTGACAATTTTAGCGGCGAGAGATTGTATTACCGATATATCAACCCTGCCCTCTGTCAACGCTGCCGGATTGCCAAAATGAGCAGTGTCGGAGATATCATAGCCTTCTTTCAGGTTAGGGATATATACGGTTTTCAACCTTGCACCTCAAGCCCGCTGGCCGGGCGCATAATAAGAAGGTGTTTCGTCCGGGGGGTTTGCCCGGGGACTATCAACGCGGGCACCTCTTCAAGCGATACCCTGACAACCATTCCCGGACTCATAAGATCATATAGCGTCGCCGCATGGTCTCTAATTATGTTTAACCGCCGGTTTATTTCTTCTATGTATTGTTCGTCTTTATCGCCGGGCATACGATTCACCGCGTCACCTCTAATTATTATTCACCGCGTCAATGTTCGCCTCTACCATGCTCAGGATATGGTCCATCGCCGGTAAACGGGTATCACGAAATACTTTGCGCAGGAAACCAAAAACATCGTCGGCAATATCAACTATTTTAACATCTGTGGCAGCAGCTTTCTCCAAATTGTCCTGGAGCCATTTTGCCTGGCCGCGCTCAACCTTTAATAACCCGCCATGCTGTTCGGAATATTGACGCACCGCGATTATAATTATCCTGCGTGACAGCTCAATCGCCTTTGGCGTCTCGCCGTTTGCCTCCGGTTTGAGGCCTAACCCGGTAACAATAAAATCAAGATTAAGTTGTTTCATTAAAACACTCCTTTCAAGTTAAAACACTCCTTTCAAAAAAAAACGGGCATAAATTGCCCTGGTTCCTGATCTTTTGTTTTGAGTTTTGTTTTGAGTTTTGTTTTGAGGCGGGCATCTCATTATGGTTAAGTAGTTACTGTTACAGTTACTGTTTATATATATATACCACAAGGACGATGTATGTCAAGGATTATTTCTCCGTCGGATAAGCTTCAGCTTTTATTTAAGAGAGGGGCCCGGCGATTCTCAACCGGGCCTTATTGGGCGGGATTGCAGGCGGGATTAGCGGGGATTAGGGGCGGGATTAGGGGGATTTTCTTTCATCGCCGCCAGGCCAAGGCGAAAGATATCAATCGGCCTGATTTTTTTCCGCCTCAAGCTGTCCAGGGCTTCAGCATCCGGCGCCTGGAGTTTGAGGCTTAATGGATAAAATGGTTTTAGCATGTAAACCTCCTTTCTTTTAATTTAGTCTTTTAAGCGCCTGACAACTTCCAACCAAAACCTGCCATATGGTTCAATTCTCATCATTCTTTTTCTTTCCGGCTTCTTTTTCGTTATGGCAATCCCGATTATAGTCAATTTTAGATTCCCGATTATCAATCCATTTTTTACACAGGTGAAAACTCCTATCTTCCCAAATCCCCTGGTATGAGACGCCCCAGTAAACCATAAAACACTGGGGCGAATAGTTTATTATTTTATAGCCTCGATAGTGTTCGTGCTGAAGTTCGATTATGGTCATTTTTTCACCTCTTTTCTCTGTTTCCTGGCGTGCTTCTCTGCCTGGCGGTAATGCTTTTCAAGCGCCCAGGCATAGACGGCCTGGGCGTGGGCTTGGGTGATACGGGTGAGTTTATCGGGTTTCATTGGGTTACCTCCCTCTTTATCAAAAGTAAGAGTCTTGCCACTTGCGGCAGGTCTTGCAAGTCCGCTTGCGTATCCACGCGTATCCCATCACCCCAGTAGGTTTTTATCCACGCCTGCGTGAGGCTGATCGTAGGCGTAGGTATGCCACTTGAGCTATCTCGGTATAAGCCAAAAAGCTCTAAATCTCCGGCGACGATAGCCGCAGAGACTTTTTCAAAAATTTCTTTTTCCATCTCTCTCCTCCTCGTGTCCGTCTGCGGCCGGACTTGCCGTGCTGTCTGTGTCATCTGTCCAGAGCATACCACGACTGTCCAGGACTGTCAAGGATTTTCTTTTTTCTCGTCGACAAAAAAGATTTTGGGCTGGCGGATCATCGCGGACAAAAAGCGGTTTTGAGACGGGGAAGGCTGTGTTTTGAGACGGGGAAAAGGTGAGCGGCCTGGGCTGGCGGAAACCCAACCACGGGCCAGGCGGGGGCCAAGCGGGGATTAGCGGGGGCCAAGCGGGGATTAGCGGGGGCCAGGCGGGGAGGCTGTGTTCACAGTGTGAACAGTAGCAATGGAAATGAAAAACTTGGCAATGGAAAATCCTTGCGTGGGAGGCTACATATAGGAAGAGTGGAGAGGGTGCAAAAAAGCATATTGCGGAGGGAGCAGGGAATTGCAAATTTATTAGCCACCCCCTATCTATACTGTGTTCACGGTGTGAACACAACATAAATAAAATAAATATATTCTATTAATATTCTTTTTTTTTTTTTTCAGGATTGCTTCTTTTGATTGGTTTTTGGTGGTTTTTGGTGGTTTTTGGTTAGTTTTCTGATTCTTATGGTCTTAAATCTGACACTTGTGCCTATAATATTTATTATGTCAATTATCATAACCTACTGAAAACAAAAGAGTTACGATATGCGACTTTCCGTAACCCGTTATACCACAACGGCTTATGTCTTTTACTTTTTTGAGTATAAAATCAGCCTTTTGGAGTCGCTTTTTCGGATTCCGAACCCCAAAAAAGACCCCCCCTGGTCTGTATAGACGGGGTTCTCACCAAATTTTTATCATATCCGCTAAATTTTTTTCCATCTTTCCACAATTCTAACATCATTCCAATGGTTCTTATCTTTACCTAAAAATCAAGACAATACATTGTAGCCTTTTTTTTTAAGTCAATGTTTGTATCACACAAGCTGTATAGAATAAGGATGGGATTAAAAACTTTTGTTACATAGCATTGTCAGCAAAAATTAGATTAAAAAGAAACCATTGGAAAGACCAATTTGCTTGTGGAAAGATAAATCTTGACAAGCTGCAATTTCATGGTATGCTTACTTAAATAGGTCTTGTTGAGTTAAAGAATAGGTTGAGTTAAAGAATAGGTTGAGTTAAAGAATAGGTTGAGTTAAAGAATAGGTTGAGTTAAAATCTTGCTGAGAATAGGAGGAAGTATGAAAAAAATAGGGGATAAAATTTATATCCGTTTAGGGTGTAGGGGAGAATATCGTGGCAGCGGTTCAGATCCAACTAATGCGGATGAAGGGACGATAATTGATTTTTTTAATAACGGTGATAATGGCATAGAGTTTTTTCCCGCGGAGTATAGGGATATTGTGTATCAGGCGCGATTCTCCAGAGACGGTGGGCCATTATCCGAGATTAAAGAAGGATTTTTTAAGCCGCATCAAATCTGTTCCCAAAGAAGAAATAGGTTCCTAATCTATCATAAGATGTGTCTTGTTTGTGAAAAACAACTTGTTACGGGTTCAAAGATACAGTTAGTGCATTCTCAGTGCCGGGAAATTTATTACAAGGGATTAAAAAAAAGAAACAGGGCGGAGAGGGTCACGTCTCCTTTTCGTGTTCAGCAGGCACGAAGTAATTCATTTATAAACATTTATCCTTGCGAAGCATGCGGGTATATGCTTATAACGAAGAAAATAAACTTGATTAACAAAGTTACCAGGGAAATGGATAAGCATTATTTGTGCCCACGGTGTTTATCCGAGTTACGCTGCGGATTCCTGAAGCCGTTTACCTGGGAGAAGGTGGAAGCAAGCAAACCAAATAACTCTTGACATTATCTTCTATATATGGTATGTTTTGAACAGCATACTACCGGCTGGATGGCCGTGGGCTTCCTACGGCCCAAGCCGCCTGTGGAGGATATGTCAAACAATATTATTAATACTGATGACGAAATAAAGCAGCGTTATACTGCTTTTCGCGCCGACCCCGCTAATCTGCAATTCAACGATTTTTATTTCTGCAATATAAACTCAATCACCATTTCAAGGTTTAAGGAAATAATTGATAAAAATACGGAGTATGGGATAGAGACTCGCGGGGTCACTGATGCCGAGCTGTCTAAATGCATGGGGCTATTGACGCGCGTTTGTTACGAGAAAGCATTGATACGCCGCCTGCCGGTAAAATCTCTTGAAGGGCTTGTCAATGCTATTGTCAATTTAATGAAACAGAGACAGCTTGAGACAGGTAAGCCGACGGAGATATTACAGATAAAGGACTCTGAGCTGGCCGGTAAAAGCACGGAGGAAAGAACAGCGTTGTTATTAGGGTTTTTACGGAGGCCGAATGACAACTGACGCGGCAACTATTTCCTCTCCTAAACTAATCTATCCTAAGAAATACGCGGATAATATAGATTACAGGATTGATATAGCGAGAAAATCAGACGATTCTAAATTCAGGGCATTGATCGCCATGCAATGCAGAGATGATGTGAAGTTTTTTTTTAATACCTTTCTCTGGACATTTGACCCCCGCCCTGATGCCGCTCCAAATAACCTGCCGTTTATAACCTATGATTACGAAGATGACTTTATTGATTGGCTCCTGGCGCGTATTGGCAGGCGCGATGGCCTGGTAGAGAAATCAAGGGACATGGGTGTGACGTGGACAATACTCGGAGTGTTCTTGCATCATTGGTTATTTAAAGACGCGTTTTTAGCGCATCTTGGTTCAAAGACCGAAGACGATGTGGACAGGTCAGGAGACCCTAAATCGTTATTTGAGAAGCTAAGGTATTTTCTAAAAACTATACCGGCGTGGCTGTTGGCTCAACATGAAACAAGATTTATGCGGTTAGTGAATGAGAATGGCAATACGATAACAGGTGAATCAGCTAATCCAAATTTCGCAAGGGCTGGGAGGTATAATGTTTGTTTGGTTGATGAATACGCCGCGGTTGAATATGCGGATGATATTTGGACATCGATGAGTAATTCAACACCGTCAAGGATAGTGGCCTCTTGCGTAGAAGGGAGCACTATTGTTTTTACCGATCAAGGATTAGTCAGGATAAAAGATTTACAATTTGAAAAATTAGGTTTTAGTGAAGGAGAAGCGATAGGGATATATGGTAGATATGGAATTAAGAAAACAAATTTGTTTTATAATTCAGGAGTTCAGAGAACAAAAAAGATAAATACTAATTTAGGATATAATATTGAGTCATCTCATATCCATCCTTTTTTATCTTTAAATGATGATGGTGAATTATTATGGAAAAAAGCCGCCGAGTTAAAAATTGGTAACTATATTGCTGTTCAATACGGCCAAGAGTGTTTTGGAAATAAAGATGAAATATCCGATTTTAGTTTTTTAAGCAAAAGAGAGTGGGTTAAAAATTTTAAAAAGTTTAATTTTACTAAAATAGACTGCGATTTATCTTATTTCTTGGGATTATTTTTAGCAGAAGGATATATCCATCAAGGTCATCAGATTATAATTTCTTCAGGAGATGAAGATATACATAATTGGCTTAATGAAAAATATAATTTTAAGCGTCAGGATAAATTTCATAGTAGATTATCTAATACTAATTTATGTAATTTTCTTTATTGGTTTGGGTTTAATAAGGAAAAAGCAAGAAATAAAATTATCCCGGACAGATTATTTAAATTAAGCAGAGAAAATGTTGTTAATTTTATCCGCGGAATGTTTGACGGAGATGGATGTTCATATTATAAAAAAAGCAAGAATAATGCTTTAAAGGTACTCTACTGGTCTACCTCAAAGCAAATAATAGATACTTTACAAATAATTTTATTAAATTTTGGAATTATTTGCAGCCAAAGTTGGACACTAACTAAACCTACTAAAAAAGTAAAAGTATCTTCGTATTGCGGAAAGATAGAGATTGGATTAGGATACAGTAAGAAGTTTATGGAATTGATAGGTTTTAAATTACAAAGAAAAAATAAAGAAAGTAGAAAATGTGTCATTATTGAAAAGATTCCCAATGTTAGAAATAGAGTTAAGATTTTTCTTAAGAATTCTGGCAGGGGAATAATATTTAATAAAAAGGGCCGGTGTGGTTTATATAATAAAAAAAGAAACTGTATTACGAGAGATAATCTAAAAGATTTACTTCTCGGAATTGATAATAAGAATAGAGAATATGATGAATTATTGGAAATATCTAATTTAAATGTTTATTGGGCTAAAATAACAAAAATTGAAGATGGATTAAATAGTGTATATGATTTTCATATAAAAGATGGCCATTCTTTTACAGGTAATGGTTTTATTGGTCATAATACGCCTCGTGGGACCGGAAACCGATTTTGGAAACTTAGATATTATGAGATGCCGAAGGAAGACATAAAGACACTGCATTGGACGCTACACCCTAAGAAATCGGTGAATCTGTATATAGACGGCGATGGGACTAAAAAATATTCGAGTAAAGGAAAAAAGCGTTCTCCGTGGTATGATATGGAGTGTGAAAGGAACTCCGCGCAGATAATCGCGCAGGAACTTGATATAGACTACCTGGCTTCGGGCAATCCTTATTTTGATTTGCAGGCGGTGAGTAAGCAGGAGGAATGGATACTTAGCGATGAGACTGCGGGGCTTGGCAAATATGAAATCGGCCTGCTTGCCCGGGTTGATGGTAAGATTAAATTCAGGCCAAACAGGAACGGCCTGATTAGGATTTATGAACACCCGGGGCCATTGACGCAGGCGACGGCAGTTTGCGATCCTGCCGAGGGACTGGAGCATGGCGATAAAACAGCGATAGCGGTTAGGTGCAAGAAAACGGGGAACTTATTAGCTGCTTGTTATGGCAAAATTGCTCCTGATGAGGCAGGCGAGTTAGTGAAGATGCTTAGCCTGTATTATAATGGCGCGTTATGCGGCGCGGAGCAGGGCGGATACGGATTAGTGATAAATCAGTTTCTCTGGGAAGGGGGATGTAATGTATTTCGCGATGTTGAGACACGTCACGGCGGCGAGAAAGAAGGGAAGAAGCTTGGGTTTAATACTAAACGCCACCGGGCGGAGATGCTTAAACTTGCTGAAGAGGAAATACGAAACGACGCGGTTGAGATACGCGATAGAGACTTAAAGACAGAAATGCTTAACTTTATAAATAAAGACGGCAAGGCGCAAGCGGCGCAAGGCGCATGCGATGATTTTATTTTTGCCTGGTCTATGGCCGGCATGATGGCTAATTGGTATCCCTACTCAAGGAGAATTGAGCAGGGCGTGATTGGTAAGCAGAGGAGTATATACGGTTCAGAGAGAGAGTCTACGCCTAACATGGGATTTAGCTTCGCGGGTGCAAGCCGGCAGAGGAGGTTTTAATGAAGCACGGAAAACATAAGAAAGGCAGCAAAGAGCACAAGGAAATGGAAGCAATGGAGAAGAAGCACAAAACAATTTGTGGAATGCCCGGCAGAGAAAAACGTGAAGCCATGATGAGGATATGCAGTGAATAAACTGCTGATCACTCTATTGATTCTCCTTCCTGTCAAGCTTATTGATGGATCTGATTTACAGCAAAAGTTTAAGGCGCGGGAAGTTTACGCGTATTGGACACAGGATGTGTATGGTCATAGGACGAAGCCGAAGAATCTCTGGAAAGGTAGCGGTGTTGTGAACTACTTCGATGCGCGAGATAATGACGCATCAAGGAGAAATTGGTAATGCCGAAGAAACTTGAAGCGAAGTTGGTGAAGACCGCGAAGAAACGCGGATACGGGAAGAAACGCGCCGCGGCATATACTTATGGAACGCTTTACAAAATAGAACATTCAAAGAAGAGGTATTGATGTTAGATTCTAAAACAGCGACAGATGTAAGCATAGAGATTTTAGACGACAAAGAGCAAGGGTTATTATCATTTGGTGATTGGATGAAAGTTTCCTTAAATGACGAGGAAAAACAAAAAATCGCAGATGATGTTTATAAGGAAATTCTTAAAATTTACAATGAACGTAAAGAAATTGAAGACAGTATAAAATCATATCGCAATCAGTATTATGGGATTGTTCAGGAAAAAGATATACCCTATGCCGATGCTTTTAACCTTAATGTTCCAATTACCGCCAAAATAGTTGACGCCGCTGAATCGCAATGCGAAGAGGCGTTTGAAGAGATAGACCCCAAGTGGCAAGTTGGCCCTTCCGCGCGCAAAGAGTTAGTGCCTATTCGCGATAAACAGGAGAAGGTGCTTGATCATTTTGAAGATACAGAGATGCACGATTCGGAGGCGTGGGGAAAAGCCTATCATGACGCTTTTCTTTTAGGCAATAGTTGGATAGGTATGCCGTTTAAGCGCGAATTTGAGCGCGTAAAAGAATATGCGGTGTATTCAGATGTTGATTCGTTTATTCGCGATTTCCCTGATGATTACCAGAAACATACTAAAATTTTAGATAAGCTTAATAAAGGTGAGACTGTAAAGTTAATCGCGGAGAAGAATCAGGAAATTTGCCGCAGTCCCATACCGGAGAAATATGAGTGGGAAGATGTTTTTGTTCCTTTGAAATGTAAAGGATTAGCCGGCATCCATAAAGCGCATATTGTTGCCAGGCGCATCTGGAAGACTTGGAACGAGATTTTTGAACAGGAAGAAAAAAAAGACGCAAAGGGCAATTTAAGTGGAGACTTTTATTCAGGCATATCAGATACTATAAAATATAAAGTAGAGGAAGGGAATGCGGAGGTTGACCCTGAATACGCGAATAAGGAATATGAGACTTTTGAGGCAATTTACTTTGCTACGATAAAAGAGAAACGCATTAGGTTATTGGTGAATATTATTCTGCCGCAAAGCCAATTATCTGATGGCGAACCATCTTCGCGGGTTGTTCCGGCAAGGATAATCTGGTATCCATATTTCCATAATCGAAGCTATATATTACCGGTTACTATAAAAACTGATAAGTCGGGGATATACCAGGAAGGATTTGCCGCAATGTTACAAGATGTGCACATTGCGGCTAACGCGACGTTAAATCACGTATTAGACGCGTCTGTTATCGCAAATTCATTATCACTTAAGGCGCGGGAAGGCTCTGATGGCGCCCGGCGCGTCTACGAACATAAATGGTATCCGGGCTCCGTGCTTGAATTGGCGAATATGGACGATGTGCAGCAATTCGTTTTTAATACTCCTAATTTAAGCAGTTTGATAGAACTTTTTATGATTATTGAAAGATTCGCAGGAGACGCAACCGGTGTAGTGAATTATCTTTTAGGCCAGGAAGATGCTTCTGATCCAAATGCTCCAGGTGTTAAACAACGCGCATTGACACGCAAAGCAGAGCTGAAGCTCAGGAAGTATATAAAAAATATCCGCAGGTCTATAAACGAAGCAGGGTATCAGGCTTTGAGGTTGATTTATCAGTTTACTCCACCGGAGATATTGACTCAAATAATTGGTGAACCTGTTGATGATAGTAAAGATTTTATGAAGCCGGCGTTAAAGACGGTAGCGCAAGCCGCGGCGTTTGATTTAGATACGATGGCGATGAAATCTGACAGCCTTTCATTCTTGCAGATGTTGATGAAATTAGAGCCAATGTTTGTTAATAATCCGGTGGCGCGTTCGAGGGCGTGGCATATATTGGCAAGGAATTGGGGAAGCAACTGGAATCAATGGATAACGTTGCTGATTGATTCTCCGGAGAAAATACAGGAGCAAATGGATCAGGCTAAAGCAGAAGCACAACAGAAACGTGTTCAGGTTGGGGTGCAAGCGGCTACTAAAATTAAACAACAAGGGGGCAGTGATGACGATGCTCGAACCGCTGGATTGCGCGCTTTAGAGGTTTACGACGTTATGAGTGAAGAAAAAATGGCCGCGCAGAAAGGAGAAACCAAAGAATGAATCCGTTTAGCATCCTTAATAAAATACGAGGCAAAGATAATCCTTTTCGCGAGCTTAGCCGTGAAGAAAAAATAAAACAACATCAGAAAGAGATTGAAGTTATTGAAGGAATTAGGCGGCTTTCCATAGTCTCTAATGATATGTTGATGGATCAGCGCTATCGTGAATTAGCGCAGGTGTTTCAGGATGTGGAGAAGAATATAATTGACTTGATGATAAATTGCGATGAAGAGGATAGGGATAAATTTTTCTTAAAAATTAAAACGTATCAAGTAAAATTAAGGGTCTTTTCTCAGATATTGAAAGTCCCACACGAATTTATAGAAGAACATAACAAGATTGAGCGGGCTGAGGTAAAGTGATATGGCGAAGATGAAAGAGTTGGTGAGAAAAGAAAAGCATTTGATGGTGAAATACATTGGTTTCCACAAAGCAGGGGATTCTAAAAACCTTGCTGGGATACAAAGGGAGATGAAACGTAACGTTGAGCAGCGTAGAGACGCTCGATAAGTTTTCGGGGATTCCTTGCCGATGTTCAAGGATGCTTTTGGCGATATAGTTAAATCGCTCGCGGAACCCTTAGCGTTTAAGGGTGCTATTCGGCTTTAGTTAGCCGGGAAAGAGAGTTAAAGATGGATAGGATGAGCTTAGTTGAGTGGAACGCAATGACGGTGGATGAGCAAAAGCAGCGCGAGGCTGAGATGCCTTGGGAAATTTTTGCTGATTTAAGCAAAAAAGAACAAGACAGGTTATCAAATCATCTCATTGAAAAAGACAGGAAACTTAAATCTGCTCTTACTCAAGTAGAAGAACTTGATAAACGCATCAAAGCTTTAGAGGCCTCTGGCGCTCCGGCCAGCCAAATTAGGAATCTTGAAGATATTAAAAAGAATTTTCAAGATGAGTATGAGAAGGACCCTACTATGGCCATTGCCAGGCTTGCTTCACAAGGAGTAAGTTATGCCTTAGGTCAACAGAGGCAGACCGAAGTTGTGAAGAAACAGGCATTAAGAAAACTGCGCAAAGAATATGCTAAGGACTACGAAAAATACGGAGACGAGCTCGAGGATAAGCTTGATTTAGTCACGGGCCCGTTAAGTATAGATGACGTAGTCGTTATATTTAATTCTTTGCGTGGAAAGTCTCTTGATGACCAGTTGAAGGAAGCCGAGTCCAGGGGAAGG
>Ga0208957_1001639_pt1 | contig 11048 bp, 14 predicted proteins | sample RifOxyA1_FD_184029 | JGI IMG/M metagenome (GOLD analysis project Ga0208957, IMG submission 184029) | Groundwater microbial communities from Rifle, Colorado - Rifle Oxygen_injection A1 (SPAdes) | ecosystem: Environmental > Aquatic > Deep subsurface > Groundwater | place: Rifle, Colorado, United... | reverse complement strand
GGGATTTACCCAAGATCGCCAGACTCAGCTTGATATGCTGTTTGATAAACTACAGCGTCAAAGACAACTTTCGGATCGGGAATGGCAACTTGCGAATGAATTAGCGGCCGAAGAAAGAGCTTATACCAGAGAAAAAGAGAAAAATACGATTTCAAATGATGAATGGGCGGACTTTGAAGAAGAATTTAATAAATGGTTTCCTTAAAATATGGATAAAGACAAACTGAGACAATTCGGAATAGGAATGTTGCAGAAAGGTTATTCTATGGATCAAGTAAAGAAATTTATAATGCGAAGAGTGGCTTTGGGTAATAGAGCGACTATTCAACCAACATCTCAATCAACATCTCAGTCAACGCCTCAAGGCGGAAACCAGATGGATTTAATAAAGAAATACTTCCCCCAAGAGGAATGGCAGAGAGCTTATAATGTTATGATGGGCGAATCGGGGGGAAGAGCGGAAGCGGTGGGAGATGATTATCCGATAGCGGGAGTTTATGCGCCAAGTTATGGTTTGTTTCAAATTCGGGGACTCCCAGGAAGGCCTAAAAAAGAACAGTTGCTTGATCCTGAATTTAACGTCAAGTATGCTGCCGATATGTGGAGAAAACAGAAATGGCAACCTTGGTCGGTAGCCCAAAAATTAGGCTATTAACATGGAAGAACTAGATCAAACAAAATTAAACCAATTCAGAAACGCTATGGTGGCGAAGGGCTTTCCTTTAAATAAGATAGACCAGTATTTAATGACGAAAACAAAGCAATACGGGAAAACTGAATCGGTTGGAACGGAAGACGAAAGGGAGAAAAATAGAGCACGAATAGCGTTAAGAAAAGACGCTATGGAGGGTGTGCCGTATTATGAGTTGGGACCTAAGTATGGACAGATCATTGAACCTTATGAAATAGAAGAAGAGTACATGAAGGGGCCAACAGCAGGTCAGTATGGAAAACCGAAAGAACCACAGTCAGTACAGCAAAGATGGAAAGAACCACCAATAGCTCCAAAAGCTCCAACGGAAGCAGCGGAACGCAAGCGTCGGGTTGTAGAAGAAAATATTATAAGAGCAATAAAGGCAAATAAAACCAGGGAAGATATAGAAGCTTATATCCTGTCCGAAGGATTTGTTCCGGAAGATTTTCCTGTATTATCAGAGTACACACCAAAAAAACAAGGGGATTGGTGGAATCCATTTGACTAATATGGTATGGAGTTATTCAGAAACCTTTTTCAACCTCAAGGAATCAACTTATTTCAGATAAGTAAGGATTTATTTGAAACTAACCAAGAGAAACGTCGCAAGAAAGAAGAAGCCCGAAGGAAGCAGAAAGAATTTGAAAGACAAGCTAAGGAGATTACCGAAAAGCTTTTTGTTCAACCTACTAGAGAGGTAATCAAAAAAGTTGGCGAGTTACCTAGCCCTTTTAAAAGAGGGGAAGGGAAGATCGTTAAGCCCGCCTATGAACGCCCGGGATTTGAACGATTTCTCGGGCCGGAGAAGAAACCCAGAGAAGCTATCCCTATTAAAGAGTTTTTTGGCGAAGATAAGGCTGGCAAGGAAGCCCGAAAGAGATTAGGTGTTGCTATTGAAGAAGGATTAGGTACTACGTTTGGAGCTTATGCTCCGCTTGGCGCAGGAGCACCTGTAGTAGCGAAAACGGTTAGACAACTTGTTAAATCGGGAACAAAGATGGCGGGTTTACTTACAGGTATTCAAGCGGGGATTTCTGGTCTAAAAGGAGAAGAACAAGACCCTCGGACTCTTGCCACAGCTGGCGTTATCGGGTTTGCCTTTGGAACTATCCGCCCTAGTCCATTAAAGGGGGTTCCTTCTACCGAACTTGGAGCTGCCCGTACAAGACTCTCTGAGTACGGATTTGGCTTAAAAGATAATCCCACCGCTTTACGTTCTAAATTTAACAACACAGTTAAAAGTCTCCATCCGGACAAAGGAGGAGATCCCGTCAAGTTTGATCAGTTTATAAAAGATTTTAAGGTTGTTACTTCAGCCGAACCACCATCGGGATTAGATATTACAGGATTAAGAAATTGGGTATCATCACTTTGGAGGAAGGAAGCCAAGACTGGGAAGGAAATTGTTCCCGTTAAGACTCCTTCGGCTCAACTAGAACCTAAGCCCATCGCACAACAGCCGATTGGGAAAATACCGACAACTTTGATTAGATTGGCAAACGAACCCAATAAGACCACTTTTGCCACTAGAGGTGGTACATGGGTATCTGATGAAAAAGGGCTCAATGCTATTAAGGGAGCTGAGGGAATTGCAGGTCAAACGGAATATAAATTTAATGTATCTGTTAAGAAACCTTTGGTTATTGAAGATGCTATTTTAGAGGATGGCTCGTTTTCAATTATTAATAGTGGGTACGAAAGCTTTATACCAAAAAAATATGTAGATATCGGCAATTCTCTGTATGGGAAAATTAACGTAGGAGAAGCGTTATCTGAGAATCAAGTAGATATAGAGTTAATGAATGCTCTTTACGATGCGGGGATAGAGTATAACACTGCCAAAACAGTATTAAACGAAAGCCAAGCTAATAAGTTTGATGCCTCTATGGATTTAATTATGAGTAAGGCCCTCAGGGATGCTGGGTATGATGCCTTAGTGTTAAGAGGAGGAGAACAAGGGGATCATGTTTTTGTTATTGATAAATCTTCTCTTATGAAACAACCAATCGCAAAAGCACCACTAAAGAAAGAGCTTAAAATTCAACCTAGTACTACAAGAGTTATTTCTGATAATGCCGATCTTCTCCGCAGTGCGAGGAAAGGAACAGGGGAATTTCTAGAAGGGGAAGTTTACGAACAGGATTTAGGACCACAGGGGAAGCGATATGTTATCGTTGAGACAGCTTGGCCAGCAGGAGACGTAGAAGGTTTTTATCTACCCCGGGCTGATGAGGCTAAAATGCTAGGCGAAAAGAAGGGATATCTGATTCCTGCTTCCTTTATGAATCCCGAACAGGAGCTGAAGATCCCTGATACAACGGACGAGAATATCAAGGAGGCAGTTGAGTTCTTGTTTTTCGGCAAACCACCGACAAGGAAGGAAGCAGAAGTTTCCAAAGCACCCCCCGAAGCTAAAGTAACGATTAAATCCTTAACTAAAGAAAATTATGAAGAAAAGCTTGATCGTTTTGTTGGAGAATCTCAAACACAAGAAGAATATGTGGATAAGTTAAAAAGCCTAAGTGACCAAATAGAAACTTCGTCACCCGAACAATTGCCTAAACTTAGAGCTTGGGCTAATAGACAAATCAGAAATATAGTCGGGTCATCTGGTAATTATAAACAGGACTATGCCTTATTTCAATCTCTCAAGAATGATACTGAGGTGGGCGATAGTCTGGGAGCGTTGGAAGATTTGACATTTAATATTGATGAGAAAATTGGTAAACCTATTACTCCAAAGGAAAAATTCCTAGTATCAAAAGTAGACGAGAGTCTATCTTCAATAGAGGGGGAATTTTTCTTGCCCAAGTCCAGATATACCCTTAGAGGTACTCAAAATAAGGAATGGGTAAGGACAAATATACCACTTTTAAGATTAGGCAACAAAAGAGGGATGGTGGGATATGTCTTTAACACATTGGGTATTCAGAAAAACAATATCGGGAGTTTAACCGATAAGGACGTAGCCCATCTTAAAGACATTACTAACGTTGAGGATGTCTTTGGAGGATCGGGCTTACTTTCAAGCCTATCCAAGAAGATATTTCCTAATGCAAAAATTACCTATAACGAACTTGATTCAGCGGTAGTCAATTCTATTCAACAATCAATTAAGAGTCCCGATGAGGTTTTAAAGTATGTTAAGGCCATCAAGAATTATTATCTTAGAAATCCCGAATCGGACTGGTTGTCCGACTTTGTTTATACTCATCCCGAGCTTAAGAATAATAAAGATTTTATGGCGGGGGCTAACTTAGTTGATAAAGTCGCGGGGAGAGTTAAAACGGATATTTCAGTTGATAAGTTTCGTGCGTTAGAAGAGGCTGTCCCTAACTTTTCAAAGACTTTCAAAGACGTCAAAATTACAACAGAAGATGGTTTAAAGAAATTAGACTATTATATTAAAAATGGAACACCTTCGGATTTTCTCTGGATTGACCCGCCCTATATTTGGTCATCAGGTTATGGAGTAGGTTCAAGTATGGAAAAAGCAGAGGGCTTCAAGGATTTACTGACCAAGATTGAAGCTTTGAATAATAGAGGGGTTAAGTTTGTATTTTTTAACAATGAACCATCCTCGCGTAGTTCTAAGGCTGGATTGGAGAACGTTTATTTAGACGAACTTGAAGGAAGGATAGCTCGCTTATCTAAGGAGGGCATGGAGGTAGTCCGTAATATTAGCCCGCTTTCAGCCCAGAATAGAAAAGAAATTGTAGTCTCAAACTTAGCAATGGGGGAGAAGTTTAAAACCTTACGAAGTGTTGAGTCCGTCAAGAAAGAGATTGCGTCTTTTCTTGAAGGTGCAGAAGAACCACGGGTTTTTCTTGCAGAGGCTACAGCTAGAACAAAAGAGAGAGTTGCCGAAAGACTAATCCGGCAAGCCGAAAAAGAAAAGAGAATTGTTAAGGAACAGGAAATCAGAAGTATTCGTAAGCTAGCCAAGAGTCTCGGCAAAAGACTAGGGCCAGGAGCAACACCTGTCCAACTTGCTAATGAAATATCAAGGTTAATAAGCAAGGCAACTGCAGAGGGGATTGATGTAGCGATGGGAAAGGAATATGAGAGATCAATAGCGAATACAATGAGATCATTGATCACTAATTCAATTAGAGACTATATGGAAAAACAGGGAGAGCCAGGGAAGAAATTATCTAAGATGCTTTTGGATGCTAGACACAAAGGAGATTCTTACGCAGGTAATGCTATCGCTGACATAGAGCCTGTCCTCAATAAGCTTTCGGACGAAGATATTAAAAAGTTCGTTTCTGTTATAGAAGATGGATTAACTCCTGATACTCCTGCTTTAAAGAATGCTGTTGAAGTATGGGGGAGAGAAAAAACTAAAGTCTTTGCTATTGCCAAGAGGCTAGGGCTTGATATTAAATTTAGAAGCAACTACTTCCCTCATTTTGTCCCGGAGGAGATTATTAAAAGCGCGCGAGCCAGAAAAGACGCTCTTGTTAAAGTAGTTCAGATGGGCAAAGCTCAGACAATAACGGAAGCGGAGTCAATGTATAATCAGGTTGTCTTAAGAAAAGTTGCCCGCAGGTACGGCAACTTAGAAAAACCAAGAAAGGTTGATTTTCCTATCTATGAACGAGATCCACGTAAAGTAATCCCCACGTATCTTGACAGCGCTTGGCACAGAATTGCGGATGCGGAGTTTTTGGGAATGGCAGATGAAAAGGCATACGGATTAGTTAACCAAATAGCTGTTGAAGGAGGAGACGCTAAACAGGTTCTTGCAAGTTTAGATTTAGCTCTTGGGAAAACAGTAAGTGCGGATGCGTGGGCAGATCTTGCAAACCTAGTTGGGGCTATTCAGGTTATTACAAAATTTACTCCTATGACTACCCTTGCCAACCTTACTCAAAGACTTCAAACTTTAATTTGGACAGGTCCTAAAGGTTGGAACCCGTATATATTAAAATCAGCTCTTGGTTCTAGAGCTACCCAAAGAGAAAAAGAGTGGGCGACAAGAACGGGTGTGCTATTAGATAGTTCAAAGAAACAATTTATACAGGAAACAGGAGGACCAGCAGATATAGTTAGAAGATTTCTGCGTTTAATTAGATTCTCCCCGGTAGAAGACTTAAACAGAATTTTTACCGCCAATACCGCAAGGGATTGGGCGCAAAATTATTTTAGCGATCTACAGAGAAACCCTGCCGATAAACCAGCAAGGAGAGTATTTGATAGAATTGGAATAGATATCACAAAATCCCTTACGAATGGTGAGCTATCCAAACAAGACTTAATAGATGCGTCACAATATCTAAATGACCATACGCAATTTTCGTATCAAATAGAAGAACTGCCGTATGGTTTTAAATCTCATCCTGCTCTCAAGCTTCTTTTTCAATGGAAAAGCTTTATGTTTCTTAACTCCAAGAATAGCACTGAATTGGGAAAAATTGTTTACGAAGAGACTAAGCATAAAAATTTTGCTTTTGTTATAGGAGTATTATTAGCAGCTGGGATAGGATATCAAATAATTGGGGAGATAATGAATGATCTTTACGCAGTCATTAGTGGGCGCAAGAGAGACAAGGAAGGATTCGCTAGGGCATTTGAAAACTACTTATGGTATGGTCATGTTTTTACCGATACTATAAAAGCTACTCAGTATGGAAAGCTTGGAGTGTATAGTCTTTTGGCAGGACCAAGCCTGTCTATGGGGGTAGACTATATATATGCCCTTGCGGAGTTAACTAAGGATAGGAAAACTAAAGAGGGTATGGAAGAGGTTAAATCAAGAACCGCCCCTATTGGCAAGCAGGTAATCAGAGATGTCCCTATAGTCGGTCCCGCACTTAAGGGCTTGTTTTTTCCACCAGAAGAAGGTAAAACAAAGGGTAACGGAGGTAGTTTAAAATTCAATAAATCTGAGTTTTTAAAGGACTTGGGAGGAGGAGAAACGTTTAATAAATCTAAATTTTTAAAGGAGTTAAGCCAGTAGTATGAAAAAAAACATAAGAGACTGGTTTGTTGTTATCGCTTGGATTGCTTATATAATATTACTTATCAGGGCTTACGAACAGCTACCGAGTATATGATATAATTTAATCATGCCACCTAATGGTTTAGACACATCGGCAATCACTGAGGCTTTCAGGCGGAGAATGGGCGCACAGCCCTCTACGGCTGGCTTGCCTACGGGTCAGGCCAACCTTAATCCCCAAGCTCAAACTCCTCAACAAATAATGACGCAAGGAGGAAATCAAGGCCTTCAGCCGCTTCAGAACATGTCAGAGGGAGGGGTACAACAACTTCAGAAGTCCGCCCCAGGGGAGGCAGAGATTATTTTAAAAGCCCTGATCCAGCGACTACGAAACTTAGGCGAACGAGGACAATAATATGAAGAATGATCTTTCTAAATATCAAATAAAGGAACTTCAGGCTGATGTAGCATCTCTTAAAGAGGATATGAAGGCAATTAAGGAAAATGAACTCCCGCATTTAAAAGAACAAATAATTGGTTTATCTACTCAGGTAAGCGGGCTATCAACGCAAGTTAAAATAGTGGGTGCTATAAATGTGATAGGAATTTTAGCGGTAATAGCGATTACGCAAGCTCTAAAATAAGATGGTTGAACAGCCCAATTTTTACGACTTACCTGAAGCGGAAAGACAGGAAGTTTTATCTTCAAGAGAGCATAATTTAAGAATTGCGGGAGAGGAGAATAAATTTCAATCGTTTGAGAGATTTAAAAAGATGGCTTTCCCTAATCAGCCAGATTTAAGAAGGCTATTTGAATTTGAAACACAAGAAGGCAGAATATGGTATATACAAAAAATAATGCCAGGAGAAGAACAATTTGTTGTCAGAAGCACCAATCAAGGTACTCATGTCATGGTGTGGGGGAAGAATGTTTTAGTCAGGCTTCCCGAAGAAAATAATGAATAATAAGGAACGCCTTGACATGATGTATTTAACCAATAGACAAACCTTTTTTAAGGGATGGGTAGAACCGATAAATGACACAGAAGGACGGATATTCATTGATAAAAAGGCTCATCCTAATTTTCCAGATGGGGGAATTTTGCCTGCGGGGTATATATTAGTGCCTTATAAAATGAAGTGATATAATTAACGTATGCCAGTAAGTGTAGCAATACCATCACTTGGATCAAAATTCCAGGATTATCGTGATCCCATACCTGGAGATTCCTATAATTGGGGTCCAACTATTAATGCCAATAATATAATTTATTTTACCTTTCATCATTCCGTTACTAAGCAAACAGCTAAAGTTGACGGTAATTGGAAGAAGGAATGTGATACGATTGCCAATCTTCATATAAATCAAGGTTGGGGAGGAGTAGGTTACCGTTTTATAATCTGCTCTGATGGAACTGTTGCTTATGTAGGGGATTTATCACACGGAGGTAGTGCTGTATTAAACAAAAACGATATTATGTTTTCTGCTTGTTTTGTAGGAGACTTTACAAAAGAACTCCCAACTGCGATACAAGTTCACTCCTCTCATCTTCTCGCAAAACACTTTATTACCAACATGCCCCAATATCCAAAACTTGACTCTTGGGATGATATTAAGGGACATAAAAACTTTATGGCAACGGCATGTCCTGGAAGTAATTGGGATACGGGTGGAGACACTCTACGAGACAGGATAGTAAATGACAGGTGGGACGGTTATCCTGACCCAAAACCTGCTATTTCTACCCCGACACCGCCACCACCGCCACCTACCCCATCTGAGGATTATAAGGCCAAATACACGGCATTATTAAGCGAATTTGAGACATATAAGAAGACTTCCGATAAGGAAATATCTGATAAGGCAAAGAAAATTATAGAACTTCAAGGAAAAATAGAGAAAGCCACGATAGCATTGTCCTAATTTATGAGTAAAGATGAAACAGTAACTCTAATTGTTAAAGTTTCCAAGTTAGAAGATGAGGTTAAGAAAGTAGTAAGACGTACTGATGAAATCCAGAAGGCAGTTGATCTATTATTTGCGGACAGGGAGATACTTGAAGATTTACAGGCTAGTGTCCAGGCCCTTAAAGAGATTATTATTCAGAATCAGCAGCATCAAGATACGGCACGCACCTTAGTCCAAGCAGATGTAAAAGTTATGACCGATGAAGTACGGGACATGAAGGAAAACATAGAAGATAAAACAGTCATCGTTAAAAGCAAAGATAAGAACTTATTCAATAAATTATTCAAATTTTTCAAAAGAGAGGAGGTAAAAAATGAGTAAAAAATATTCATTAAATCAAAATGATCTTAAAAAATGGGGAATTAACATTTTCCGTTTCGTACTTATTCCAACAATTATTGCTTTTCTAACTGCCCTGCAAGGTGGAGTAGATATTGAGATTGCTTGGGGCGTAGCCATTGGAACTGGATATACCGCAATTATTGATCTTGGTAGAAAGTTCATTGCCGGTAAATAGGAAACATGACTTGTGAACGACCTTATCTTACGCCAAGAGAATGGCGTTATGTTAAAAAATATCATCCAATATCCTTCACATCAAGACTTGAAGAAGTTCCAAGAGTTGATAAGAAAGGATATTATCACCTTGATGATGAGGGGAGAAAGTGGCGACCCTTGATTGATGGAAACCGCCTAGACAATCCAAGATATGCAAAAGAAAGAGAAGAACATAGAACGCGAATTGAGAGAACTAGAGAGCGAGTTGTGGTTGTTAGAAGGAAACGTAATGACTTCTTTTGATATTGAAAGACTACTTAAAATTGTTAAAAATAAGACTTGACAAAGAGATAAAAAAGGTATTTAATTAAGTTAAGTCAAAGCGTGAAGAACAGGGCTTTTTCTTTTGACTTCGAAGTTAGTAATACCCTCGTATTTGTTCACGCAGATGCGGGGGTATTTTTATGAATGGGTGGATTAAATTACATAGAAAAGCACTCGAAAATGAAATAATAAAAGACCATACCGCTTGGGTAATTTTTACATGGCTTTTATTAAGAGTTGATCACAAGACCGGTAAAACTACAATCGGCAGATTTTGGGCAAGTAAAGAATTAGCCATGAAGCCTACCACTTTTTATCAAGCATTAAAAAGATTAGAAAAAAAGTATAAAATGATCACTTCATTGACAAAGAAAGCGACAATTAAATATACCGAAATTAGCCTTATAAATTGGGGAAAATATCAGTCTAGTGACAAACCCAATGACAATCCAATGACAATTAAAAGACAATCCAATGACACACTACAAGAATATAAGAATAAAGAAGATAAGAATATTACTAGCGTAATAGTAAGACATGGGAATGAAGACATTAACCAATTAATAGATTATTTTAAACAAACAATGGAAATACCAAAAGAAGATGCTACTCAACGACAATCACGACAATACTGGCAACTCCTTCTAAGAGAAAGTAAAACTGGTTTAGATGGTGTTAAATGGCTTATTAATTTAGCAAAAGCTGATTCATTACTTGCACCAAATATTACATCGAGCAAGGATTTATATTATAAACGTATTAAATTGATTACTCGCAAGCGAGGAGAAAAATCCAAATTTGCAATAATGCCAACGGGAGGTGAAGATAATGGCTGATATAGTAAGATATAATAAAACTGTAAATTATGAGGATTTTTTAAATGATAAAATTCCCGAAAGAAGATTTAGGCTTGTATATGCTAACAAGGAACTTTTCTATCTCACACAAGAAGAGCGGGATTTTTTACTTAATCAATTGCATCATGGGGCAAAATATGTTCAAATAGGGGAACATACCTTTACAGGTTCATTTATTGCTTTGTACCCGATAAAAGATAATCTTTATAAAAAAGAATATGAAGTAGGGGAGGATGGAATAGCAAGAGAAAAATAGTTACAATAATGAAACAACTTAAAAAATACCATCCCACATATATTAAAAGTCAGCTTTTTACAGCAAGTACCAGGCTGGCAATCCTTGAAGATCAATATAAGAATGGTTCTTCGGCCATGAAAAATTATCTTAATCCGAAACTATTGCAAGCGTATAAGCTAGTTAAGAAATGGGAGAACGCTGAAAGTATATAAATCCGGCAGTTGACAAAACCTAGCTACATGTAGTATGATATATTAAATGAGCGATACGCTTCGGGAACATTTAATTAAAGCCTCGCGCGCCCAAAAGGCCAAATACACCACGAAAGATTTTAGTAAGTGGGGATCACTTAGTGTCAAAAAACGAACCGCAGGAATGACAGAAGCTGAAATATCCGAATACTTTAAAAATATACAGAAAGGGGTAAAAGTTAATGACTAATTGGCAAAAGGCGGCTAGAGAAAGAGATAGAAACAAATGTGTTATGTGTAATTCGAAAGAATGGATATTCTTTAGGAGATATA
>Ga0208957_1001634_pt1 | contig 11069 bp, 20 predicted proteins | sample RifOxyA1_FD_184029 | JGI IMG/M metagenome (GOLD analysis project Ga0208957, IMG submission 184029) | Groundwater microbial communities from Rifle, Colorado - Rifle Oxygen_injection A1 (SPAdes) | ecosystem: Environmental > Aquatic > Deep subsurface > Groundwater | place: Rifle, Colorado, United... | reverse complement strand
AAAACCAAGTGACTTTTTCGGAACGTTATTTTGGGGATTCTTTGTGTGGATAGTGATTGGTACGGTTATTTTGTTAATTATCATATATCATAAATTTTAGGGAATAATATGAAACATAAAGACCCAAACGGAGAAATTTGTAAAGGGAAGAAAGACCTTTCTTTTGAAACTTGTTGGCACTGCGATACTTGCCCGTTTACAGAATGTGGTTTTATGACTGAACAAGAACGGGAACATCGTTAATTTCTAATATGTGTAAAGTATGAATATCATTTTTTTCCTCGCGGGGATGTTGGTGGCTTTTTTCCTCATATGGCTCGCAGGATAATTCAATTCTTGAATTATTATAAATATCATTTGGAAAAATGGTTTCATTGGAAATTTCAATGGCATAAACCCAGTCATTTACATTTAAAGAGGAAGAATGTAGACACAGATGGACATATTTGTTGTAAGTATTGTGGTGTTAAATGGAAACCTATGAAGAACAAATACGATATGTATGAAATATAAGCGTAAATTCCCGAAAGGACTATGAAGAGTGTGAATATAAAAATGATAAACATTTTGGGAATGGATTTAGACCAATGGAAATATGAATCCTGTAAAGCAGAATTTGGAGTGGGTGAAGATTGGGCTACTCTTTATTCGATTAAAAGTGAACAAGATGGAAAAGGACACGCTACAGCTCTTCTTTTAGAAGCAAAAAAGTATTACGAAGAACAAGGAAAGAAGGTTGGTGGTAATGTAGCTCTAAACGAAAAAATGCGTCATATTTATAAAAAAGTTGATTACATAGAATATCTATGACTATCAAAGGGTTATGATTGAATATGAATTGAAATGCCAGTATTGCGGGAACACTGTCAAACGGGTTATTAAGACCCGAAAAGCAACCTGTTTTAATTGCAAGCGGCAAAAGAATCTTAACCGACAAGAAGAATATCGGAAATTACACGAAAGGAAAATAAAGCATAAAAAAAGATTTCAACACCTCTAAATGTTGATTTTTTTATAGAATAATATATAGTAAAAGCACTTAATTCTCGTGTTATTATGGATGAGACCAAACTCGATCCCGCAAGTCGGGAACAACTCCGAATCATAGCCATCGAAACTTCTATCGAGGAGTTAAGAAAGGCATTTTTTGAACGATTGGCAACTCTTGAAAATCGGGTGAAGGTTTTGGAAGAAGCACGTCAAAGGCAGATAACTCTTAATTCAACCTTTGTTCAGAAAGGAGAAGAGGTTATTGCTATTGCAAAAAAGCCCGTAGATAAGCCAAAAGATAAGCCAAAATGGTGGTGGTAATTTAATCCACGAAAGAGAAGATAATGCCAATACTTTACGAAAAAAATACAAAGAAACACCCTGATTCCCAGCTTAAATTAATCGCTGAATCTTTAAAAGAATACGGATGGAAACAACCAATAGTAACCGATAAGAGTGACGTAATTATTGTAGGCCATGGACGCTGGCTCGCATATCAAAAATACCCCGAAGGAATCAAAGAACCTTGGATAATAAAAGCTGACGATTTAACTCCCGAACAAGTACGAGGTTATCGTTTAATGGACAACAAGAGTAACGAATCCGATTGGGATATGGCCCTCGCCGTTGAAGAACTGAAAGACCTTGACAAATTGGGATTTGATATATCTCTTACGGGATTTGATAAGGATTTACTGATTGAGCCAGACGAAAAGGACGATATCATACCTGACAATGCCCCTACAAGGGCAAAATTGGGCGATGTGTGGGCTTTGGGGCGGCATAGGGTAATGTGTGGGGACTCAACTGATAGGGATGCTGTAGAGCGGCTAATGGACGGGAAGAAGGCGGATATGGTGTTCACTGACCCTCCGTATGGGGTTAGTTACGAGGCAGGGCTGGTAGATAAAGTGTCTCGAATGAAGGCTCACATATCTGTGAGCCGTGAGAATACTCAAATTGAGAATGACACCATCACCAGTGATACTGGATTGTACGAGTTCTTATTGGGGGCGTTTAAAAATATCGCCGAGTGTACGAAGCATGGTGTGTATATTTGCTACGGTAGCAACCGAACCATTCCATTTTTACAAGCGTTCAAGGACGCTGGATTCCATCACGCATCTAGTATCGTTTGGGTCAAAGATAGAATAGTCATGGGCAGGGGTCACTATCATTATCAATACGAGTCTATTCTTTATGGCTGGAAAGAGAAGAACACAGGCAAGTGGATGGGCGACCGTTCGCAGAGCAATGTGTGGAATCTAAAACGACCAAGCATCAATGATTTACACCCCACCATGAAGCCCGTCGAATTAGTGGCAAAAGCGCTGGTCAACTCATCGGGCAATGAAGACATAGTCCTTGACCTCTTCCTCGGCTCTGGCTCCACCCTCATCGCCGCAGAGAAAACAGGAAGAATATGTTATGGTATGGAATTGGAGCCAAAATACGTTGATGTTATAATACAAAGGTATGAAGACTACACAGGAGATAAGGCCAAGAAAATCTAACGCAGGGAGAAAGTGGTTTGATGGTAAGGATGAACAGGTGATTCTTGCGAAATTACGGGAGGTAACAGCACTTGACGCAAGTATCGAAGAGTGTTTATATTATGCCGACATTTCTTCGGATTCTTATTACAGATATTTGAAATCACACCAAGATTTCGCAAGAGAATTATCTAAAATGAGAGAGAGACCTGTTTTGAAGGCCAGGCAAACAGTTATTTCTAAGATGGGTGAAAGCTATCAAAACGCAATGGATTATTTGAAACGAAAACGAAAGTTTGAATTCGGAGATAATGTAGATATAACTTCAGACCATCAACCATTACCTCTTTTAGCAGGCAAATCAAATGGTAAAGACCACAGCAATCGAAAAACTGCTAGGACTGACAAAGAAAATTCGTGATGTTCGGGGAGGGCAAGGAGCAGGAAAGACCTATGGAATAACCGCATGGGATATAGATTATGCTCAATCGAATAAGAAAGCAGTCATAGATGTAGTATCAGAGAGCTTCCCGCATCTTGAGCAGGGAGCAATACGGGATTTCAAGAGCATAATGACAGAACGGAATTACTGGAAAGATGATAGATGGAACGAGTCAAAGCACATTTATAAATTTGAAACAGGAAGCTCTATACAGTTTCAGAGCTATGATAAGCTGGGTAAAGCTCACGGGCCAAGAAGAGATGTGCTTCACTTAAACGAATCAATATGGCTTCCATGGGGAGTGGTGAACACGCTTATCGCACGAACCCGAAAGGTAGTGTGGTGTGAATACAATCCTCTACAGGAGTATTGGATTCATACAGAGATAATCGGTAAACGAACAGATGTAGAATCCTTAAAGCTAACCTATCTCGACAATGAAGGGCTTTCGGAATCGGAAAAGGCGGAAATCGAAGGGAGGAGAGGCGACCAAAGGTGGTGGAGGGTTTACGGGCAAGGCGAGCTGGGAGAAGCGGAAGGGCGTGTCTATATTGGCTGGCAGATGATTGACGAGATACCCCATGAGGCGCGATTAGAAGGGTATGGATTGGATTTTGGGTATAACCCTGATCCTGCGGCAATAGTAGCAGTGTATTGGTATAACGGAGGTTATATTTTAGACGAACATCTTTATGCACGAGATATAGACAATCCCACAATAGCAAAGATGTTTAAGAATATGCCGTCAGGACTCATAGTATCTGATTCCGCAGAACCAAAGAGTATTCGAGAGATTTCAGCGTTTGGGGTTAATATAATTGGCGCAGATAAAGGCCCGGAGTCAGTAAGATTTGGAGTAAAGACCTTGCAATCCCAAAGAATAAGCGTAACCAAACGAAGCGTTAATTTAATCAAAGAATACCGTAATTATTTTCAATCAGTAGACCGCAAAACCAATCTCACAGTTATGGGAAAGTATGACGGAGAATGTCATGCGCTGGATGCGGCAAGATACAAAATATGCAGTTTGATACCAATAATCAGAAGGAAAGAAATGTTAAGCCATCTCCCGAATTTCCCAAGTGTTCCTGATAAGAATCCGGTATGACGAACCAAGATGAGATAAATGAATTGAACAGTATCATTAAGGCGCGAATCGGGGTATCAAAGATTCACGGAGTAGGAGTGATAGCAATTCGGGATATTTCAAAGGGCGAGATGGTATATGCAGATAGAATGCCTAAATTGTATCAAGTCCCTTATGGAAGCATGAATAAATTATTTCCAGAAGTCAGAGAGATTATCCTTGAGCGGTGGCCGTCAATCATAAATGGAGGAAGGTTTATAGCCCCGGATGCAAGATTGTTGAGCTTTATGAATCATAGCGAAAGAGATGAATCGAATTACGACCCCGCGACTGATACGGCGATAAGAGATATTAAAAAAGGAGAAGAAATTACCGAAAATTACAAAACAATGGAAAACTGGAGTAAGATATACTCATGGCTGAAGTAGAAAAAAAAGAAGAACCCGAAGAAAATAGGAAGTATTTGGTGGACGTGTATATCCCCCCGGAATGTCTGGAAGCGGGTGATTGTATACATTCAAAGAAGCCCGTTAAGAGAGACGTAAATCCTATCTAAATGAACACTGAAGCCAAAAAAGAACTTATGACATACTTGGATACCGGACATCGCCATGAGTCCATGACTGGTATGTTTCTATGCAGACACTGCGGAGATAGGTTTCAAACAGGCAAAGAATTTTTTAACCGCATGGTAAGAGAAAAACCGGAGCTATTTGAATACAAACCCCCGGAACTCAAACCGGACGTAGAAACAAGTGAAATGTACGGTAAGCTCATAGATAGGATTAAGAAGGATAAACTGTACCATAGGCATATCGAGAGATTGGCACACGGTACAGAAGAGGAGAAGGATGAGGAAATTAAAAGGTCTAACGAAGGATTTTATAGGAAATGATAACACAACACTATTTTTGCGATGCTGACGGAAAGGAATTTTCCCCAAAGGAAGGCATAGCGACTATTGCTGTGATGATTCCGAAGATGAATGAGAAACTTGAGGCGCAGAAGCTGGCATTCGAGGGAAACTTTTGTGGTAAATGCTCTGAGCTTATTATGCATTTATACAATCATTAAAAGAAGAACTAAAATGAGCTATTCGTGTTATCGCTGTAATAGTGCGGTTGTGCAGGAGGAATATCAGCGATGCATTCCTTGCGAAAAAGAGCATAAAGAACTGTGTGCGAAGCTCGATGCGCATCCAAAGGTTAAAGTACAGAAAGTTAGAGAGGAGCTATTCCCTCTTAAAGAAGGCGATAAAACTATGTGGATAGACCGAGAGAGCGCAAAGTTTATGGGAATTAAGTTACCAGAATGAAAGCAAAAAAATACGAACTCACCGTCAAATCTGTAGGGAGAGTGTTCAAGTCCGAAGGAAGCACTCTTGAAGAAGCACTGGGGAAAATAAAGATTGGTAATGGTGCTAAATCCATGTGTGTTTTAACGGTTAAGAAAGGAAACCAAATAAAGGAACGAATCATAAACGGTATTTATGCCCATAGATTATTTTCCGAAGTAGGCCCGACAATGAAAGAGATAGCAATTAAAAAAGTTACCGAACTTATAGGAATATGATTTTCCCTTTGACAAGTGAGGAACGGGTGCGTTTACAGAAGCTGGCACTTGATAAGACAACAGTTTTTGCCTTCAAGAAACTTTTTATGAACAATGCCATGAAGGGTACTATTCCTCCCGATGTGCAAGTATTGGCGGCGGAAAGAATAGCGTTAGACATACTTAAAGATTCTTTCAGGGACTTAGAAAACATCCAGCCCGATAATCCGGTAGACGAAAGAACGGGAAACTTAATCTAAAAAGGTCGAGGAATCTAACAACCTACAATATGGAAAAAATTAAAAAGTATATTCTATTCGTGTCTGGAGGGATTTTCTTTGCCTTCTTGCTTATTTTGGCAGGTTACAGGATTCCAACGACACTAGGTGAAGCACCTTCAGGACTTCCTGCAAATGTTGCGACCAGCTCTCTTTGGGCTGTTTCAACAACCCCTGGAAGTATGTTTGCAACAAGTACAGGTTGCAGTTCGCGTATAATTACGTCTTCTACAAGTAACCTTGCAATAGTGTTTACCCAAAAAACAAATTTTCAACCCTCTTCTATACAGGGGCATCTTCAGAAAGCGTCTACTACACAAGAATATGATTCGGGAATATACGGTTGTGATGCATGGCGCATCTACGGATATGGATCAGAAAATATAACTATCACGGAAACACAATAAGCATGAAGATGTCGAATCATGCTAAAAGTAAAAAGAAAACATAGTATGTCATTAAAAGATGCTCGTATGTCTTCACTTCGAGACAAGATTGAAGCAAAAGAGGAAGTAAAACCAAAGGAAGTAAAAAAGAAAGTTAAACCCGCTAAATTAGGCGGAAAAGGTCGAAAGTAATAATAACCACAACAATGAACAAAACATTATTAAGTGTCGGAGCAGTTTCGGTGGTTGCTCTTGTATTATCAGGAGTTGCTTACTTTCGACCTCCGACATTAATAGAAAAAGAAACAGTACGGGAAGTTGTGAAAGAATTAGGTGCATTTCCTGGTCCAGAAATTTCAAGTCCGTACTTGAGTGTAAATGGAATTACGACTTGGTATAATAAGACACCATTCGTAATAGGTACATCAACTCCGTGTGCGATATTATCTCCCGCGGCAACATCTTCTCTTATTTCTTGGGGAGTGAATCAGCAAACTGCAACTTCGGCGGCTGTTACATGGACTATTGCTACGTCTACGGCTATTCAAGCAACAACTACTCCATTATACAGGAAGGAATGGGCGGCCAATAATCTTTTCTCGGTTTCCCAGACGGGTTCAACAACTGCCGCAGGACAGCAAAGTCAGGTAATTGGTCCAAGTCAATATCTTGTTGTACAAGGACGTGTCTCGTTAGCTGGAATTGGCGGGGGCGGTGCACAATTAAGTGCATCAAATGTAAATACAATGCGTGGATATTGTACGGCAGTATTCCAAGAGCTTTGAGTGATTGGGTTCTCACATCCCACAAAAAGTGATTGGGTTATCATTCATCCCTAAAAATGTCTGCGTTTATTCTTAACGTTAATAAAGAGAAACCAAACAGTTATGAACACTGAAACAAATCAAGACGAAGTCGTTGGCGAAAACAACGAAGGAGAAGGAACAAAAGAAGTCGTAACTCTTTCAAAAGAAGAATACGGCAAACTCAATGAAACAATCGGTTCGCTTAAAAGAGACCTAAAAGACCTTAAAAAAGCGAAAGAAGAAACTCCTGAAAAAACCGAACCAGACAATAAATTATTAGAACGCCTCGATAAAATGGCTCTGCAAGTAGCGGGCATTACCGAGGTGGACGAAGTGGAACTTTTTAACAAGTGGAAGAAAGAAACGGGTCGTGAGGCCGATGATATTGTAGGCAACTCAATCTTTAAGAAAGAACTTGAGGACTTGAAAATTGCCAAAGCAAATCAAAAAGCCACCTCCGAAATTCAAGGAGGTAGAGGCGAGTCAGGTGCGAAAAGCACTCCCGAGTTTTGGATAGCGAAAGCAACAAAAGGAGCGGACGGGAAACTTACGTTTCCCGAAGAAACTCCCAAGGAACTTTTTCCCCAAATCGTGGCAGAACTCGGCAAAAACGAACCCGGCGCCTCTTCAGGAAAATTAAGTTTCCACGATCAATAGGTCGTTAATAGCCATTTGTCTGGTATTGAAAACTAAATAGGACAGAAATGGCTAACACTATAACAGTTGAAACCTTATTTGAACGGGTAATGCAGAGACGGCTTGATGAACCCCAAAACTGGAGGGAAATGTGCAATGTGGAGATGACTAATACTGGCGTTATCTCTTCGACCTACGTTTCTACGACCGGTGGATGGGCCGCCACAGCCGGTCTTACCAGAGGTACTTCGTTTGACCCGACTGATGTCGCACAGACTGCGGAGACTCTTACAATTTCAACAGGTCGTCACGTTACGACCTACTTTGACTTTGCTGACCTTTTGCAGTCCCCGTGGACTACAGAGGAACAAATCTACTCACGAGCGGGCGCACGGCTGGGAGAATACATCGAGAACGCGGTTCTTGCGCGGCATGGAAGCTGGAGAGATATTGGCTTGGTTGCTGGCGTATGGACAGACAATAACGCAACCGCAGGAGCAGTTGCCGCTTCTAATGTAGACGACCTCGCTCGCCTTATGCGCCAAGTAGTCAGGGAGCAAAACGGTCAGGAGTATCTTGGCTCGAACGGTATCGGAGCAGTTCTTGACCCGATTTCTTTTGCGTTTGTCGAGGCTTTTGCCCAAGCAAATGGTTTTGAATCTGCAGACCAAGCCCTTAAAAAAGGCCTTGCCCCGCAGGTTCACTATCTCGGCGTAACCTGGTATGTCTCGAATCAAAACGCGACAGACCATGCGATGGGAGGTGTCAGGAAAATCGAACGGATCGGAATCCTCAAGGGAACATTCGGCAAAATGCACAAGTTCCCGGGTATCGCAGGAACTGCAGGAGGTATTCAGTCAGGTATCGCATATCACACTCGCGTGGACACTGGGTCTTTGACCCCAACGGCTCACAAAGAGTTGGTATTCGATGTGAACGACTCGAACAGCTAGCAGACAATAAACTTACTATTTAGTCAATAGTAATACCTAATTCAATCCTTGTGGGAATTAGGTGCAGGGAGCGCAATTTTAAAACCCTGCACCGAGTTCCTTCAAGAAAACAAAAAATGGAAACTCATTACGGGCTTTATGGCTCAAAAGAGTATGCAAAGCAATATCGTCTTGAAAATTATAAGAGAGTTAGAGAAAATGAAAAACGATATCAAATTAGGAGGCAAAATGAGTTAAAGAAAAATCCTGAACTTTTAGAAAAAGAGAAAACTCGGCGTCGAAAATATATACGAGAATGGAAGCGACAATATAGAAGAAGGCTCGGGATTCCAGCGCGTGTGTTTAATAGAAACGGAAAAGGAAGACAAAAGTTAAACATTTGGTTGGAGAAATTAGCTAAGGAATATGGAAAATTTTGTGTGGAATGTGGTAATGACAAAAGACTTACTGTGAATCATAAAATGCCTCGTTGTGTAGGCGGAAAAACAGAAAAAAGTAACTTAGAAATTATGTGTTTAAGTTGTAACGTAAAAACCTTTCACGAACTTACTAAAAAAGCACTGAAATTTTATTTTGCAAATAAGCAACCATAATCATGCTATTCCCAGAATCCATATACAAGTATGTAGAACAAGAAGAAGTAATCTATCAAACCCGTGAAATAACTTTAGGGGAAAATTGGTATTTTAATATGGCAACACACTTGTCTCTTTCTTTTCACATGAAATGGGGGAAGTATTTGAAGTCCACTAACGACCCGCACCTTAAACAACCTTACAACAATATCATTCTTCCGATTTTAGAGTTCAGATATTCCGCAGAAGACAGGGACGTGAAAGATATAATTTTTGAAACTGAAGACCCAGAACAACAACATCTCTCGTTTCTTATCAAAAAGTACTGGGATGATGTGTTTACCATTGAAAACAACCTCGATGACTTCTTGGATGACGCGATTGAGGAGAAAGTTGATTACGGCGGATGTCTTGTAAAAAAGGGCGCAGATGCAGTGCCTGAAGTCATACCCTTACAGACCATCGCGTTTTGCGACCAGACGGATATTTTAGGAGGCCCGATAGGATTCAAGTTTAACTTCTCTCCTGAAGCACTTAAGCTAAAAGCCAAAGAAGGGTGGGGAGATAAGAATAAAGGCGCAGATATAACGATTGATGACCTTATATTCCTCGCTACCCAAGAAAAAGACCCCGTAAATACCGAAGTAGGAAACCAAAACAGAGTTACCGGGAAAAGTATAGAAGTTTATGTCGTTCGAGGGACTTTACCTTCCGCGTATCTGAAAGGATTTGATATGGATACCTTGGTAAATCAGGTTCAGGTAGTTGGTTTTTACTGGGATGAAAAGAATCTGAAACAAGGTGTAACGCTTTATAAAGCACCGGAAAAGGAAAGCGTCTTGAAGTTTCACTCGCCTAAAAAAGTTCATGGACGTGCGGTGGGATGGGGAGGGGTTGAAGCGTTGCTTGACCCGCAGATATGGGCTAACTTTGCCGATATTCATAAGAATAATCTTTTGAAAGCCGCTTCTAAAATAGGATTCTTTACTGACGACAGTGCGTATGCGAATCGTAATAAAATCAAGGATATGGAGAACCTTGAAATTACTACGATTAGTGGAGAATCAAAATATGGCATCAGACAAATCCCTACCGCTTCTCCGAATATCCAGTTATTTGACCGTAGAGTTCAGGAATTGGAAGACCACGCACAGAAATTAGCGGGAGTTACTGACCCGTTATTGGGTAAGTCGCCTGCGGCCGGCACTCCTTTTCGATTGCAAGAGCGAGTAGTATTTGAAGGTAAAAAACCCCATGAACGAACCGCTGGAAAGTTTGATAAGTTTTTGGAAGAGATAATCAACGATTGGATAGTTCCGCATATCGTAAGAAAAATTACTCAAGGCGCAGAGTTTCTTTCAACCCTTACTTCTGACCAAATGGAATACATTTTACAGCGTGTTCCACGTAATAAAGCGGTTAAAAGGCAATGGGAAGATATTTTATCGGGTGAAATTCCTCCTGATTTAGCGATATATGAAGAAGAAGAAAAAGGAAAGTTACTACAAAGAGGCAACCAGCAACCCCTCAAGATTCTTAAGGATGAATTTAAACAAGTTAAATTTAAGGTTAAGGTAAGGGTTAGCGGAAAGCAAAAAAATCTTGAATTATTTACCGATAAGTTGGTGAATGTTTTGAGGCAGTATTTATCAACCCCTCAAATGTTTCAAGACCCCATAGCTAGAAAACTTTTTGACCAAATTATAGAGGCCTCTGGTTTGAATCCTGCTGATTATTCTGGGATGGGCTCGCAGACACCAGAAGCCCCATTACCTGAATCTAGTACAAAACCGATAAATGAATTAGCTAAAAGAGAAGTAATGGCTTGATAACATGACTATAGCAGACATCAATACGTTAACGAGATTTCTG
>Ga0208957_1001630_pt1 | contig 11101 bp, 11 predicted proteins | sample RifOxyA1_FD_184029 | JGI IMG/M metagenome (GOLD analysis project Ga0208957, IMG submission 184029) | Groundwater microbial communities from Rifle, Colorado - Rifle Oxygen_injection A1 (SPAdes) | ecosystem: Environmental > Aquatic > Deep subsurface > Groundwater | place: Rifle, Colorado, United... | reverse complement strand
TGATCCTCCGATGGGCATTGGGTGCCCACGGAGCTTAATTGATAAAAGCTACCCCGGGGATAACAGAGTAGTCGCGCCCGAGAGTCCATATCGACGGCGCGGTTCGCTACCTCGATGTCGGCTTAACCGAAAGGTTTGGGCCCTCCAGAGAGAGATTTCTGGAGCAAATTCGGCTAATAACGGTGAACTCCGATTGACGTTCGGGTTATATTCGTATAATCTGAATGTAGTAGGACAATACCGTGGGAAGTCGAGGAATTTTAACTAAAAAACAAAGACAAATTCTTGTAGGAACTTTGTTGGGAGATGGTCATTTAGAGCAAAATGGAAAATAAAGAAACGGTAAAAATTACACTAGATGGCATTTTTCAACTAAAAGTTTACTTATCTTTTCAGAATTTCGAGATATCTTTTATAAGAATAGAAAAAAGATTATTCCACTAAAAATATCCGAAATGGTGAATGATTTGTCTTTAGCTATTTGGTATATGGATGATGGTTTTAGAAGAAGAGACTCAAAAGGTTTTTATCTTTGTTCATCGTCTTTTACCAGTAAAGAACAAAAGATTTTGTTAAAAATGTTGTTAGAAAAGTTTGGTATTGAAGCAAGAATTCATCATCAACGCAAGTTTGAGAGAATTTTTATTCCATCCGCTTTTTCTGATAAGTTTAATAACTTAATTAAACGATTTGTTCTCCCTGCACTTAGTTACAAACTCCTTTGACCCCGTAACGACTGATCCAAAGTTAGATATTAGTTATCTAGCAATGGTGAAATAGGTGCCTTTTGGCATTTATTACACGCCGAACTCCCTGTTGATTGGGAGATGATATAGTCTACACCTCTAGTAATAGGGGATTTATGTGCATCCTAACCTGGCGCTGAAGAAGGTGCCAAGGGTCGGTCTGTTCGCCCGTTAAAAGGGTACGTGAGCTGGGTTCAGAACGTCGTAAGACAGTTGATTCCGATGACATATCGGGATGACATTTGAGCTGTCTCATCCTTTAGACTTCTGAATATACATTGAGCGTGAAATTTAATCTTTTTGTCCGAATATAATAAAGGAATATAAATCTGGCTATTTGCTGGAAAGTCTTGTTAAATGATAACCTACTAGTATATAATTTGTTTACTAGTAAAAATGGTTATCCTGAGATAATCAGCAGGAAAGGCTAGTTTTGGTATGTCTCTGGCAATCAGCGATGATTATGTAGCTGGTTTTGTTGAAGGTGAAGGAACGTTCTATGTTGGGATAGTTCCTTCCAAAGAAACAAAAACCGGTTGGCAAGTAATTTATTTTTTCAAGGTGTCACAAAATCCGCAAGGGAGAGTGATTCTTGAAGCAATCAAAAAACGATTTGATTGTGGATATATAAAAGCCAATAGTCAAACTGATCCAACTGACAAGTCACTTGCATTTGTTGTACGTGATTTAGTTAGCTTAAGAGACAAAGTAATTCCATTTTTTGAAGGAAAACTCTTTATAAAAAGAATTGTTTTCGAAAAATTCAAAAAAATAATAAAGATTGTTTCTGCAAAGAAACATCTAACAAAAAACGGAATGAAAGAGGTTTTAGATATTTCATATGATATGAATACCGGTAAACGGAGATTCATTAAAGAAGATATTTTAAAATCTTACCAGAATTAGAATCCTCACAGGCCATACGCCAGACCCTGAGAGAAATCAAAGGGAAGATATGGTCGGACCCCCATGGTGACATGGGGAGCTATCAGGAAAAACAAACTAGATAGCCTTGTAACAATAATGTCGGACTCTATCCGGTGGAAACGTTGAGTTTTGAAGGGAGCTAGCCTCAGTACGAGAGGACCAGGCTGGAGGAATCCCTGGTGTGCCGGTTGTCGCGTCAGCGGCAACGCCGGGTAGCTATATTCCTAAGGGATAACCGCTGAAAGCATCTAAGTGGGAAGCCCACCCTAAGATTAGAACTCATTATTAGACCCCTGGAACAATACCAGGTTAATCGGCTGGCGGTGGAAGCGTCGTAAGACGTTAAGCCTACCAGTGCGAATCGGTCGATAGACTTGCGAACTTTTCTCTTCAGTATGTCAAAGTATAAAAACTTTAGCTCTTTCAAGATATTGGTCTGGTGACTAGAGCGAGGTGGTACGACCTGATCCCATTCCGAACTCAGAAGTCAAACGCCTCAGCGGGGACGATAGTTGTCGGGCAACTGACCGCGAAAATACCTCGTCGCCAGACTAATGTCTTGAAGGGGTCAAATTTAGAAAGGCGGAAACAATGCGTGGGAAAACAAAAGAAAACTTCATCTGAACCGACAACCATGGCGGAGCTCCTGGCGTCCGCCGGAACCAAAATCAGAGCTTTTACAACAGGACAAAAGGTAAAAGCAACGGTTGTCTCCAAAAATTCCAAATCTTTAATTCTTGATATCGGGGGAAAATCCGAAGGAGTGGTGGTCGAGAAAGCATTCGTTGAGGCAAGAGATTTTGTGAAAACACTCAAGGTAGGGGATACGGTTACGGGAACGGTCCTCATCCCCGAAACAAGAGACGGAACGGTCCTTCTTTCCCTCAGGCAGGCCGCTTTTGATTCTTCTTGGGAGAGGCTCGAAAAAGCCAAAGAAGAGGTCGTCCCGGTTGCCGTTTTCGGTAAAGGAGTCAACCCTTCGGGCGTCACCGTTGACGTTGAAGGTCTAACCGGTTTTATTCCGGGCTCCCAACTGGGAAAAGAAGCCTCCAAAAATTCACAAGGACTGGTCGGCAAATATTTTAAGGCCAGGGTTTTGGAGGTCGATAGACTGGCCAATAAGATTGTGTTGTCCGAAAAAGAAGTCTCCGACGCCGCGGATATCAAAGCAGGTAAAGAGGCTTTGGCCAAAATCAAAGAGGGAGAAGTCTATGAGGGCGTGGTCACGACGGTTGCCAACTTCGGCTGTTTTGTCAAACTTGATTTGGGCAAGAAAGGACTGGAGGTTGAAGGCCTCGTTCATATTTCTGAGCTAGCCTGGGGGAAGGTGGAGAATGTTTCGGATGTTGTCGCCGAGGGAGATAAAGTAAAAGTCGAGGTCATCGGGACAAAGGACGGAAGAATTTCTCTTTCCATCAAAGCGGCAATGAAAGATCCTTGGGAGACGGCCGGGACAAAATATCAAGTTGAGGCCAAAGTAAAAGGGAAAGTAACCAGAATTTCCGACTTTGGCGCCTTTATCGAAGTCGAACCGGGGATAGAGGGGCTGGTTCATATCACCAATATTCCGCCCGGAAAGAGACTTTCAGAAGGAGAGGAAGTAGATTGCCTCGTTCAAGAAATTGACGCAAAAGCAAAGAAAATGTCCCTAGGATTGGTCTTAACTGCAAAGCCTATCGGATACAAATAATGGCCAAAGCCCATTCCCAATATGTCTGCCAACAATGCGGCTATTCTCAAGTCGGCTGGGCCGGAAAGTGTCCCAACTGTAACTCCTGGGGAAGCCTGGTGGAAACCCTAATGGCTACGGGTGAAGGTAGAAAAGGAAAAACCAAAGGGCAAAAGAAAGCTGAACCGATTAGCCTGACGGCCATTCCTTTTAAGAGAACTTCGCGACTTTCGACAAAAATTTCGGAACTTGATCGGGTTTTGGGCGGGGGATTGGTTCCCGGACAGGTAGTTTTAATTGCCGGAGAGCCGGGGATAGGGAAATCCACGATTTTGCTTCAGCTCGCCGACAAAATAGGCAAGACCTTATATGTCTAGGGTGAAGAGTCGGCGGTTCAGGTAAAAGTGAGGGCCGATAGGCTCGGGATTAAGAGTAAGACTCTTAAATTCCTCGAAGAGACCGATGTCGACACGATCGTTGATTCTTTCGATGGTCCCTCCTTGGTCGTTATCGATTCGATTCAAACAATGACGACCGACGATTTGTCCGGCCTGGCCGGGAGCGTGGGACAGGTCAGGGAGTGTGCTTTCAGGCTTCTTAAAAGAGCCAAAGAGGGCAATATTCCTCTTTTTATGGTCGGACACGTCACCAAAGAAGGAACGGTGGCCGGGCCGGCCGTCCTTGCCCACATCGTCGATACCGTCCTTTGGTTTGAAGGGGATAAAAGCTTGACCCTCAGGCTCCTCAGGGCCGTTAAAAATCGATTTGGGCCGACCGACGAAGTTGGCATTTTCGAAATGGAAGACAGGGGACTGCTTCCCCTGACCAACGCCGAGAAGATTTTTCTGACCAAGGCCAGAGCCGAAGTGCCCGGCAGCGTCGTTTCCTCAATCCTTCAGGGGACCAGACCCCTTTTGGTGGAAATTCAAAGCCTGGTTGTGCCTACCAAAATGGCTTTTCCCAAACGGGTTGCTCAGGGAGTCGACGCCAGGAGGCTGGAGATGCTTTTGGCCGTCCTGATAAGAAGGTGTGGGCTGCCTTTATACGAATATGACGTCTTTGTTAATGTTGCCGGAGGCATTAAGGTGGTCGAACCGGCGGCCGACCTGGCCATCATTCTCTCCATCGCCTCCTCCTTCTTCGACAAGCCGGTCGCCAAAAACATCATGGCCCTGGGGGAGGTTGGTTTATTGGGAGAGGTGAGAGAGGTCGTTGCCGAAGAAAAAAGAGTCAAGGAAGCAAAAAGATTGGGATTTACCCACCCCGTCACCCAAAAGGAAATAAAGTACGTTAAAGAGGTGGTCAAAAAACTTCTTCGATAAGTTCCCACAAACTATCCACAATTTTTTAATTGGCCAAAGATTAGACGAAGATTAAACGTGGTATTTGAAGGTCATTTACTATGGGCATAAGTAAATTCAAATAGTATTTTAGTTATAGGGTTTGACAACGTTGACAACGGGTGTTAAAATTTTTCTAGTTCATTAAAAAAAAGCATCCCTACCGTTGGGTTCTCATCCGCTCTTAAGAAGGATGAACTCGCCACAAATAGAGATGCTTTCTTAAAAAGTGAATTTGTCTTGAGGACAGGAAAAAACTAGTCAAGACAAATCACCACTAGACTAGACGCTTTTGGAAGGATTTGTCAAGAGTTATATTTGTCGGCTCTAGAGGGGACGGGTGGTGTGTAGGGCAGGCGCACTACCCGTTCCTTGTAGGGCCGATTTTTGTTTCCGGTGTTGACAGACGAGGGAAGTTTGAGATATCCTTCGCCAACTGCTCCTAAAGCTGCCCGATATAATTAGCATGAATAAAGAAATCGCAAGGGGGCTTATTGCAGGCGGCTTAGCTTTGTCTTCGTGTTCTGGCTGGGAAAAACCGAGTCCAAGCCCACTCGTGGCACCCGATCTTCCTCCGGTTACCTTTACTCCGACCCTAGAGTCTATTCCGACCGAAACCCCGTTCCCGGATACCGGAGGTTATTTTTCCGAAGGACTTATTTGTCCTGCCGAACCTATCCTTTTTGATTTGCCCGAAGTAGGGGATGTCGTTGAACTTCAAAATCTGACCTGGAAGATTGTTGCGGTTGCCGAAGTGGATGGTGAAACCTGCGAAGGCGGACTTAGGGTTGTTATCGAATTTTGTCCTTGTGTTGAGGAAACCCCGACGCCGACTGCAACCAAAATAAGAGTGAGTCCAACCCCAACCCCAACTCCAACCCAGAGGAGGGAAACTAATACGCCGAGACCGCCCACTGAGACACCAAAACCACCCACCAAGACGCCTACCTCGCCCCCTACGGAAACAGAGGTCCCGACAGCAACGGACGTTCCGCCGCAGACTCCGATTCCGACACCTACTTACTAATAATGAAAAAACTATTAATTCCAACCTTTATCCTTTTAACCTTACTTCTTAGCCCCGTCCTTGTTTTGGCGGCAGCCTCTTTCGAGGGCGGAGATATTTTCCGGGCCTATAACAACACCAAACAAGATACCCCAAGCTGGGTTGACCCACTCAACAATGTAGACGTTAGAAATGTTATCGAATACCAAATTCGGGTGACCAACCAAGGAGAGAATGAGGCTCAAAACGTTGGGGTCAGGGTCGACCTGCCCGATTACTGCGGGAACAGAGAGGTGGCAACGGTTCACTTAACGGCGACTAATGCCGGTGAAGTTACGGATACAGCCATTGTCAACCTGACTTCGGTCGGGAAAATTGAATACTTACCCGGACACGCAAGATATATTGATGCAAGCGGAGAGCATTCCTTATCCGATACAATCACCAGCGGTGGGGTTAATCTTGGAAACATTGCTTCAGGTAATGCCCACACGGTTCAGGTATTGTTTAAAGCTTGGGGAGTGCCTTGCCCGACACCGACCCCGACGCCTACACCTACGCCTACGCCTACACCGACGGCTACACCCACGCCCACGCCTACACCGACACCGTCTTCAACTCCTCAAGTTTTAGGGACAGAAGCTCCTCGGGAGCTACCCAAAACAGGACTTCCTTTGGCATCGGTTGGAGTTCTGGCCGGCCTGGGAACACTCGGTACCTATCTTTTCAAGCGCTTCAAACTAGCTTAATCAATGTTCCCGAGAGGAATAATTTACCAAAAGGGGATTTCCCCCAAAAAGGGAGAAATTGGTCTTCATCCGACTTTTCTCGTCAGGCTCGGTTATTTGGCTTTACGGGGAGTCGGGGCTGGCCTAATTGGAGCCGTGACCATTGCCTTAATTTTTACCTATGCGCCGATTATTAAGGAAGAAATTTCTTTTGTCCTCCTCGGTCCGAAAAAGATTGCCTCAAGAGTCAGTTGGGAACCCCTTAAAGCCGATCCGGGCAGTTTGGTTCGGGAAGAAGCCGGCCGATTTGGCGTTGGCGCCTATTTTTCCATTGTCATTCCCGGTATTGGGGCGGCGAGCGACGTCGTTGCCAATGTCAGTACCTCCGACCCCAAAGAGTATTTGGCGGCCCTGGAAGAAGGAGTCGCTCACGCCCGGGGAACCTACTTTCCCGGCCAGGGAGAGACCGTTTTCCTTTTTGCCCATTCGACCGATTCACCAATCAATATTGCCAGATATAACGCCGTTTTTTACCTTTTGAGGAAACTTGAACCGGGGGACACGATAATCGTTTTCTTTGCCGACAAAAAATATACTTACGAAGTAACAGAAAAACTGGTGACTTCCGCAAGCGATACTTCATGGTTGGCGACGACAGGGGAGGAAAGGCTCATTCTTCAGACCTGCGACCCACCGGGAACGACGTTTAGAAGGCTATTAATTGTCGCTACACCAATTTAAATTATTAAGATGTATTTTGATATAATATAAACATGAATCCAGAATTTAGCAGAGAAGCGAAAATTGGTGTTTCTGTCGTGGACACCAAAGAAATAAAAGGTCTTACGGAAATAGCAAGAAGTAACCCCGAAAAAAGGGCAACGATAACTCTCGACAGAACACAGGGTGAGACGCTGCATAAGCAGATTGATGCGATATTACCTGAAACCTATCTTAGACCCCATTCACATATAAACCCTCAAAGAAAGACCTTTGTTCCATTAGGGGGGATTGCGGAACTGGTGACTTTTAGCGATGAAGGAGAAATTTTACAAAAAGTACTTGTTGGAAGAGAGATAGTGCCGGTAGTAGAGGTAGAGGCGAATACATGGTATACACTGGTTGCACTTAGCCCCTTCCTTGTCCTCGAAATTAAAGTCAATCCGACCGGTTACGACAAGGGAAAAGACGAAGTTTTTGCCCCTTGGGCCCCGGAGGAGAGGACGGACGAGGCCGATATCTATTTTGAAAGCCTTAGACAAAAACTAGGTCTCTCGCCAGCCAGTTGACAAGCTGCCGCCGAGGTCGTAGAATAGTTTCACTTGCCGTTTTTTAGAGTAGTCTTCTTTTAATTTCTGGGCAGAGATGGATTCCGCGATTTAAGATATGTCCCAAGATACAGTTTCAAAAAAGGACGATACCAACCCCCAAGATTTTGTGGGGATATCAAGCGTGGATGAAAGGGCCATCCCCGACGCCGGCCTGCCGACCGAATACGTTGAAGGCATTTTGGACATTGCCAATGAGGGCTCGGGGCTTTTAAGGCCGGGGTTTGCCGCCAGCGACCGCGACGTTTATATTTCCGCCTCGCAAATCAGAAGATTCAATCTTAGGGTAGGAGACAAAGTCGGCGGACAGGCCAGAAGACCAAAGGAAAACGAAAGATATTGGGGGCTTCTTAAAGTCGAAAAAGTCAATGAGGGGCCGGTGGAAGAGTCGGGAGAAAGAGCCAATTTCGACGAACTCGTCGTTGTTTATCCTGATGCACAAATAAAGCTTACGACCACTTCTGATATATTAACAACCAGGATTATCGACCTGATTGTGCCCATTGGTTTTGGCCAAAGAGCGCTCATTGTCTCTCCGCCAAAGGCCGGTAAAACCTGGCTTATTAAAGAGATTCTCGAAGGCATTGCCAAAAATTATCCCGAAAAAGGAAAAGGAAAGAATAAAAAGGTTCACCTGATGGCGGTCTTAATCGGGGAGCGCCCCGAGGAAGTAACGGACATCGTCAGAAAGATGGAGACAGCGACGGCGGGAACCGGCGAGGTGGCGGCCAGTAACTTCGACGAAGCGCCCGAAAACCAAACCAGAGTTGGGGAATTGGCCCTTGAGCGGGCCAAAAGACTAATTGAAAAAGGAATGGACGTGGTCATCGTCCTCGACTCAATTACCAGAATGGCCAGAGCTTATAACTTGGCCCTGCCGACTTCCGGCCGAACCCTTTCCGGCGGATTTGACCCGACCGCACTTTACCCAGCCAAGAAGTTTTTTGGCGCCGCCAGAAAAATCGAAAACGCGGGCAGCCTAACCATCATCGGTACCTGTTTGGTGGAAACCGGCTCCAGAATGGATGATCTTATTTACGAGGAGTTTAAAGGTACGGGTAACATGGAGCTCCATTTGACCAGAAAATTGGCCGACAAGAGGATCTTCCCGGCCATTGACGTTTCCCGTTCCGGCACCAGACAGGAAGAACTCCTTTACGGGAAAGAGAAATTAATCCAAATACACACGTTAAGACGCATGCTCGAGCTGGTTCATGAGGACGAAAGAACGGAAACCCTTCTTGAGCGGCTAAAAAAGAGCGAAACGAACGAAGATTTTCTCGAAAGCCTCAAAACAGCCTAAGACCCTTCTTGCTTGAGAATCTTTCATATGCTATCTTGGTGGCTACCCAATGGAAGATTCCTACGAAAAATTTTTGGCTTTTTTTACCGAAGTAAAGCTTTTTTTTAGCGAACTGACGAGCTATCTCATTAAAAATCTCCATCTTTCATTTCTGCGTTTCGAAGAAGGTAAAGGAGTTTTTGTGACGGCTCTTTATCGACAAAGGGGCCGATATTCAAGGCGCCTGATGCATACCGGTATGGCCAGCCTGGCGGCCTTAGGAATAATGATTGCGCCGGTGATTGCCCAGGAATTTCCGGGAAGAAGCGTCAACCCCTGGGAAATTCCTTCTACCACTTCGGTTCTTTCGGCGTCGGTTGAGGACCCCGAAACTACCACTCTGGTTTCCGATAAGGTCAGAGACAAGGTTATAGAATACACCGTCCAAGAGGGGGATACCATCGCTTCCATCGCCCAAAAATTTGGAATTGATGAAGATACGGTTAGGTGGCAGAATAGCATTTCTGGGGACAGGATAAAACTTGGTCAAACATTAGAGATTCTTCCGGTGACCGGAATTTCTCATAAAGTGGCCAAAGGTGATACGGTTTATTCCATTGCGAAGAGGTATGATACATCCCCCCAGGCTTTAGTCGACTTTCCGTATAACACTTTTTCGAATGACGAAACTTTCGAATTGGCCATCGGACAAGTCGTTGTCGTTCCCGACGGCGTCAGGCCCTCGGCAATTCCGACCGGTCCGAGAATTCGCCAAATCACCCCCGATGCCGGAACCGTTGTTGCCTCCGGGTCTTTTGTTTGGCCCACCGGTGGAACCATTACCCAAAGGTTCGTCTGGTATCACAAAGGTATAGATATTGCCAATAGAGGAGCACCCAGCATAGTGGCGGCCGATGCCGGTAAAGTTGTGGGTGCGGGCTGGTTGGACGGCTACGGCTACGGTAACAGGGTCATAATTGACCACGGCAATGGCTACAGGACCCTATATGCCCACCTTTCGCAGGTCTACGTGGTTGCCGGGCAGACCGTGGGTAGAGGCGCTGCCATCGGGAAAATGGGTTCAACCGGCCGCTCAACTGGTATGCATCTTCACTTTGAGGTTCTTCTTAACGGGATTTACCTTAATCCGCTTTCGGTACTTCGGTAATAATTCTTGTGATTTGTTATAATTTAGAGAGTTTTCTCGGGCCCGTAGTCTAACGGTAGAACACTGCATTCGCATTGCAAAAATGGCGGTTCGATTCCGCCCGGGTCCACCCATAATTGGCAGACGTTATTAGTTTTTGCTTCAATTTTCATCATTTTTCAAACCCCATAATGTTAACAGTCTAAGTCCCTTTAGATATAGTTTAAAAAAATCCATCAGGCACGAAAGACGCATTTCTGAAGCTAATTTCTTGAGTACAAAGATGGTCCAAAAATAGGCAAAAAGGCAAAAAGGGCCTTGACAAGCTTTTCACAAAGATTTTCTATGATAGTAGAGCTTACTATTACAAATTTGTAAAAACTTGTAAAAACAAGCTCATCGAAGCCAAGAAAACTTGGAATAACAGCGCTACGCGCTAAAAAAACTAAACAACCTGCCTATGCCAAAACGTTTTTATTCAGTCAAAGAGACAGCCAAAATTTTAGGTGTTTCGACAAATACCGTTTACAAATACCTTGATGAGGGAAGTTTGAAGGGGAAAAGACTTAACGACAGGGGACGATTTAAAGTACCCTTTTCTGAATTGGCCCCATATTTAGGCGGCGAGACTTCCACCAAGGTTTCTGAGGAAACACCGGTTGTAAAACAAGAAAACCAAAAGGCCAGAGGAAAACTAACCGTTTTTGGATCATTGTTTGCCCCTGCGCTTATCGGGCTTTTCCTTCTCTTGCTCTTGGGGAATTTTGGCCAAGGAGCGACGGGTCCGCAATCTTTGCTAGGTAGGGATATTGGAAATGCTGTCCTGGGTTATTCAGCCAGGACCTTTTCTGGGTTTGGGAGTCTCGTGTCGCGTTTCTTGCCGGAAGCTCAACAATTCGCAAAAGGAAGTAAGCCTCAAAATGAGACA
>Ga0208957_1001629_pt1 | contig 11101 bp, 11 predicted proteins | sample RifOxyA1_FD_184029 | JGI IMG/M metagenome (GOLD analysis project Ga0208957, IMG submission 184029) | Groundwater microbial communities from Rifle, Colorado - Rifle Oxygen_injection A1 (SPAdes) | ecosystem: Environmental > Aquatic > Deep subsurface > Groundwater | place: Rifle, Colorado, United... | reverse complement strand
AGTAAAGGATGGGTTTGAGTTGAAAAAAGAATATTTTTCAAGTTGCGCTGGATGGAGTGAGGAGGAAAAACGTAAGTTTGTTATTCTGGACAATATATCGGATGGCGATTGGGATTACGAGCTTATAAAAAAAGACTGGTCTGATTTACCTTTACAAGATTGGGGAATAGACCAAAAGAAATGGGATACTGATGAGGCGATGCAGGATGAGCCTCCTAAGGTACAAACAGGCGTTGCAAAGAGTGTATTGGGGGAGATATATCAGCTGGGAGTACATAGAGTTATGTGTGGAAGCGCAACAGACGCAGCCAACATGGAGTCTTTGTTGGGGGGGGGGCGTGCTGACATGGTATTTACCGACCCTCCTTATAATGTAGACTACACGGGAAAAACAAAGGATGCTTTAAAAATAGAAAACGATAAAATGGGTAATGAAACCTTTTATCAATTTCTTTACGATGCATTCATAAATATTGCCCTATCCATAAAAAGCGGAGCTTCTATCTATGTGTGCCATGCGGATAGTGAGGGGTTAAACTTCAGAAAAGCGTTTATAGATGCAAAATTTCTCCTTAAGCAATGCATTATTTGGAACAAAAACAGTATGGTTATGGGCCGACAAGACTATCAATGGAAACATGAGCCTATTTTATATGGCTGGATGGATGGTGGATCCCATTCTTTTTATGGAGGACGTGATCAAACTACCGTGTGGGATATTGCCCGGCCCTCCGTATCAAAAGAGCATCCTACAATGAAACCGATAGCTCTTATTGATAGAGCCCTAAAAAATAGCAGCAAAAGCGGAGATATTATTTTGGATGCATTCGGAGGTTCCGGCTCCACTCTTATTGCCTGCGAGCAGAATAAACGAGTATGTTATATGATGGAGTTAGATCCCCACTATGTCGATGTCATACGAAAAAGATATTATAAGTTTACCCATAATAATAGCGATAATGGATGGGAAAAGGGAACACCTACAATAAAATGACTATAAAAAAGAAATATAAAAAAGGAGATTACAGGAGAAATCCAACGGGCAAGGGTGGATTTAAAGAACGTCCGCAGGATATGAACAGATCGGGCCGTTGGAAGAAGGAGGACTCTATAAGCTACAACTACAATATGCTTATTCGGTTATCTGTCGCACAATTTAAAATATGGCAGACAAAACATCCTGAAAAGGTGAGGACGGTTGCACAGGAGATAGCTTATCAGGCAGTATTTAAGGCTCGGGACGATATAAAGTACTTAGAGGAAATTACTGATAGAACAGAGGGCAAGGCTCCACAGACAATATCCCATGAGGGTAATTTAAAAAGTACATTTGATGATGAACAAATTAACAGGATTGCAGAGCGTATCTCAGGAAGAAAAAGATAGTCTTGTGATACATCAAGCTCGTGAAAATATAATAGATTTTGCTATAGCTACAGACCCTGATTATCAGGACACGTGGTTTCATGAGACATTGGCTGCTATTTTACAGTCTGCATTTGAGAAGGTGGAAAAAGGCGAGGATGCACGTATTATTCTTACAGTACCTCCCCGACACGGAAAGAGTGAGTTATCTACTAAAAAATTTCCTGCATGGGCTCTAGGTCATCATCCCGAATGGCCTGTAGCAGTTGCATCATACTCCTCGGAGCTGGCGGTTGACTTTGGTCAGGGTACTCGCGATATTATGCAATCATTTGCCTATCAAAGCATATTTAAATCAAGGTTGCGCTACGATACAACGGCTAAGGGTAAGTGGATGACTGAGGAGGGCGGAGGGTATATGGCAGCAGGTGCAGGTGGTGCGTTTACCGGAAAGGGATTTAAAATAGGAATTATTGATGATCTTTTCAAGAACCGGGAAGAGGCAGATTCAAAAACTATCCGGGATTCCCGGTGGAATTGGTACTTATCATCGTTCTATACCCGACAGGAGGGAGCTACGGCTATTATTGTTATATCTACACGGTGGCATGAGGATGATATTATTGGCCGTTTGATGAAAAAACAAAAGCAGGATGAGGCGGAGGGGCTTACAAACTATGATAAATGGACAATGGTAGAGTTTCCGGCCATAGCGGTAAAGGATGAGGATTTTAGAGATAAGGGGGAGGCATTATGGCCTGAGAAGTTTCCAATAGAAAAATTACAGAAAATTGAGAATCAACTAGGGCCTTATGAGTTTAGTGCGTTATATCAACAACATCCAATTACCTCGGCTAATCAGGAGTTTAAGGAGGTGTGGTTTAAAAGCCGAACGTGGGCGCAGGTTGAAGGTTTGGATACCCGGAAGTTTGCTACTATCGATCCGGGTGGTAAGGGACTGGAAAATGACAACACGGGCATTATACGAAATTATGTTGATAAGGAGAATAAATGGAATTTAAAAGCTATGGGGGTACATTTCGATTCTAAAGAGCTGTTGAACTATATCTTCAAGCTTCATGACGAGGGGTTTGAAAAAATAGGCATTGAGGAAACGGTATATTTAAAGGCGGTTAAGCCTTTTTATGACGATGAGTGCCGTAAAATAAATAAATTTCCCAATATTATTCCTCTTAAACAGCCTACCGTTCAAAAGGAGATCCGGATACGTGGTCTTATTCCCCGGTATGCAAGCGGATCTATTATGCATATTGACGGAGAGTGCGGAGATTTAGAGGCTGAGTTGACCGTATTTCCAAAAGGTGCACATGATGATGTGGCGGATAGTCTAGCTATGCAAAATGAAATAGCCGAGGCTCCTATAAGCGAAATTCAACAGGCTATAATGCGACAGAAACGAGAAGAGCGAAAAGACACTATTAAAAAAGGTTATGGTTTATGATATAATAAAATATATGGATGAAGAACTGATTAAAAAAATAAAAGAAAGCCCATACTTCGATGATCTTCAGGCACATATTTACTCCAAAATATACGAACTAAACTCCATAAAAGGGCTTGATACTAAATCAAATGCTGAGGTTGGAGAAACTATAAAGGCCCGGGCAATTGCAATAACTATACTTGAGGAAATACTATCTCCTTTTATGAATTTAGTAGAGAAAAAAACATTAACTGCGGAGGATATTAAGTTAAGAGGTAAGGATTTTGGTCTTTGATATGGGAAATGAACACACCAAAAAACAAATTAAGGATTTTGTAGAAAGGGCAATAGAAAAGGCAAAAAACCCTGACAAACGGGAGGTTTTGAAAAAGGATAGGCAAAAGAGAAAAACAAAGGTGTTGCAAAAGTACGGTTTATGATATAATTTATTTTATGAATATACAATTAACAAAAAAAGAAATAGTCGGTCTTTATCAATCTTTTTTAGCTGTCGGAAATCTTAAAGGTGTTCGATTTGCTTACGTTATTGCACGAAATACCCTTACTCTTGAACCGGAAGTTGAGGCTATACGAAAAATGTATGTCGAATCAAAAGAATTTGCTACATATAACGTTGAAAGAATAAAGATGGCCGAGTTATATGCCGAAAAAGATAACGGAGTACCGAGAAAAATGATTAAGGATGGTCTCGAGGTATATGATATAAAGGATAAAGTAAAATTTGAAACTGCGATAAAGGATCTTCAGGCTAAGTACGAGAATGCAATAAAAGGAAGAGAGGAACAACTTAAACAAATAGACAAAGTCCTTGAGGAACAAACAACCGTTGATCTTCTTACTTTGGATATTTCAGATATACCGGAGGAGATAGATGCTAAACAAATGACCAATATTTTTACTATTGTTGTTAGTAAAAAAGTTGTGAATTAATTATTAATTTGTTACTATTATAAATATGACATACAAAGAACTTCAAAAAACAGCGAAAGAGTTAGGCCTTCCTTTTATTGGTATTCCAAAAGCAGAGCTTGAGGAAAGTATTAGAAATACTCGGAACACTGAGGTAAAGGTTGAGGGTAATGCTCTAGAAGCTCCCACTATCCCGGAAAAGATAAAAGAAGAAAAAATAGAGGGAAATACGGCTATTATACTAGACGGAAATCGTGAGATTAGGAGATACTCTATAGACGTTCACGGGCCCGGATATGCTAATCTTGCAAAACAATTTATAGTTGGTAGAAAATATACAGTAAAGTATGTCGATGTGAAAATGATGCACACTTGCCCGGCATGTGGGCATAAGTACGATAATAAATAATCTATTGACAGTCGGATTTGTGTTATACTGAATATATGTGAGTTAAGTTTAGGAAATATTTTTATTTCTTAGATTTAACTAGCATATTGCTAGTTAGTTACAAACGCCTGAAAAGGCAAAAAATAAAGTCCTATGGACAAAAAAGATGAAACCCTCGAACTGACACCAGAGGAGCAAAAAGCTGAGGAGGAGTCGCTGAAGGAGGTTCCTGAAGCAGATTTAAAGGCTAAGATTGCAGAAGATTTAGGACTAGATCCTGAAACTGATGTGGAATTAGTCAATAAACTTGTAGAAAGGGAAAAAGCCCATCGAAAGGAATTATCTAAGACGATTAGTCAAAAGATAAAGTACAGAGAGCAGGCTAAAAAATCTCCTGTCAAGAAGGATGAGAAGGATACGCCTGATGTGAGCACGTTAGTTGCTAAAACAGTCGCAGAAGTACTTGAGAATCGAGACATGGAAACAATATCGACATCCGAGGAAATTAAGACTGAAATCAAAGAGCTTGCAAAACTGAAAGGTATATCCGTTAGGGAAGCCGCAAAGTTGCCTTATATCGTTAATAGGATAGAGGAAGCTGAAAAGGAAAAGCGCATTATAAATGCGACTCCTAAGCGGTCAAATAGAGGAAATGGTGCAATAACTTATGATCCGACTAAACCTTTAAATCCAGCCGACTTTGCTTTAGATACCCCGGAAGGACAAAAAGCATGGGCTGAGGCAAAGGCAGCTAGACGTAAGCATACAGGCTAACAAATCCTCAATCTCTCTAAATCATTCTTAGATATTATTTAAGTTTATTTTTTATTACTATGGATGACGTTAGAAAAGAGTTCTGGGGAGATCTTCAGGTTGATTTATTCACGACCAATAGTGCCGTGTATCTTGCAAACACATCTCTCGAAGGACTTATAAGTACAAACGGTTATAAAGCACATAAGCCTATTTTGTCTCACCCACAGGTAGGGACTTACACACCTCATTCCGACATTTCATTTGATACGAAAACTGCAACAAAACAAACGTTGACAGTGGATACATTTGAATATGCCGCAGAGGACATTGACATCACTGAGAAGAATCAGACTCCTTATAATCTTCTTTCTCACTCATTAGAATCAATCCGAAAAGGACTGATGAATAGAGTGGAACAGAAGTTTTTGAGTCAGATTTCAAGTGCTAACCATAGCATCTCAGGATCTCCTGTCTTGGTATCTTCCTCGAATATTTTAGATATTCTTGAAGAGGCTGAAGGCAAACTCGGTGCATTTGATGCTCCTTATGAAACAGCAATGAGAGCCGTTGTTCTTGGCCCTCGAACTGTTGCTAAACTGCGTCGTGCAAAGGGTGAAAGAGAAACCAATCTCGGTGATTCAGTACTTGCAAATGGTGTGGTTGGCCCATGGCAAGGATGGACGGTTGTTCAAAATAACAACCTTCCTTGGTCAGCATCACTTAAAATTGCAACTCAGCCAACAGAAGGCGACACAGTTGTAATTAGCGGTGTTACATTCACATTCAAAGCAACCCCAGTTAGTGCTGGAGACGTAGATATTGCTGAAGCGGCAACAGCCAGAGCAAATCTTAAGGCTGCTATTGAAGGTGGAGCTGGATCAGGAACTGCATATATCGAGTTGTCCAATAGAGACAAATTTATTCTTCGCAGAAAACGCAAGGTAACTTGTACCTCTGCTGAGGATATGGTATTTGCAGGGTACGGTGATATCTCAGTATCTGAGACTCTTACTGCAGCTGCCGATATCTGGAGCTTACAGCAACAGAAAGCGGTATTCATGATTAGAGGAGCTATTGACTTAGTGACTCAATTCGTGGAGCTGAAAGTCGGGGACAAAGAAAAAGGATTCGCTGACCTTCCAAAAGGTGTCATCGGAATCGGAGCGTATATGTTCGATGACGGTGCGGATCTTGCGGTAAGTTTGACGCAGGATGCGAGTGGTTTCTAATTAAAAAATTAAAGGTAAGAGTGTGTATGGCCTGAAAGCACATCTCCCTTAAACAAGGACGGCCATTAGAAAACTATGGATAAAGTATTTAACAGAGGAGTAGTTATCAACGTTCCGGCAACACGTACAGCTCTAGAGATTAACGGAATAAGTGTTTTTGGAGTCAACAGTGCTCTCTATGCTGGTAATGCCGCAAAAACGGCACAGAATCAGATTAGAGGTCGCTTAAAGCTCGATGTACGGCCAACAGGTGGAACAACTGAGGATTATGCTTATCAAATAAGAGCAAACTCGGCAAAAACATCTGGTACGTTTCTTGGAATTGATAATGAATCCCATCTAACAGCTGATGGAACGGCAAGTCTTATGTCCACACGTGGTGTTGCAGTACTTGATACTGGATACACTCAAACAGATGGAACGCTTGTTGGTACATACGGTCAGGCACGGGCAGATGGTACGTTCACAGGATCAGGCTTTATGGCCGGACTCTATGGGCTTATCGAGGCAAGTGCTGCCATAACAGCCTCACACGTTGCGTCAGCATGGCTTGATTCCCATCAGGCAAATGCAGTTACAGGAGAACACGAACTTCTGTACATGACAAATAACGGTGCAGCCACTATGGATCAGGCTATTTTTGTATATCCGGGTAACAAAATTACTCGCCTATTGAAAATAGATCCCACTGATGACGGTATGGTTGACGATGCGACAGGTCAAACATTAACACCAGTCAAAAAAATTAAGGTAATGATTGACGGTGTTGATTATTACATTGTTGCAGGGACATTAGCCTAAGAAATAACATAGTTTAGTGGGATTCTATTTAAAAATCCCACAATAAATTAAAAAAATACTATGTTTAGAAAAGATGAGAAGGGCAGACTGAGATACTCTCAGGAAAATTTAGCCACACTAAAACTGACTCCTAATGTCGCTGCTTTAGCTAGAACGGTAGATGCCAGTATATCAGCATCAACCGAAGTGACACTTAATGCGGCAACCACATTTATAAGCGTTTATGCCATAACTAAGGATATTTATTTTAAATGGGGTACAGCCGATGTCACAGCTGCAAACTTTGATGAGGTTATACCTGCAGGGCAAATAAGGGACTTTATTGTTCCTGATGCTATAACTGCAGTTAACTTTATTGAACGTGAGGCGAGTGCGACATTGATAGTTGTAGAAAAATAAAATGTCATGGACTATAAAGACAAAGATACAGCAGGAGGGAGATGATGAGGAAATAAGGACACCAGATGGCCAACAAATAATGGTTGGCTCTGCTGAAGATCAGGTTCTTTTATATCAAATAGCATTTAATAATTGGGGATTAAAGTCACTAACCGAACAGCCGGGTTGGAGTGCAAAAACTAAGACGGCACAACCATCGTGGGCATTAAAAACAAAAATTGAATCATAACTATGTCAAAACTATTGAGTGAGTTGGCTAAAGGCACTTGGCTCGTTGGGACAGCTTATACAATAGGAGATATAGTCGATTATCTTTCATCTTCATATATTTGTATTGCCAATAATACAGGTAATACTCCTCCTAACGCTACATATTGGGCTCTTTTATCATCGGGATTGGAGTTTAAAGGAGTATGGTCTGCAGGTACATATACAAAAAATCAGGTTGTCGTACATACCGGCTCCGCTTGGATCGTAAATACTACATCTACCACTCAGGAGCCTACCACATCGGCCACAGAGTGGAACTCACTTACATCTAAAGGAGATACCGGGACTCAGGGCAACAAAGGAGATACCGGGACTCAGGGAAATACAGGTTCCAAAGGCGATACCGGGGCCAACTCTACTGTTGCTGGCCCGAAAGGGGACACGGGAGTTAAAGGCGACACGGGGGTATCAATAAAAGGAGATACAGGTGCGGACTCTACCGTCAAAGGCGACACGGGCTCCAAGGGAGACACAGGCGCAGGAGAAAAAGGCGATACAGGAACGTCAGGCTTAAAAGGTGACACGGGAATAGGAGCGAAAGGCGATACAGGTGTGGCCGGATCAGCTGGAACGAAGGGAGATACAGGCCTTGGCACTAAAGGGGATACCGGAACTGCTGGAAATAAAGGCGATACGGGGTCAAAGGGAGATACAGGCTCCGACTCTACTGTTGCAGGGCCAAAGGGCGACACAGGAGGAAAAGGCGATACTGGAGTGTCCGTAAAAGGAGACACGGGGGCCGACTCTACTGTAAAAGGTGATACCGGGTCAAAAGGAGATACCGGAAATAAGGGTGACACAGGAGCGCAGGGTATAGCTGGCGCAGGTGTAGATTGGAAAGGGGCATGGAGTGATGCTACAACTTACGTTATAGATGATGGAGTTTCATACAATAACTCCTCTTATATTTCAAAGCAAAACACAAATTTAAATCATTTACCAACTGATACATCTTGGTGGGATATTTGGGTCGCGCAGGGTGCTAAGGGCGACACGGGTACAAAAGGTGATACCGGAATAGGCACAAAGGGCGATACAGGCGCAGCATCAACTGTAAAAGGTGACACCGGAGTGAAAGGCGATACCGGTACTGCCGGATCAGATGGAGCTAAGGGCGACACGGGTGTTGGGGTAAAGGGCGATACCGGGACGGCTGGCAATAATGGAGAAAAAGGAGATACAGGTTCTAAGGGCGATACAGGCATCGGAACAAAAGGGGACACCGGATCAGCCGGAACGAAAGGGGATACAGGTTTAAAAGGGGACACTGGGGTCGGCACAAAAGGGGATACAGGCACGGCAGGGACAAATGGAGCCAAGGGAGATACAGGTGTGGGTACTAAAGGCGACACGGGTACTTCCGGAGCAGCTGGCGATAAGGGAGACACAGGAACTGCCGGGTTAAAAGGTGACACAGGCACAGGAACAACAGGCGCAAAAGGAGATACCGGGACAGCCGGAGCTAAGGGAGACACAGGCGCAGGGGGTGTTCTAATTGCAGCTCCAACATCAGATGTAAGCGTATCCGGGCCTATAGTTACTCTTAATGCAAATGAAAATCAAGCTTTTGGAGATATTTGCTATATAGATGCAGACGGTCAGGCTCATTTAATCGATGCTGACGCTATAGCCTCAATGTCTGGTCTTTTTATGGCAACTGCCTCAATAAGTGCAAATGCTGATGGGGTATATTTAGCTCCCGGAGGATTTGCTCGAAATGACGCATGGGCTTGGACAGTAGGAGGGTTTATCTATGGAACTGTAACGGGTACTACAGGAAACACACTTACACAAACGGCTCCATCCGGTACTGATGATGTGGTTCAAATAATGGGAGTTGCAACTCATGCAGATCGTATGTTCTTCCTCCCACAATTAGTACAAATTGAACGAACTTAATCTATGGCAGGGTCAATAAAGAAGATTGCTGGAGTAACAAACTTCATTGCGACAGGTGGGACTGTCACGTACTCTGGTGGAAAAACTATTCATACATTCACTTCAGACGGTACATTCAGTTGTAAAGGAATAGGGGTTGTTGAAGTTTTAGTCGTTGCAGGCGGTGGAGGAGGCGGTGCGACAGGAGGTCGTGGAGGAGGGGGCGGCGGCGGTGGAATACAATATAGTGCTACTTTTATTGCATCTGGGGACATAGCAGTAACTATTGGAGCAGGAGGTCTTGGTGGAATAACTAATTCAAGAAATAGTACAAATGGAGGAAACTCAGTATTTGGAACAATTACGGCAACAGGCGGAGGTCGTGGAGGGGGAGAAGCTGGATCAATAGCAGGAAGCCATAACGGAGGAAACGGAGGATGCGGAGGAGGGGCTGACGCATATTACACAGGAACTGCAGGAACAGGCTCACAAGGGCAAAACGGAGGAACTGGAGTTGAGAGTAACTACGGAGCTGGAGGAGGAGGAGGGAACACTGGAGTTGGAGCAAACGGATCAACAAATAATGGAGGAAACGGAGGAGCAGGAACTGCATATTCAATATCTGGTTCGTCAGTCACTTATGCCGGAGGAGGAGGAGGAGGCGCAACAGGCACAGGGGGGGCAGGTGGGGCAGGTGGCGGAGGGCGTGGATATGGAACTGGTGGGAATCAGGTTGCAGGAACGGATGGACTTGGAGGTGGAGGAGGAGGAGGCGCAACAGGGGCAAATGGGGGAAAAGGAGTTGTTATAGTAAGCTACGATACATACTCAGGAATTAAAAAATTAGGTGGTGTTCCAAACATACTATCATCTGGAGGAATAATTACTCAAAGCGGTGGACAAACAATACATACTTTTTTAACTTCTGGAACATTTACTTCAGTTGTTGCGATTGATTGTACCTATTTAGTCGTTGGAGGAGGTGGAGCAGGAGGTGGTGATGATTCAGGTAACGTTTTTGCCGGTGGTGGCGGTGGTGCAGGTGGAATGAAGACAGGCACTCTTTCATTAACTGCAAAATCATACACAATAACTATCGGATCGGGAGGAGTTGGAGGAATATCTGTCGGGGGAGACGGTGGTAATAGCTCAATCGACACTGACGTTGTTGCAACGGGGGGTGGCGGTGGTGGATCTTATGACTCTATAAATGGGCGTAATGGTGGCTCGGCAGGTGGAGGTGCGAGCCGTTCTATTGATTCTGGAACAGGCGGTACAGCGTCTCCTTCAGGACAAGGAAACAATGGAGGAAATGGTGTAACAGGTTCAGGAGGATTTGAAAAAAGTGCAGGAGGAGGAGGAGGAAAAGGTGCGGTAGGCGCGAATGGGTCAGATGTCACAGGAGGGAACGGCGGAGCTGGAGAAGCTTCAAGTATTAGCGGAACATCGGTTACATACGCAGGAGGCGGAGGCGGCGGTGGTAAAACGACTGGTGGTACAGGGGGAGCAGGTGGAGGTGGAAACGGAGGAACAGAGGCGGCAGGATCAAATGGAACTGCAAACACAGGCGGTGGAGGCGGAGGCGGCGATACTGAACTTGGAACGTCACGTGTAGGTGGAAATGGTGGAACAGGGATTGTA
>Ga0208957_1001628_pt1 | contig 11103 bp, 16 predicted proteins | sample RifOxyA1_FD_184029 | JGI IMG/M metagenome (GOLD analysis project Ga0208957, IMG submission 184029) | Groundwater microbial communities from Rifle, Colorado - Rifle Oxygen_injection A1 (SPAdes) | ecosystem: Environmental > Aquatic > Deep subsurface > Groundwater | place: Rifle, Colorado, United... | reverse complement strand
TTGGTCGCCTACGGGCTGTACCGCCTGGCGATAGCCTACGGGGCAACCGCGGTGATATTGTACGCTCTAATTATCGTCGCCGCAGCCATAGCTGGGCTGTGGATAAAGTTCAACTTTGTGTTCAACAAGAAAGGATAGCAAGATGGAAAGCGACCAAGTTCAAACGTGGGCAATTTGTGAGTTGATGGGGCACCTTACCTTAGCGGGTAAGGTTACACGCCCTGGCGAATATGGCGGATTGTGGCAAGTTGACATTCCAGAAGGCGAAACATTCCGCACAGAGTTTTTTGGCAGCGGGTCAGTCTATCGTATCCGCATTGTTTCAGAAGAAATAGCCCGCGCTTATGCCACCCATAACGAAATCATCGAGTACGATGCACCGATCATCACCCGCCAGGAACACGAGGCGCAAATGGATCGAGTCCGTGAAAAGATGGAATCATATGCCTCCAAAATAAGAGAGCTGGAGCGCAGGTTAACCGCCGCCAACGCCTTGCCATCTGGCGATGTAGGTCAAACTTATGACCCAGGAGATGACTACGACGACGAAGATGACAGGGGCGAACATTAGAACCGTTATTATTCTAGAAAGGATACCATGAACCACACTCGTTTTATTGGCTGGCTCGTTTGCTTTATACTGGCGCTCAACTCCGCTTGCACGGCGGTAGAAGCGCCCGCAGTGGCGCAGCTCTACCCGATGGCGAAGGACGGTATAGTTTTAGCGATGTCTACGCCATCCACATACGCAATGTTAAACAATGCTTTTAAGGATGCCGCTACGCCGATATTGACATGCCCGAACTGCACACATGTGATGGTGCGATACGTGCTGCCAGGTTGGTCCAATGCTTACGGTGTGGCGCTCATCAACACCACAGAGCAAGCCGCGGACTATTGGAGCCATCTCAGCGGCATGGTGGTGACGAAAGCCGACTGGGGGCTGTTGAAGGACAGCGCCATGAATGTGGGCTTCACCGAGACTACGCCGAAAGATATTGCCCTGACCCCGCTCGCCCTGCGCATAGCAGAGTGGGTGGCCGGCGTAGGCGCTGGGGCAGGGGAGACAATGCTGGCTGGCGCTATGCTCACGATGGACGATTACATGAGCATAGTCGAGCAGGAATTGGGAATGGAGGATTATTAGGATGAAACCGATTGAGTGTCCGTGTTGTGGAAGTGAGATGAATTGGTATATGGCACAGATTTTCCAGCAAAGGGGAGGGTTTTCGCAATGTTTTTATTGCCCAAAATGCCGGTACAAAGCTGCCATCGTAGCCCCAACCGAAAAAGCTGCCCGCAAAGTCTGGAACAAGTCGCTGATAGGGCGTGTGCGTAAACTAATAAACAGTCCGGTGTATGCGAGGGGCGATGTTATGGAGAATTCGCTAGTTTGGTGGTTGCGCCGCATGTTCGGAGGCGACCAATGACCGCCGATGTGATCGTAAAAGAACGACCTATCCTTTTTAGCGGTGAAATGGTGCGGGCGATCCTGGATGGGCGAAAGACGCAGACGCGCAGGATTATAAAAAAACAACCGCTTTGCAATGGACACCTAATCAGGGGCTTTGAATATCTGGAAGGCGATAGATTGTGGGTGAAAGAGGCTCTATACGCGAGCCTCCAATCGTGTGGAGAAACTGGTTATTATCTAGCCAAGTATGTTGCAGACGGTAAATTTGCGTGCATGGAAAATGTTCCCGTCGCATGGCAATGGAAACGAACATATCAACCTGGCATGTTTATGCCGCGCTGGGCAAGCAGGATTACTTTGGGGATTACAGGCGTGCGGGTGGAGAGGTTGCAGGAGATCACGCCAGCAAATTGTAAAGCGGAGGGGATTTTTATTACTCATCCCGAAAAACCAACGATTGACGAGGCGCTTCATCACATGCGTTTATATCGAGATGCCTTTACCGAATTGTGGGACAGCCTCAACGCCAAACGCGGCTACCCCTGGGATAGCAATCCCTGGGTATGGGTGATAGAGTTCAAGAGGATAACGCCATGACCGCCGAAGTTCTCGCCATCATTGCCCAGCCCGTTGCCGCCGCGTTACTGCTCGCCATCATGATATGGATGGTGCTAAAATGGCTGGTGGGGAAGTGGTGGGCGTGAATTCACTAACGGGCGAATTATGGGTTTCTGTGAAGGACGGCAATAGATATTTCCGGTGGATGCTAAACCGCCATTATTCAGCTCGCAAGTACAAAGATAACCGCAAAGTAAGATTGAGTGTAGGGCCTGGAAATAAGTTACTGCTAATGACTGTGGATGGGCAAGCGATTTTTGCCTGGCGAAAATTTATTGACGATGCTGTTCCAAAACAAACGGGTGTTAACTGTGCCGTGTTCCGCAATGAAGGCGATTATCTATCTAGCAATCTAATTCTGGAAGCTGAGAAAATAGCATGGAAACAATGGCCCGGTGAACGATTGTATACTTACGTTGATGAGACCAAATTACCGCAAGGTAAACGCCCCGGATATTGCTTTGAATGTGCCGGGTGGATAAGATTACCATACCGGACAAAATCAGGTAAATTAGTTTTCGAGAAACAAGAATTAAGTAGGGAAGTGGTTACCGTAAAATAAATTTATGATTTCGATAACTTTTGTTTCCGAAACCATGAACCAAACGTGAAAACGCACCAAACGAAAGGAATTTACCATGTTCAAAAAAGCTGTAATATTCTGCGCTATCCTCCTTCCCGCCATCCTCCTGGGCTTCTCCGGCCTCGCCAATGCAGCGCAGCCCGCTGGATGGATCAACCCCACTCCCCCACCCCTCACCCAAACAGCACAAATGATCTATTGGTGCAGTAATTATTATCTCAATTGTCCCGCGGCGACGGTAGCAGTGACGCCTATCCCATATCCAGGTATCGTTGTTGATAATTCGTGCCAGGTAACATATCCTGGCTTTTATACCTGCACCGAGGATGATATATTCACCGGATACGATGCCGTGCCTGACGGCGAGGCTGACCCTGAGCCGACGGCTGTACCAATGTTGATACAGCGCCCTGGACGGAATCGGTGATAACCGCCTGCCCCTTCTGCGGTTGTACCGAGTGCTACGTTGTGGACGCTGGCACATGGAAATACGGTCACTGTCCAGACTGCGGCGCTGATGGCCCGCCTGACCTGGGCGTTAGCGGTGCTGAGGAGAAGTGGAATACACGAGGCGAAAGCCAGCCCCTTTAGGGACTGAATTATGCAAGCCTGCCCGGTCAGCAGACCCAAGTAGGAGAGGCTCCGAGCCTGACCAGCAACGAGTAAGACTAACTTCATAAGATAGCAATAACAACAGCCGCCGAATGACTACCCGACGGCTGTTTGTTCTGTACATAAATGTACAGGTTACGCTAACAACCTCCGCAGTATCTCCGTCAAGACACGCCCAACCGCTTCCATGTCAGCTTCGCTCACGCCCGCGGGCACAGGCGCTGGAGGCACCACAACAGGAGGGGGCGCAGCCGTCACTCTCATCAAGTGAGAGTACTCAATCCAATACTCCTGCTTAGGCAGCCCAGACAGCACCGGCAAGTCACCGGATAGGTCGAACACCTGGATATAACTATACCCGCCATCCGGCTTGTAAGTCACGTAATACTTGGCAATATCCGCGCCCAACGTCTCAGGCAGATAATACCAGCACTCTACGCCGTTAGGCAGCAGCAATTGATTGCCCAGTCTGTCCAGCGACCAATCTCTCTGCACACCGTCACGATAGACCGGCACGGCGTTATTGTCCGGACCGCCTGTACCGCCCACAATCACCACGTTTGATCTAGTTGGCATAGTAACTCACTCCTAATTTATTCAACACATCATCCACGCTGTAAGGGTAGAAATTGTTTGTATCAACGCCCACATCCATGCTATTTTCGATTCCTGGTAAATTTCCGTGGGAATGACCATAAAGATGCAACGAACCGTAATGCGATCTATCCCATACTCGCATCGCGTAATGACACAATACGATGACCAATGGATACTTACCGTCCGGGCTATAATCCGGTAACTCTAAAGTAACCAACGGCTCCAGGATGGATATATGACTTCCTGATGTTTCCTTTCTGGCATTATCCAACCACCTGAAATCGTGACCGCCTGGAACAATGTTAATGCTCCCGTTTAGGCGACCAATATACATCCTGAATTTATCCATGCCCTGCAAAGTGAAATCGCCCAAATGGTAAACGGTATCATCGTGTTTTATTCTTTCATTCCATCGCTGGAATAAAACCGTATCCATTTCGTCTAGTGTTTGGAATGGACGGTTGCAAAACTTGATGATATTCTCATGTCCCCAATGGTGATCTGCAGTGAACCAAATCATATTAACTCCCTTTCCTTATGTAATCATTTATAGTTACTTCAGTCAATATAAACCTCGCTGCGCTCTAAAATATCCACGCGCTCTTCTAGCCTGTCTAGCCGCTCCTCAACCGTCAGCGGGGGGAGGTCGCTCCTGGCAAACTGGGATAGATGGGTAAGCCCCTTCAGCCACCTATCCGTATCAATCATCTTGCTCTGCACGCCGAAGCCGGATGCGTTATATTTTCCGGCAGTTTGGTGGACAAGCACCTTATCCATCGTCACGCCCACGGGCAGCGATACCGGCCCGGGATGCTCCGCGGCAAATCCTGTGAGCGGATTGGCGTAGAGATACGTCGCCAGCCACCACCAGTAATTGCTAAACCAGTCCTGTGCGCCAACGTAAGCGTTCACGAACCACGCCGCCGAATAAATCAGGCACGGGCTGCCGTAGGCGCTGCTCAGTAAGTCTAAGCACGCCTCAGCCGCGTATGCAATGCGGGCGGGCGTCTGGTTGTGGTACAGCTCCACGTCAAGCGCAGGGGGTAGTTCGCCCAGGTCGCCGTCCAGTAGCGATAGCCAGAAGTTGACTTGTCTTGCGGGATCTTCGCCTGGATACAAGACGAAGTATGCCCCACGTCTCATCCTGCGTTTACGCGCCTCCTGCCAGTTGAAATCAAAGCGGGTATCCTTCGTGCCCCAAGATATGCCGCCGCGCATGTAGATAAACTCCACGTTGCCCCAGTTGGGGGCGTCGAAGTCCACAACTGCCTGGTATGCACTTAAGTCTATGCCCAGCGGTTCGCTGATGTATGCCCGCGGCTTAGGGTACAGGGACAGGCCGATATTCTCAGCCCGCCCGATGGATGCTCTTTCGTTCATGCGCCCTCCAATAGCCGCTCTATCAATTCCCTGGTATTGGGATGCAATTTCATCTTTTGCCTGTGTTCGATATACCATTGTGTTGTGTTGGGATTATCCCCACGTTTAGTTTTGCCATAAGCGCGCCCAGCACCCTTCCAGTCAGCAACCATCTCGTAAACATATTTGACCGGCATTTCAATACACATTGTTGGATCGTCGTCTTGAATCAAAACCCAAAATTGCCAATGGTGTTTGTTTCGCCTTTGATGAAATAACCAGGCTTTATCAAAAGCATCTATTACCCACTTTGGGCGCTCATCATATTTCCAACGCCCCCCGAAAAAATATGCGTAAGGAATAAACTCATCAGGAAGGAATTTGCTCAAATCGTGGATTAACAACAGCCACGGGTTAGCACCGATCTTCAATCCCTCCAAGAATACGAACCATTTATGGCGTAATAAATTCTTTAGATATTTTATGTACATCATTCTTCCTCCTGTGGGATAACGTGTGGGATAACTCTCCATGCCTCGCATATCAGCCCATGCGTAGCCCTGCGCTTGCCGACGTATTCAAGCCAGCCATCCTTCACCCCGCTCTCAATGTAAAGGCGCGCAGTCCTGGTGGATACGCCCAATTCGTTAGCAAGCATGGTGACGGTTTTTTCCTTCTCGCCAAGCTCTTTCGGTAAGGTAGCGTAGAATGCAGCCCATTCATCGACCGCGTCGGTAGCCTTGCTCATAACGCCCTCCGCATCGTGGCGCGCTTATCGCCATTGAAAAGAAATTCCCATACAGCGGCATTTATTCTCACGTCACGTTGACAATGGTCTACCACATTTTGCAGTGCCTCAGCCCGTTTTTTCTTGTTGCCCCATATCTGTTCCCACCATTCTACGGGGAAGATAGCAGTCTTTTCCTGCTTTACGCCGCCGAAGTCCGCTACCATAGCCAGCCCAGCCGATGGCTTGCCGAATCCGTTCTGCCTGGTCAGGTAGCCCGTCCTGCGGAATGCCTTCAACGTGTCGTAGGTGAACGGCGCAATGTCCCAATCCACGCACAAACGAAACGCCCTACTCCGTAAGTAGGGCAGGTCAAACTTGTCAATATTGTGACCGATAAGAATATGATACCCCTCTAGTTCGTTTCTCGCTGCATCTACAAGCGCACGCTCTTCTCGCTCAAAGAAGCCGTAATCGTGCGAGGCCTCAAACTCATACATGCCCAGGTGAAAAGTCCTTGTCCGTTTCGTCTGCGTCGGTCGGATACAGACACAGGTGATGATACCCGCCCCGACTGCCCCTAAGTCGGTGGTTTCAATGTCCATAACGGCACTATACATTTTGCTCCTTTACGGTATCAATCCAGCCGGCAAGCCTAGCCACTTTTCAATTAATGGCTTTATCCAATTCGCAATTTGCAAAGCATGTGGAATTATCAAAATGGCCAAAAATGCCGCGATAGTAGTCCATCCCACCCGCGCATGTTTTTGGAGAAAAAAGCCCGCCCGCACCAGCGGGTTCTCTTTAAGCTCCTTCTGCTCCTTCACAACCGCGGCTAATTTCTCCTGGGTGACAAAGCTATCTTTTATTTCCTGTAGTGTTTCCAGCGCCACCATTTGAGAGGTCAACAGCAGGCGGGTTGCCGATTGTGTCGGTATCTTGTCCGCTTTGAGTAGTTCCAGTATTTCGTTCAATACCTCGCCGTCTGCCATACCACCTCCCTATGTGTCAATAAGGATACGCGTTGTTTGCACTACCAGTGAAAACAATCACCGTATTGTTTTCACTTCACGATGTATTTCTGCCAAAGGTCGTTGATGAAGTTAGCCCCGCGCCCGATGGCGGAGCCAGTCAGCACCATTCCCACCCAGGACGGCTCCACCTGCATCACCAAGGCCGGCAGGTCGAGCTTGTAATAGTATGCCAGCCCCATGCCCGCGCCCAGGGAGGCATACATCAGCAGCCACTTGAACGGCTGGAGCTTGGGCACCTTATCGAACGGCGTGCCTAAGATATATTCGATCCCCGCCTCCACTAGGAAAGCCAGGATCATCACACCTGCGTAAATAAGAACTGGATTAGTCATGTCATTCTCCTTATAACAAATAGCCCACAATCTCCAGGATGATCACAAAAGTACTCGCACCACTGGCGCTTATCTGGTAATAGATGTCACCACTAGCATTACAAGGCACGATCACCGCGCCGCGGTTAGCACGGCTGTTCACTGGGTACGGCGAAATAGGGATGCCTTCGCCCGCCGTGTTATCCCAGGAAAGAATAAGGTACGTGTCATTGGCGGCGCTGCCACTGTCCAGGACGGTATAACGCACTTCCACCGCCTTCACGCCCGCAGGTACCCCGAACTTGACAGATAAGTCAATCAATGTCTTTGCAGTGGTCGAGTAGGCATCACTATCCCATTCGGTAGAAGTCAACGGCGCGCCGGCCGTGCCGACCCACGCCGCGTCTGTTGGACCAACCCAACGCTGATACTCCAGCGTGCGCAGGTATTCAACCTTGCGCGTCAGCTCAGCTAACTCCCGAATCATCTGCGCGTCGCCGCTCATTCGACCACCTCCAGGCGGGCGGTGATGGTTTCTTGCCCGTTCTCATCCACGCGGAAGCTCACAACGTCCAGGTGGCAATCAAACTCTTTACCCGCATAGCGCGCCGTCACCAGGTCGCCCCATTCGTAATCAACGCCATAGCGGTATTGCCCGGCGTCCAGCACATCCCCGCCGAAGCGGATGACCGGGCGCTTCTCGTGCAGGCGCTCATTGCCCGCTGCCGTCACCCCGTCATCTTCAGATTGGTTAGAGGCTTCCGCCACTCCCTCGCACCTGTTCCAGATGGATGCGCCGATACGGTCGCTATCCGATACCTCGTTCACGTTGCGGTTCTCTTCCGTACCCTGTCCCAGGGCATAGATATAATTCTCCTCATCGCTGTGATCTTCCTCGTAGTAGCAGGACCCCAGGTTGCCCCAGTCAGGACCGAAGAACACCGCGCTGGAGCTGTCTGAAGTCCTGTCCAACCCGCGCTGCCCGGTGAAGGTGGTGAAAGCTAGATCCAGTAGGTCGTCGCTGCCGAAGGTTGGCACGAGGTCAAAATACAGGTTAGTACCTTCTGAGACTGAGTTATCGGCGATATCCTGTAAGAGCACCAGCACATTGCGCCTAGAGAAGCCTTTAGTGATGGATGGTCCTAAAGATAGGTCAGCCGCCACAGAAAGCCCGTAGCTGGTCAGGATGCGCCCCGCGGCAGCGTCCCCGCCCAGGCAGTCGGTGACGATAGCTTTCATCATGTCGTCGGCCTGATCGGTCATCTTCGCCTGCGCGGATTCGGCGTTGGCTGCCACGGTGCGCCTGCGCAGTAAGTCGTTAGTATCGTAGCCTGCCACCCACACTTGCTGCCCGCTGGCGTCATCCTGCACGCCCAAGCTGCGGATGAAGTACGTCCCAAAGTCGCGCATCGAGCCCCGCTCCGGCTTGCGCTGGAAATTGAGAATCCCATCCAGGCGAAAGAGCGACCTATCAAACGTGTTCGGCATGATGAGCGAGAAGGGCGCTCTGTCGTTCTTCGTGCGCGTGACGTAGAAGCCCGCCGTCTTGTCAAGCGTGGCAATGCGCTTGCCGGTTGGATCGCCCAGCCAAATCTGCCACTCGCTCATGCGGCTACCCCGTCGGCTGACCAGTGCAAGATGTCCCAATAAGCCGTTGCGGTGATGGTGGGAGCGCCCGCAGTATTAACAAATACGCCGACCGAATTGGATCCAGGTAATAAATTGAACGCGATAAAATCAGAGTTCCGCAAAAACACCCGCCCCAATACATTGCCGAAGAAGTCAGAAGTGACCGACCGCCTGCCTGGACGGAAGTCCATTGTAAGCGTCTCGCCGTCCAGTAGCGCATAGTTGCACCACAGGGTCGCCCCAGTAGTTTCATTCTTTATCCATTCCAGGGTGGCTGACGTGCCCCCGCTGCGCTTTATCTTGACCACCGGATAAGACCCGGTCGAGCCGTTGTTAGTGAGCGTGTTCAGATAAGAGGCAGTAGCGGTGCCAAAGAAGCTGCCCCCAATATATAAATTATCCCGGTCAGAGAGAAAGCAAAGCACATAAGCGCCAACCTGTAAATTGATGTCAATATGCGCCCAGGATGAGCCATTCCATACCGCCATCAAATCGTTGAGGGCTATTCCCCCGGCTGTGCTGAATAAACCTCCGGCGTAAAGTAAGCCATCATCGCTTATCGTTAATCCATAAACGATATCATTGGCTCCGCTGCCTAGTGCAATAAATTTCTGCCCATTCCAACAAGCAATATTATTAACCGTCACCCCTCCGGCAGTGTCAAAATCGCCGCCCAGATAAACCAGTCCATTCTTGTCAATCGCGATGGCATACACTGTGGCAGTTGCGCCAGCCACGCCTGTGCTGAGGGCGCTCCAAGCGGTGCCATTCCATTTGGCAATCCCGTTTACGGTCGTACCGCCCGCCGTGGTGAATACACCGCCTGCATAAATATCGCCATTAGGCGCAACCGCCAGGGTATAAACAATCCCATCCATCCCCGTACCTAAGGATGAGAAAGCGGTGCCATTCCATTTGGTGATGTAGTCGCCATTGGCGTCTACGAAGTTGGTAAAGTTGCCGCCCACATACAGCGTCCCATCATTCCCAAATACAAGGCATCTACCAAGGGTAGCGCCCACCAGTCCAGTGCTCAAGGGCTGGAAAGCCGCCCCATCCCAATAAGCGATGTAATCGCCATTCGCCCCGCCTAAATCCGTGAATAAGCCGGTGATATAGATATATCCGTTTGGAGCCACAGCTACGCCATAAATACCCGCATTAGGCACAGTGCCCATCGAGCTGAGGGTCGCGGTAGTCGGATTCCACTGCACCATAAAATCCCCGTTGGCATCCCCCACGTTTTGAAATAAACCCACAATGGTAATCAATCCATCTTTCCCCTTTACCATCCCGTTTATTTCTGCGCCAAAATCGGTAGAGATATTCGCCCACGTCCCGGCGTTCTTCCTTACCGCCCTGTCTGCGTTCGCCACGCTCAGGCTGGTGGTAATTGCCGCCCCCTCCTGCCCGTCCTCGTAGGCAAAGGGGTCATACCCGATGCAGCGGATGGACGGCGTCTCCACGGGCGAGCCTGAGTTATATTCACCGCCACTGTCATACACCAATCTATATTCCACCGGACCGCGCCCGTTGGGTAGGTAATACCGCAGGATGAAGGGCTGAGCGCCGCGCACCCTGTCAGGCTTAATCAGGTCAATCACGTCCTTGCGCTTCTCCAGCGTGGCGTCCTCGGTGGAGGTCGAGCCGGTGATGGCGCTGGATAAGTCAATCACGCGCGGCATGACCTTGTAGCCCACATACTCCGCGCCAGGCAGGAGCGCCTGCCCCTGCACGTGGTGAGCGATGCCCGGCATGCCGATACCAACAGGATTGCTCACCGTCAGACCAATCGTCGCCAGGTCAATCTCCTGCCCGCCGCTTCTCTCGGCAGCCAGCCGGGTAGACGTGGAGGCGTGCGGCGTGCCAGTCCAGTAATGCCCGTCTTCCAAGAAGCCCACGCTGTCGCCGTCAAAGTAGCTGGTGTCGTGGTCGCCTGCCCAATTCAGCGCCCCGTCCACGTAGAAGAGGCTGGTGGAGGCGTCCGCATCCTTGCGAATATAGATCATGTAATTACCGCCCGCGTCGCACGCCCAGGTAACGGACGGGCGATCCCATCTACCGGTAGCGGTGAAATCGGTAGGCGTGCCCTTCACCACAGCCGCAGTGGATGCGAAATGCACGGTGTAGGGTATGCTGATCACGCCGCGGATGTCAGCGCTAAAGGTGTAGCTTGTCCCAGAAGTGAACGCCATAACCGGCGATGAGACGCCGTCAGA
>Ga0208957_1001621_pt1 | contig 11148 bp, 22 predicted proteins | sample RifOxyA1_FD_184029 | JGI IMG/M metagenome (GOLD analysis project Ga0208957, IMG submission 184029) | Groundwater microbial communities from Rifle, Colorado - Rifle Oxygen_injection A1 (SPAdes) | ecosystem: Environmental > Aquatic > Deep subsurface > Groundwater | place: Rifle, Colorado, United... | reverse complement strand
CCAGCTTCCAGCCACTACCTGATATGGACAAGAACCATGCAGCCACGCTCCGGTTACTAGCCTACATCGGCAAGGAAAGCATGAAGCGCACCTTCGTGAGCGTAGCCGATGATACCGGAATCCATGAGCGGACAGTCCGGCGCTTGTTTGCGCTGGAAGTAGCCAGGCTGGATAGCGAGGTCAAGTTCGAGACTCCCCGATGGTTGGGCATTGATGAAGTACACCTTGTAAAGCGTGCCAGGTGCATCCTGACCAACGTGGAGCAAAAGACCGTCATTGATATGCTGACATCGAGGACTAAAGACGTGGTAAGCCGTTACCTGTACCGGATGCCAGACCGCCAGTACATTGAGCTGGTGGCTATGGATATGTGGCAACCCTACAAAGACGCCGTAAGGGACATTCTACCGCAAGCCACTGTGGTTATAGACCGCTTTCACGTCATCCGGCTGGCAATTCAGGGCATGGACACGGTAAGAAAGGATACCAGGGCGCAGCTTACGGCACGTCAACGCCGGACACTGATGCGTGACCGCTATATCCTGTTTCACCGCAAGAGCGACCTGAATGAGCAAGACCAGTTCATACTGGATACGTGGCTAGGGCAGTTCCCCACTCTTGGCAAAGCATACCAGTTCAAAGAGGACTTCTGCGACCTGTGGGCAATCAAAGACAGGCAAGAAGCCATAGACCGATATGAAAGCCTTAAGGTGAGTATCCCGACCGAGCTACAAGCCGCCTACAAGCCCCTGACAACGGCTGTGGGCAACTGGAAAGCCGAGATATTCGCATGGTGGGACTATCCAGTCACCAATGCCTACACCGAGGCGATAGCAGGGCTTGTGAAGCTAACCAATCATACGGGCAGGGGGTACTCGTTCAAGGCGATACGAGCAAAGTTACTTTACTCCAATCTGCCTACCTTTCACCGCCCTGTTTTTGACAGGGGATTGGAGGTAAAACCGCCATTCATAACACTGGGAGAAATTAAGGATTATGGAGTCAAGTTTTCCACACTCTACAAGAATTTAGGGGAGGTATAATTTTGTTTGAACATTACACTTCATTCGCCGAAAAGCCGAAATTATCAAGAAAGGATGTGCTACTAATTTACCATATCTTTGGTGCAGTAAATGTGATGAGAAAGCTGCTTGCTGGCGTTCTGAATCTAAGGAAATCTGCCAGTTATTTGAGCCAAAGCCTGATGAGGAGGTGATTCATGGAGAATAACTTACTACTGACAGATGCGGAAATGATAGCCGCTTTTGCGGAGGCGCACTTGTCCCCCTTTGCTAACGCCTATCAAGAAAGGTGTGTCATAGCCCGTGCCCAACTCTCCAAAGTCCTTGCTGCTGGCTACCTACCGCCAGAAGAAGTCAAGGCAAAGGTAGAGGAAGGTAGGAAGCAGGAGCGGGAGGGGATATTGAGGTTTATGAGTATGCGTGATGTTGGTGGCAAATATCCCGAATGGGCACTTTCTGACAAGGACTATCAGGCTCTCAGAAGGGAGAAATGAGTGACAAAAAAAGAAATAGAAATGGCGATTGGAGAGACCATGCTTAAATTAAAGGTTGTGCCAAAACAGATATTTATGTATGGGGCAGACTCAGTTGAGACACGAACTGGCTATATTGCAGGTTGGAAAGATGGTACAGAGAATCAAGCCAAAGCTACCTGGAAAGCTGCCTACAAAGCAGGGCAGGAAGCTGAGCGGGAGAGGCTTTTTGCCAGGATAAAATCTGATAACCCAGATATGTGGGCAAGCCAACCTTACTGGCAGTCTCTAGAAAAGGCTCTAAAGGAAGGGAAGGTACTTGAATTTAAGACTATAAGCCCTTTCTACGAGCAGGAGCGGGATGGTATCAAGCCCTTTACCATCCGGCAATGGGATACAAGTGATGAGCGTTTTCAGGCGTTGGCAGAGCGACATGCTGGTAGGAAATATTAGGAGGGTAAGCCAGCCTAGTTATTTAATCAGGGAAGGGTGTAGATAATGATTTGCCAGGTCTGTGTGAGGGGGATATGAAACGTCTCTTACAATTACTACCGGGCGAGACTGAGGAATAACTATGGGGGGAGCTGGCCGTTCTGCGCTCACTATTACGTCAGGCGAGGAATTACTACGCTTCGACTTGGGCGAAATAACCATCGGCCATACGACTTACACTGTGCTGACGGGCTTTGAGGGCACCAGCAGGTGTTGGTGGTGTGGGGGTGAGCCTCATAGGAATAAAAAAGGCCCCGCGTCACACTTCTGCCGGGGACATGGGAAACTTTACCATGCTGCCTTCAACTGGAATTATGCGAGCTTTGACGCACTCGAACGGGCGGGTCATAGGTGCGAGAACTGCGGAGCGAGGGAGATTCACAATGGGCAGTATGGCATGACGAACCTTGAAGTCCACCATATCGTGCCGCTTAACGGCAAGGAGAGGTTTTATAGTGCGTACAACTTACCCTGGAATCTCATTTGCCTTGACCACGATTGCCACCTGCTCATCGGGGCGGTCATGCGGGGAGCGGCGGCGGTGAGGCGTATGGAGCAAAAGCAGTTTGACGGAGATGTGTTTCGACTAGCCGCTTCCGCCGGGCAAGGGATGTTTGAGGGGATGATGGAATGAGACGTCTTATTGTTTTGCTCTTAGTCTTGATGATATTAATAGGAGGAGAAAACAAATGCAGTGTGATGATTGTAAGGAAATCTACCGAGCGGACAATACCAATCAACCGTGCCCGAAATGCGGCGGCAAGGGAAGTGTGCTAGAAAATATCAGTCATATCTACGGGAATCGAGCCGAGAGGCGAAGGGCTATGAAAGCGAAGTTGCCGATGGAAAAGTATTTCTCTTGCCCGGAGTGTTCTAAGGCAAAATTATGAAACATCTCTTATGGCTTTTACTTTTATTGCTGATGCTGATTCCCTCAAATGCGGAAGCGGCTGTCTTGTGGCAGTCTTATTCAGATTCCGCAAGAACAGTTCAAAGCGATAACTTTACTGCACCAGGCTCATGGGTCTATATGAAAGGCTCCGGACTTCAAAAGAACAAGACGTACCGCTCAACGTTCTATGATGCCCAAAATGACATCGTCTGTATATGGGATGGGCAAAGTGATAACAACGGCGTAGTTTTAAGCCAGGTGCGGCCCGGCACATATCCTGCATCAAGTCCTGGTACGTGGAAGGCCGAACTTTGGAAAGTGCAGCCCTTGACACTGGAAGCTACGGATATCTTCACAGTGAGCCAAAGCGCCATACCGGAGTTTGAGAATGCCGTTGCTTCCTTGACAATAATCGGGCTTTGCCTGTTCATATATAGAAAAATGAAAAGGAGGAGAAAGTAAGTGAAGATTTTAGCAATAGTATTGGGATTAGTGATAATCGTAACTGGGATTATTGGGATAAGCAATCAAATTGACTCCGCCCGAACTGACGCATGGTTAGTGCGAGCTAAAGATGCTGGCAACCCTGCACAGGTAGCAGAGTTCCTTGTTAATTATAAGAGTGCGCTTTACAATATAGGTAGGGTGGAGGGTAAATATGTCAGTCTTTTCAAATATCCAGGTGATTCGATGACTATCTACATAAGAACAGTAGATGGGCTGATTCAAAGAGCAAAAGACTTATCAATTCAGAATCCCACTGAGACTTCTTATCAAATGGGGCTGGTTAATCTTGAAAAGGATTTAGGTGATATTGAAACCGCCTCCTATGCAGTGTGGATAGCATCGGGAGGTTTTTGGATAATGCCTACTCATGTTTGTGCATGGATAGCTCTTATAGTTGTTGGGACTGCAGCACTCTTAAGGTCTTAAGTATGAGTGCGATACCGGAATTTCCTACAGTAGCAGCATCGGTAGGAGTGGTTTTTATCTGCTTGCTAATACTGTGGCTTATGAAAAGGAGAATGAGATGAGAGCTAAGATTATTGCTGATATTGCTGTGGTTGCAGTAGGGGCACTGCTTTGGCGGTGGTGGATGGACAACGTACCATGGCGCGGAGCACCCCGAGACCTAACCGAAGTTCAAGCTATAGCCGCTATTTTTGCGCAAGTTTGTGTGATGGTTTTACTCGTAATATCTGCATCTGCTGTTATTACGTGGATTCATAAAGGGAAATAGGAAGGGGGAATCAATGAACAGGTACAAAATTACCAACAAGAACACCGGAGAGATTGTTGAGAAAGAGGCGGAATATCTTGGCCATGCTATCACCGCGACAGGCTGGGATGAAAAGGATTGTTGCTGTGAGATGTCACCGGACCCTGGGAAGGCAGATGGCTCTAAGAAATCCAGAAAAGTTAAGAAGCCCGCCGGCGGCCCGAAAGGTGACAAGCCCAAGGGGAAGATAAAAAAACCTGCGGTTGTTGAGCTTGGCCAAAAAGGAGGCCCGTCTACATCAGGTGCCGCCCCCGGCAATGAGAGATTCTCCGGGGAGCTCGCAGCAGTGGTTATTGGCGAAGCCACTGAGGTCGAGTCGGTTGCCCAGAAGCACAAGAGTGAAATAGAAGAATTGGCCGTGCTGGCAGAGGTCACGTTCTTGAAGATGGGCCATCTACTCTATGATGCCCGGATTCAAGGGGAATGGTCCATCTTGCACTACGAGTCGTACCGAGAGTATATTGAGGACCTGAAACTGCCGATGACAAATTCGTATAGCTGGGCCACCCGGCTTAGTAGCATTTATGAATATCTAGTTGCCAAGATGGGACTAGACCAAAAGCTGCTGGCTGAAATAGGAGTTGCTAAATTGACAAGGTTACTGCCGCTGGCCAGGAATGGAGAGCTGACTCAGGAGGTCATTGAGGCGGCGCGCATTCTGAGTGACCTGGATTTGAGGGCATCGTTAGGTCATCAGGTCGGTGATGGTGGTGGAGAAGAGGAGCTGCTGGTGATTTGCCCACGGTGTGGCGAGCAGTTTAATGCCAATAAAGCCAGTCGGCCATGACGTTTCCCAAAGTTGTTCTGGAGCGGATATTGGAACGCTCCGGCGGTTTGTGCGAACGGAAATTGCCTGACGGGAAGCGCTGTTTCGCCCCGGCTGTAGACGCACATCACATCGTCCCCAAGAAGATGGGAGGCCGGAAGGGTATTTGGATTCTGGCTGTCAATGATGAGAGGAATGGCATGGTAGTATGTCGGGGATGCCATGATACCGTGGCCGGGTGGAATCCTGACGCTACCGACTTAGTACCTGGGAAAGAATTTAGAGAAATCTTAAGGAAAGGAAGAAGAAATTGTCCAGTTATTTTAACAGAAAACCAGTGGTTAGAAGCCCGCAAGACAAGTGCCCCGACTGTGGGTGTGTTATCAAGTTGGAGGAGGCCGATAACCGGCTTATGCTGCTGAATCTCGACAGCACCCGCCATAACTGCGGCCCCGCCGTCGAGTTTGAAAAGCATCCGATAGGCCAGACTGTTATGGGCAAAACGATTAAAGACTTTCAGCTCAGGGGCAGGCGCTTGACAATATCCCTGGGGGATGGTAGTGTTCTATCCGTAACCGCGGCCGGTACGCCGCTCACTTTGCAGCTGAAAGGACCTAGCGGGATAATGCAGGAATAGTGCTTGACAAATAGACAAATATACTGTAACCTATTGCATAACCTTTACCGCACTTTGTTTGCAGGAGTTAGTAACTTGGGCCGTATATTTCCTACTTCTCCTTCTACATCTCTTTCTGTTTCTCTTTCTATATCTCGTTAAGAGGTTTGGAGAGCCAGAAATCTTGCTTGGTTCTGTATATTGAGGTAAAGTAAGCTATGGACGAGATTAGATATCCTAAGAAAGAAAGCGAAGCGGAAGTACAGTCGGTACTATGGATGAAACTAAGGGAGCAAGGATTAGATGCTAGACTTCAGGTCATAGGCACTCTCGACGGCAGAATACATAAGTTCGACATTGTAGTTTTCAGAGGCCAAATTCTCCAAGCGATAGTTGAGTGCAAATCTTGGTCGCGGCGCTACAGTAAGGAGCGGTTGTATCAACTCACTAAGAACACCCGGCAAATACGCAAATATGAGAGCTATGGGATACCTGTTTTCGTCTGCGGCAGACCTGAAACTATCCCAGAGGTATTTAACTTGGTTCTATCCACCTACCATAGCCACAATTATCAACATTTTTAGAAGGGGGGGGGGGAAATGCCAAGCCGGACTAAGGGTAGGAGACCGTGGATTAAGCTGTACCCGATTGATTGCTTGGATGGCAGCATCCGGTATCAGTTGGAACCAGATGAGAGGGGTGTCTGGTATGACCTGTTGAACTTCTCAGCAATTTGTGCCGACCCGGGTAAGATTGCGGATAAGGATGGGCGCCCTTATCCGCATAGTTTTATTGCCAACCGGCTGAATATCACCCTGGAACTGCTAGAGTTGGCCTTGAAGAAGTGCGTCGACGAGGGGCGGATACAGGAAGTCGATGGTGGCGTTATCGTGATAACGAATTGGGCCGCCTACCAGTCTGAATATCAGAGGCAGAAGCCCTATCGGGAAAAGAAGAATCTGTTCGCTGGTGCTGTCCATTTAACTAAGGAGGAGCATCAGAAGCTGGTGGACAAATTCGGGCAGGTCGGCGCGGACGACCGCATTGAGAAGCTATCCCTCTATATTCAGAGTAAGGGTGACAAGTACAAGAGCCATTATGCCACGATATTGAATTGGGAAAGGATGGAAAAGGGAAGTGGAGCCAATAGGGCAGATATTAAAGAGGACCGTTCCGCTCGCCGAAAAGCCAGCATCGGAGCCCCGCTCACCGGTACAAGAGGAGTTTAAGTGTCGGAGGTGCCGGGATGCCGGCTGGGTGTATCCGTTAAAAGATGACGGCAAGCCTGATTATAGCAGGGTGGTGCCCTGCATCTGCCGGCGGGAGGTGCTGGATAAGGAACGGACTGCCAGCATGTTACGGCTTTGCCAGCTCCCGGAGCGCAGTGTGGATTGGACGTTTGAGAGTTTCAATACCGCCGAAGATGCTGGACTGCTGGAAGCCTATAATGCAGCGCTGCAATTAGCCAACGAAGATGGCGGGGTAAAGTGGCTAACGCTTTTGGGAGATTGGGACCGTGGCAAGACTCACCTGCTGATTGCGATATGCCGGCGGTGGCTGGACCGAGACCGTCCGGCCAGGTATGCCTATGTGCCGCTGCTTCTGAAGGAACTGAGACGAAGTTTCGATGAAAAGGGTGAATACGACCGGATGTTTGACTTCTTTTGCAAGGTGCCGCTGCTAGCTCTGGATGACCTTGGGGTAGAGAAGCAGACTCCCTGGGTGATGGAGGAACTGGATACCATTGTCAATGCCAGGTATGTCGCTGGGTTACCGCTGGTGATTACCAGCAACCTAGCCCTGGATGAGATACCGCCGCGGATAGCCTCCCGGATACAACGGGAAAGCTGGTGCAAAGTGATTGAGATTAACTCTTCTGAATACAGATTGAGGAGGCGCGCATGAGCCCTGTTGATTTTAAGTGGCAAAGAAATGAGCCCAGAGTGGTACAGACTATAATCTATGTAGAGCCAGTGGCCAAAGGGCGCCCCCGGTCAACAGTTATCGCTGGCCACGTTCATTCCTACACCCCGGCCAAAACTAGAAATGCCGAAGCTATGATTCAGGCCATGATACGGACTAAGGCCAGGGAACTTGGGAGGTTCGATGCAGGGGTTCCGATTAGGCTTGAAGCAACATTCTATCGTGAGAGGCCGAAACATTTGCCGAAGCGAGTAACTATGCCGGTCAGCAGGCCGGATTATGATAATTACGCCAAGCTCCTGACCGATGCGTTGGAGAAATTCGTTTATGCTAATGATTCGCAGATTACTACAGCACTGGTTAGAAAACGGTTTGTTGATGTTGGCGGTCCTCCGCGAATAGAGTTGAAGTTGGAGGTAGACGAGCAATGACTGCCCGAAAGACCGCACTGGCGACCTTCAAATCTTGCCCGGCGCAGGCACACTGTAACGGGCTGTAGTATCTCTACAATTAAGCGTGAATACAAATCTACTCGTGAGTGCCGATAGCAGTGCAGTATCTCATGGTTGTGGCAGCCTAATCTATGAAAGAGGGCTGCCTGTTTGTTTCAGTAAGGGCAAAATATATTTCCACGAATACTTGACAATCATTACAATCTATGTTATGATTATATCAGGATAAATAATAACTGAAGGGAGAACGGGAAATTGGCAGAGAAATTAACAGCGGTAGCAGTGTCCATCAAGCTCCCAAAGGACGTCTACGAAATACTTTGCCACCGGGTTCTTTATGGGAAGCATCGCAGCGTCCGCGACTACATCAGCGAGAGAATAATCTACGATACTAGGCGAAAGCACAGACGGACAAGGGGGGTGAAAGGAAATGGCTAATGGTAAGAAAACGGCCACAAAGAGGACAATGGTTCAAATCCGGTTAGACAAAGCTCTTTGGCTAAAGACTAAGGCCGCAGCTGCTCTTGCTGACAAAACGCTTCAAGAATATGTTGAGGCGGTATTGATGGCTGGTGCAGAACCTTAGCCCTGACCAGGGATAGAAAGGAGGGACAAATGAAGGGATTAACAGAGAGGGGGCTGGAGCACCTGGATTTCAAAGACCAGTCAGCGGTTATGGCAGAGAGGGAATACCGGGCTAAGCAGGCGAGAGCACTGAAGGCCCGGCAGGAGAATGAAGTGAATCGCTGGCGTGCTGTCAAGCAGAGAGCTTGGCTGGAAGAGAACTGGGACTTGGGATTATAGGACAAGAGAACGAAGGGAGAATTGGGATGCCACACGTCTATCTGCTACATTTCGACCAAAAGCTAAGCCATGCCCAGCACTACTGTGGATGGACCCCCAACGGCGTTGATGACCGGCTGGCCCTGCATCTGAGTGGTAACGGCTCCAAGTTGGTCAAGGCGGTAGTGGCGACTGGCATGTCAGTTATGGTGGCCAGGGTATGGGAGCATGAGGACTGGCAGACGGCCCGGCAACAGGAGCGCCGGATGAAGAATACCCATCACTTGCCGAGTTACTGCCCGGTGTGCAGAAAGAATGGGAACGGAGGTCATTGAGATGAAAGAAGGCGACATTTTTCTGGAGAAGTTGAGAGAGGCGGCGGAGAGATGCGATAAGCTGGAGTTGCTGGCACAGTTGTTCAAGATGCCTCGGCTTACCCCACTGGAGCTGTGGCTGTGGGCCAAAGAGGTGAGGAACTGATGAGGTGCCCGAAGTGTGGTTGTACGATGGTTCCCGGAGTGAAGGATGCGACAGGGCAAACGCCGTGGGTCTGCACTAACCGAGGCCAGGACGGCGGTGGAGCCTGCGGTTATATCGAAAGGAGGAAGTGATGCCAGAGAAGATTGATTCCGCTACCGATTTGTTTCGAGAAATAATCGAGAGTGACCCGGAACTTAGCCGTATGGTGGGCAATATGGCGTACCAGATGGCCGGGCCGCGACTCCGCTTTCCGGGCGGGCTGCGCTACCGGTACTGGGGCAAGTTCGCGATGTTCACCGGCATCTGGGCATTCTGCTACTCGACTACCAGGAATGAGAATAAGAAGTTCATCAGCTATGTGTACCAGCCAGTGGTCGGTAAAAAGCAGTGGAAGATGGCCAAGCTGCTGGAGCACCGGCAGATGAAGGACGCCAAGGCCAGGGCGCTGAGGATGTATCAGCAGCACAAGGCTGTGCAGGACAAATATGAGGCGCTGTTCAAGAAGGGGCAGCGGAAAGGACGGATTCATGGGAAAGGCAGTCTGGGTGACCGGCTACAGTGAGCTCGAGAAGCTGGAGAGGAACTGCGGGCGGGTAAAGTTCCAGTTCGTTGTGCCCAGCGCCAAGGTTACCAATAACGGTAAGACCCTGATTACCAGCACTGAAAAAAGTAACGGCCCGGCTATTGTGAAGGGCACACCCGATTTCCTTATTATCTGCCGGCTGAATCCTGGGGAGTTTCCGCCGGGGGAGCTGGCCACGGTGAGACTGGCCAAGATTTGAGCGGGGCCACTTGACTTTTGTCGTATGAGTGTTACGCTGATGAATTTGCACAGTTGGAGGGATAGCATGTCAAAAGAAAAGATTGCGGCGCTGCAAAAGCAGAGGTTTATCGCGGTAACAGATAGGGAGCTAAGTTTGCTTCACTGGTGTGTGAATCGCCACGCCTCGAGGCCCGGCTTTGAAGGTCCCCTCCCTCAGGAGGACTTGGAGCTGAAAGACCTTGAGGCCCGGCTGGCCGCGGCGATAGAACTGCCGCTAGATGATATTCAGTATAGGGAAGGGCTTGTTGCTCTGTTACCGAAGCATCTGCAGTCGGCTGGGCGGCGCCTGATAGTGTATAACGAAGGCGACGAGCATGTGGCGGTGGCTATCTGGTGCGAAGAGGATGTGTTTACCCGCGCTAAGGAAAGAGGGTGGAAGATTACGCGGGAGCAGGCCCAGGGCTGCTTTCTTATTCCTTATTCTTGAGGATAAAGGTATATATGACTCCATCAATCTGGTCGCTGAACTCGCACTGGAGAACATATTGCTCCAAGACGTTTCCGACGGTGATACCCAGCTCTCTGGCCTTACGGTCCACTACTTCTATCGGAAATGTCACTTCCAGACTTGGTTTGTCCGGTTGCTGGCGGCGTAATGCGTAATTCCTCCGGTACCCTACTGGTTCTACCAAAGACCACCTCCTTCTCTAATTTAGAAAAATAGCGGGGGACAGAATCGAACTGTCGTAGGTAAGTTTATGGGGCTTACCAGGGAAACCATCACCCACCCCGCGACGTAACTATTCGATATTGAACATACGCTTGCGGAGAGAGCGAGATTTGAACTCGCGGTGGTAATACCACTCTTGTTTTCGAGACAAGTGCCTTAAACCAGACTCGGCCACCTCTCCATATTCGGAGCCAGACTGGAAGGGTAGGGTAGAAACCCATCCTCCCGGTCTAGCATGTTATCCGGCTCTAGGTAGCAGCCAGGGGTGTTGACTTGCCGGGAAGCTGGCTCCACCAGAGTCTGGGTTTCTACGGTGACTTAATCCGTGCTGCCTTGAGTCTTTACGTTCCTGTCTCTATTTACTCTCGCGCAGAAATCGAGTTAAACGTGATACGTAATCCCTAAATCTTGAAGAAAGAAAGACGCTCTTGCCGAGCTAGATAGCGTTCAAGGCTATCGAATTATGTACTTCTGACC
>Ga0208957_1001620_pt1 | contig 11155 bp, 20 predicted proteins | sample RifOxyA1_FD_184029 | JGI IMG/M metagenome (GOLD analysis project Ga0208957, IMG submission 184029) | Groundwater microbial communities from Rifle, Colorado - Rifle Oxygen_injection A1 (SPAdes) | ecosystem: Environmental > Aquatic > Deep subsurface > Groundwater | place: Rifle, Colorado, United... | reverse complement strand
AAGTGTTGGAGCTCAATCCCAACCGTCCACTGGATGACGAATTTTCATCATGGGACGAAGATCCAGGATATTTTTAGCAGGAGCATAAAATCAAAACGGCCTGATAAGCCACCACCGAATCAAAAAAAACTTTCACCGGCGATAAGCCAAATTTCACAGGAGATAAAAAATGTCCGATAATCTGTTTTCCGATGGTTCTGCAAGCGCCTACGCTGAGTTACCCGTCAAGGTTGCCTATCTGCGTTGGCGACGCGGCAACGCAAACATGCGCGCGGTAAGCAAGGGTGATCCCGCCTTGTTTTTCGGCGGCTGGAAAGCCAACACCACAAACCGCGATGGCGAACCGAATCCCGAACTCCCCCTGCCTATTGTGGAACGCGTCAGTGAGGATGGCAAACATTCCTACACCGCCTACGCCGCAAACGTAATCGAATTCCTACCCATCCAACACCGCACGCGCTTTGAGTTGCGCGAAAAGGCCAAAGATCCAAACACCGGACGTGACATCACTACCATCGTCGGCGTTGCAAAAGAGCGTCGCCAGGGCTACACCCCGGTTCGCCAGGTTTTTGGCCTGGTTTTTGCCGGTGATAAATACTCTCCGGCTGTTCTGTACATTGACAACTGGTCAGGATTTATTTCTTTCGAGAAGGCCGGTCAAAAGTGGGGCAAAATTACCGTCCCGCAAGGGCAGGCGCTCATTCGCCGCTATGGTTCGGTTGGCGTAACCGACAAAGAGACTGGTGCAACCCTCCCGAACTTCGAGACCTATGGCGAGTCCCGCTCCACGCCCATTGAGGCGGTTGATCTGGCGCACCCGCGCTTTATAAAAATCATTCCCGAATTCCTCGAGTTGGTTAAGAATTCTGCGGACTGGAAAAACTGCCCGCGCTGGAACACGGAAGGAAAAACCGAGGAGGTTATCGGCGAAGGTTCCGCCAAGTCAAAATATCTCGCGGCCTGCAAGGAACTTGACCTTTCCTCGGTTGACATCGAACAAATCCTCGCCGAGAACAACGGCAACTATGCCGAGGCGCTGAAAGCCATTGGCGTCGGTATTCAGTTTGATGAGCAGACTATTAATTTAGCCCTTGCGGAAAATGACCAATTTTCTTAACGTCGCCTCGACTCAGGGCTTGGTTTCCGGTGACTGCCAAAGTGGAACCGGATATGATATAATCAAGTCGTGACAGTTTCCAGGAGATTTTTTATTCCAAGACAAAAACCCGATAATCTGTTGCGCTCCTGGCTGTCACAAGTTTGGAAAGCAGATTGTCGGGTCTTTGTTTTAGGAACGCAGAAATGAAAGAGATAAAGTTGACACAAGGACAGGTCGCATTGGTTGATGATAGTTTGTTTGATTATTTGAATCAAACAAAGTGGTACGCAGAATGGAGGCTGGACAGAAAATCCTACGTCGCGGCACGCCATTCAAAAACACTGTTTGGCAAGTCAACAAAAATTTACATGCACGCTATAATCATGCACACGCCGAAGGGCGCACAAACAGATCATCGAAACCACGACACACTTGATAATCGAAAACAAAACCTGCGGATTTGCACCAATGCGCAAAACCAACACAATAGCGGCAAACACTCCGACAATACATCAGGATACAAGGGTGTAAGAAAAAGCGGACGCAAATGGAGAACGGAGATCAGAATCAATGGAGAATATCGCTATCTTGGCACATTCGATACGCGCGAACTTGCCGCTCATGCCTACGACGAGGCGGCAAAACGCTTGCACGGAGAGTATGCCATACTCAATTTCCAAAAACAAAAGTAAAGGTAAACACATGAACAATCACGATGGCAACGGATGTATTGGCGCTATTTATGGATGTGTATTTTCCGTCCCGCTATTTGCGCTTATTTATCTGATCGTGTGGCTGATTGCGAAACTGTAAATGTGATTGGAGATTGCCATGACCGAGCTCATCCGCCGCATCCAACTCACCTACATCCGGCTGGCTATGTGGGCGGTCCGAAAGATCGCCGCACACAGGCGACGATAGTACTTAAGTACGGGTATACATAAAATCAATCTTGCATATAATCATCATTGTATTTGGCGGTCATGGCGGCAGGTACGACTCCCAAATATGTCCCTGCCGCCAAATACCGCAAAAAAGTTACCTAAAACAATTAGGAGATAAAACATGGATGAGAAAACAATCGAGGGATTGGCTAGATGGTCGAAGCCGCGGGAATTGCAAACCAAAAACGGGCCGCGCATCCTACGCAAGGCCGCTGTCACGCCTGAATTTTCCGAGGCGTGGAAAACCCAAAAAGACGCGATAAAAAGTTTTGGGGCCGGCTTCGGAAAAACCCAGGACGGGGAATGGGAACTCGCCTGGTGGCAGGAGGTTTCAGCGGAAACGCAACAGGCGCGAGCGGAATCGCTTGAGGCCTCGCGCGCCACATCCGCCGAAATCGAGTTGCCGCACCCCGCTGGCCTGGATTACATGCCATTCCAAAAAGCGGGCATCCGCTACGCACTAGCGCGGGAAAATGTTTTGTTTGGCGACGAGATGGGATTGGGGAAGACGATCGAAGCGATTGGGGTCATCAATGCCGACCCGACTATTGACAGCGTGGTCATCGTCTGCCCCAAATCCCTGAAATTAAATTGGAAGCGCGAACTCGAAAAATGGCTGACGCGCCCGCTATTGATTGGCGTGGTCAACGGAAAATGGACTGCCGCAGACATCGTAATCCTGAATTACGAAGCGACGGGAAAATTCGCGGAGCAACTCGCGGCGCGCACGTGGGGCGTGGTGATTGTAGACGAGGCGCATTTTATTAAAAACCAGAAGGCGGCCCGTTCCAAGAACGTCAAAAAAATCCCATGCCGCAGAAAAATTCGCATGACCGGAACGCCGATTGTCAACCGTCCAGCCGAACTCTACAATATCATCGAGGATATGGACGGGTCGTGGGGTTCGTTTTTCTCGTTTGCAAAACGCTACTGCGACGCGCACAACAACGGATTCGGTTGGGATTTTTCAGGCGCGGCAAATTTAGACGAACTGCAAAAACGCTTGAGGGAAACGTGCATGGTCAGACGCCTCAAGGCCGACGTGCTGACTGAACTCCCACGCAAAATCCGCCAGATTGTAGAGGTGGAAGCGGACACCGCAGACGCAAAGCGCGCTGTGCGATCCGAACAGGATCACGAAGCGGCCAGCGAAGCGCGACTGACCAACCTGCGAGCGGCGGTTGAACTTAGTAAAGCCGAATCGGAGGAGGCTTATAAATCCGCCGTCGCACGACTGACCGACGCCTCCCAGGTGGATTTTACCGAGATGGCAAAACTCCGCCACGATACCGCGATGGCAAAAGTTCCCGCCGTAATCGCGCACATCACGAACGCGCTAGAGGATAACGATAACAAAATCATCGTTGCAATCCATCACCACGACGTAGCCGACGCGCTCATGACCGGGTTGTCGGAATTCAATCCTGTTATTTTGACCGGAGAAAACACCGAGCAGGAACGCGCCGCCTCCGTGGACACTTTCCAGAACAACCCGAAGGTGCGTATTTTTATCGGCTCGATCGCCGCCGCCGGGGTGGGTATCACCCTGATCGCCTCCTCGCATGTGGTTTTTGCTGAACTTGATTGGGTTCCAGGAAACATCAGCCAGATGGAGGATCGCGCCCACCGCATCGGACAAACCGAAACCGTCCTCGTCCAGCACATCGTCCTGAGCGATTCGCTGGACGCGCGCATGGCGCAATCCATCGTCAACAAACAGGCAATCATTGATAGCGCGCTGGACGTAAACCACCCGGAGCGAACCATCTCGGCTTACGAACCGAAAAACAAGAGCGCGTCGCACGGAACGAGCGTGGACGAAATTGAACAGGCCGCCACGACCCTGACGGACGAGCAGGTCGCAGACATCCACGCCAAACTGAAAATCCTGGCGGGGATGGATGGAGATTTTGCAAACGACAAAAACGGGGTCGGGTTCAACAAGGTCGATTCGCAGATCGGACACTCCCTGGCGAACACGGCGTGGCTGTCCCAGAAACAAGCCGCGCTAGGATTAAAATTAATCAAAAAATACCACAAACAACTGGAGCATTAAATGCAACCGAAATTCGAGCCTGGCGATTACGTCATAATCCACGTCCCTGGCGACGCGGATGATGGAAAAATATTGCAGATTGAAAAACTATCGCCGTCCACGCAGAAGCGGCGCGCGCAGGGGAGCCGTCAGTGGCGCTACTCCCTAATCGGGAGCGAGGGCTACTACAACGAGAGCGAGTTGGAATTCTGGCACTCGAATAACGACTGAGATGTGTGGTATAATGATTTTGTACGGGATGGCGACCCGCACAGAATAAAAAAGGACACAAGGATGATAAATTTTACCAACCCCTCTATAACCCCCTCGCTCTGGACGGCATGGAAACGTGCCGCTCGCCAGCGGAATCCTTGTGTCCGCCGTGCCGTCCAGAGCGCGGGGGGTTTGATTTAAGCGGAGCAACGCAAATGAGTGTAACATCCATGACTGCTGTGTTCAAGGCCGAAATAAATGATTTGTCGTATGTCAAAAAAGCGAAATCAAGAATCGCAAAAGCAAGCACGGTAAAACTTTTGCTATTGGCATACGCAGATTGCGCCAATGACGAGGGCGAAAGCGCCTATCCGGGATTTACATTACTTGAAATAAAAACCGCGCTGAGTAGGCAAGGAATTGCAGACACCATTGAGGCGTGCGAACAAAACTCGTTTTTGTTTCCCGCCGGAAAATCCAAACGAAAAACAAATTCGTACAGAATCAACCTGGAATTACTGCAAACACGAGTCAAGCCACTTGACTCCACGGAAAATCCACGAGTCAAGTGGCTTGACCAACACGAGTCAAGTGGCTTGACCAACACGAGTCAAGTGGCTAGACTGAATCCATCCTCTAACCATCATTCTAACCATCCATTAAAAAATAGCGGTGACTCCGCCACGCCGAAAGCGTCTCAAATTCCAGAATTGATCCTTTTCCGGTCAGTAACAGAACGCTACCCAGCGCGCGACACATTCGAGATTGTGGTTGGTGCTATCCAAAAAATAAGCACACGTTTAGGGCGATCTGCAATCCGCGAAGACATTCTTCCGTTCTGGCAGGCGTGGCGAACCAAAGGATGGCGTCCGACAAATCTGTCCTGGCTCACCGATTGGGCGGTCGGCGGAGAGATTCCGCAGAACGGATTCAAGAGCCAGCAACAACCAATCAGCAAGGCCGCCGCCCGCGCCACCGTTGCGCTCGACTCTCTCAAATCCCTGTCTGCGAAGTATGCCGCTAATGGCGAATAAAGCCGAAGTCTCCGCGATTCTGGCATTGGTTTCCAATCTGCCGAATTGCCCATTGACCGGCGCGCGTGATCACGACGCGCTAGTCGTGGAAACTTATTTTCTCGTTTTGAAAGATTTTTCTTTCGAGCATCTTAAAGCCGCCACCGCGCAGTATCTCGGAGCGGGAACGTTTTTCCCGACGCCCGGCAACCTACGCGAGGCCGCGCTCGATCTGGTACTCTCCGCTCGCGGTATCCCTACGGCGGCGGAGGCGTGGGGAAACGTCCAGGATGCGGAGAAATATCTCGAACCCGCCTATTGTCGCATTGGTTGGGAACTTCGTCAAAGTGCGCTGGACGCGAACGCGGAACAGGATGGCGCAAAATATAACCAGTCCATCCATGAGCAGATCATCCACGAACAAACCTGCCGTCAGTGCAAACCCGGCGGGTTTCAGGAAGTCTACAATCATCCAGTTGTTGCCGAGGCTGTCCGCCGCTTGGGAGGACGGGACGCGCTTCTAACCGACAACCCCGCCGCAGACCGGGCGCGCTTTATCGAGGCCTACAACGAGATTGTTTCCCGCGAACGAAAAGAAGCCTCGCGTATCCCGGAAGTTGCGGACTTCATAGAGCAGGAACGGAATCGCCTCGCGCTTTCCGCCCCATCCGAATCAATAAAACAACTGACCGCAAAAATGGAGACAAAATGATTCTTCGATCCGACATTCCCGTTGACGTTGTAAGCCTCGCCAACCGCCGCCACACACTGGCAAGCATGACCGATATTCCCGACCTGTGGAAATATGTGGACGAATGGGACGACTTGGGAAAAGAATTCGCGTCTTGTGGTTACAAGGTCAATGCCGAAAAATGCCTCGAGAAGGCGATCTATTACGCGGCACAAGCGGGACCTCGCAAGCAAATTCTACAGCCGTACCGAATTCTTTATTGCGGTGAGTGCCAGACGTGGACACAGCACGCGCTGAATGTCACCCAGGATTTTTACTCATGCGGTTGTGGTGCGGGAAATCAGATTGACAACGGAATCGCGTCTGCCGTTGCGATATTGACCGATGCCGCGGAAACGGAGGCAGGATGAACGATACAGCAAAACGCGCTCAGAGTATTGTTGGAACGAACAATAATGGCGGAAGGCCGGAGAACGACTTTTATCCGACTCCACCGGAGGGCACAGAGGCGCTCTTGGAGGTCGAGACTTTTGTAGGAAGTATTTGGGAATGTGCCTGCGGAGACGGCGCAATGAGCAGGGTTTTGGAGCGGAGCGGTTACGATGTAATTTCCACCGATCTTGAACCGCGTGGCTATGGAATACAACTCGATTTTCTTCTGGCACACAGACTCCACGCGCCAAACATTGTTACGAATCCTCCCTTCAAGCTTGCCTTGCAATTTGTGCAACAGGCCAGAGAACTCGGGTGCGAGAAAATTGCGCTTCTCTGTAAATTGGCTTTTTTAGAGGGGCAGGAGCGCGCCGAATGGGTGGAAAACTCGCCCCTCAAAAGTGTTTGGGTTTTCAAAAAACGACTCACTTTATATCGGAATGGAATCGAAATGAAAAACAGCGGCATGATTGCTTTCGCTTGGTTCGTGTGGGAACGCGAATATATAGGTCGCCCGATGATTGGATGGATATAAAAAATGACCAGCCACATCGGTTTTACCCAATTGCCTCCTACCAAAAAATCCGCTCATCGCAAATCCGGTGAAGCGCGCCGCGTTGAGGAACTCGGCAAACTAAACGACAGGCATACGCTCTATCTCGCGGCGAGAGACGCCGGGAAGTTGCGGAAACTGGCCGCAGAATATGCCGGACGCGGGATGATCGCGACGGCGCGCGGAATTCGAATAGAAGCAAAAGGGCTAATAAAATGAACCACGAACACATTTGGGTAAAAGATACTTCCCGCATCCACGGCAGGCCACCGAGGTATTTTGTGAAATGCTCTATCTGTCCTGCTACAGCGCAGGCTGTGGATACGGTTTCTGTTTCCAGCGAAAAATATTGCAGAATCTTCAACACTGGATACTCACACGGGGGACCGTCTTTTCAAATTCGCGGCAGGCTGAAAGAGGGCTACCGTTTGAAACTAAAACGGTGCGGGAAAAATGTAGCAGAAATCGTGAGGGATTACCTTGACAGCGTTGAGTAATGTGGTACAATATCTGCTGATAACATAGTTATGCCGCACGGAGGAAACATGTTGAGAATAAAAATAGTTACTACAATAATTCTCGTTGCGCTCAAACTTCTCAGCTTGGCAAAAAAGATGCACCCAAAATATTTTGCCACATTTCGAGTTTTGTTGGCCGAACGAATTGGAAGCGGCATAACACCGGCTCCAGCGGACGGGGCTGACATCTGCCCTCATTGTGGTCGTCTCAATAAAGTTCAGTGTGGGTGTAACGAAGTTCCACGCGCAACGCCCCGCCGCTGAGCCAAACCGTTGGGCGTTTCCTTCCCAGCAGAAAGGTCTAAAATGATTTCGTCAAACGCTAATTGTAAGCAAACTGTTTTTGAAAGTGATTCTCTTCCTGAACTTCTGCGTGAAATAGCAGAATGGCTTGAAAGCAATCCTGTCGTATGGGATATTCTCATTGAGCCTTCGGTTGATGAATACGGTATTTATTTTGCTCGCGTAATTGAGCATGATCCAGCACAACGCCCAACAAAAGATGCACCCGACCTAAAACGGGCTGTGCGAAAATCCAAAGTTTTATCTAGTCCCGCCGTTTTAGGCGGGTAATCTAAGCCGTTGGGCGGACTGCTCAACAAGGAGTTGAAATGGATATTTCAGAAAAACTGTATGGTGCATTGAATAACCTGCTTACTCATATGGAAATGCAGGAACAAACGGAAGGCTTTTCGCTTGAGTTGAATATGTTTCCATTCAACCCGAAAACCGCGATGGATGAAGCGCGCGAAGCCATCGAAGCCGCCCAACAAGCGGGTGTAGTTGGACTCGCCGCTGGCTGTCGTCAGAATCAAGGTGCGTCGAAAGCGGCGAGCCACTAACCCGCAAACCGTTAGACCGCCCCGAAAGGAAAAAGTATGAGCGATGAAAAATTGACCCCTGAACAAATTCAAAACTGGCGTAAAGTTTTATGCGGCATGGTTGGGGCTTATGCGCTTATCATGCCAGATTCAGAAGTCCAAGCGTTTCGTGACAAACTGCAAGGCGATCTAACACCGCGTGCAGGCGACTTGGCTAGCCGTCCGATTCAAAGGTGTCTGGCGATAAAACGCCAAGCGCCTAACGCAAGCCGTTGGAAGGACTCTTGTATGACCGCAATACATGACCTAGAAAGTAAACCGCCTACCTATGTGTCGAGTTGCATATTGTTTGTTGCAACCTATGGCGATCTAGCCGCGCTGGAAATGGCGGAACAAGCGGCGCTGGAATATCTCGCAAGCCTTCCAACACCGTATGCACCCCGACCAGAAACGGGCGCGGCAAAATCTGACAGCGAATCTACATCCGCCGTTTCTGGCGGGTGATACAAACCGTTGGAAAGCCCCTTGCATGGAGTAGTTATGTTCTCAATTGGAAATCCAAACAATCCGACGAAAGATGATGCTCGCTTTGAAGATCAAGAAGATGCGGAAGTTGCCGCAATCGAAGCAAGCATTGATGATAGTGTTTGGGCGGTCTGGGATGATGAAGATGGCGAAGTTGTCGCTTTGGCTTTTGGAAGAGTCATCTTCAATCCGTAAGGCTTTCCAACAAGGCGTGCAGCGGATGTGTGGCAGGTTGCGCGTTTTATGGACGATTGATCGTGCCGCACACCGCTAACGCAAGCCGTTGGGTGCTTACTTGCACAACAGAAAGAAAGGAAAACATGGTAACTTTTTATCATTGCTCAGTTTGCGGAATGGCGCTCGAAACGGCATCTGTTGAGCCAAATTATGAAACACACGAAATCATTATCAGGTTGGTTCCGTGTGTTCTGTGTGCCGCCCAACACAAAATGCACAGGACGGGGCTAAACGTCCCCTCACTGGGCGCAATGGCAAACCAACAAACGTTTTGGCAGATGGTACCGTGCTACCCATCGCCCCGCCTGTAATCTAAACCGTTAGGCGGCTACTTTGCAAAAGGAATCACATGGCTACAAGATATTTCAAAAATTCAGATGGTCACGAAGTTTGTACAACGAGTTCGGGTAATCGCTCAAAAGTACAACCTGGCGCGCCTGGCTATCCCTACGATTGGGTAGAGATTGATCGCGCAGAGTTCAACAAGTTGCGCCGCCAAATTGTGAGCGGTAGAACATTGCGTGCAACTGACCCGCCTTCGGCTCTGGTATGCGCGGCGGGTTCTGAAAATTCGGCGGGCAGTTAACGCTTGCCGTTAGCCCGCATCTTGCAAAAGGAGAGCCGTGAAAGCACTTACCCTTACCCAGCCCTGGGCTACATTGGTGGCAATCGGGGCAAAGAAAATCGAAACTCGCTCATGGAATACAACCTATCGCGGTCAGCTTGCTATCCATGCCGCCAAAGGTTTTCCACAAGAAGCACAGCATCTTTGTTTCCAAGAACCATTTAGGTCATATTTGGGTGCTTATGTGAAACTCAATGAAACATATTTTGGAAGTCATTCATTTCCTATTGGGTGCATCATAGCAACGTGCAATCTTGTTGAAGTGAGGAAAGTTATTGGCACGGTAGTTGCATCTGAGCACGAACTTGCATTTGGCAATTACGCAATTGGTCGTTATATGTGGATACTTGAAAACATTGTAGCCCTGCCTGAGCCAGTCCCAGCAAAAGGGGCGTTGTCCCTGTGGGAATGCGGGCTAACAATGCCTGCAACCGACCCGCCTTCGGCTCTGGTACGTCAAGGCGAATTATTCAAATCGGCGGGTGGCTGAGGCTCGCCGTTAGGTGCTTCATGAAAAATAAATTACGTTGCATAGAATGTGGTGAATTCCACGAAGGCGAGTGTGATAAATATGCTCGTCTTGCTTTTGAAATGGATTGCGGATTAGACGCGCTCGATGAATATCTCGGATTGCCCGCCGAGCCTGGTGGTAGGCGCTGGATGATTGCTCGCGGTGAATATCCGTCAAATAGGTATCCTTCCAAACTTGAAGCGCACCTAACAAAGTATGCACCCGACGTGGCTTCTGCTCCGTCCGCCGAGCCTGATTCTGGCTTGGAGAGTGTCCCCGCTGTTGAGTCTGATACTCAGCCACGCGGGTATACAGCCGTTGGGCAGATCATAGGAGAATTATGAAACCACAAAAAATAAACATCTTGGGTGTGAAATATTCCATAACCTATGTTGACAATCCCTCCGAAGTAGATATTTACAAACGATCTTCTTTATGGGGTCAAACCGATTTTTGGACGCGCACAATCCGAGTATATGATAATGGTCGTTCTATGGAGGATATTTTTCAAACCGTATTGCATGAAGTTTTGCACAGCGTCAGCGAGATGTTGAAACTTGAATTGAGAAAAGAAGCGCGTCATGATGAATTAGATTTAATTGCATTGGCACTTACTGATGTGTTTTTTCGCAATGGGTGGCTTTTGACTGCCCAACAAATGGGTGCAGGCGACTTGGCTTCGCCGTCTCAATCTCAGGTGTCTGGCGATTCAACGCCAAGCACCTAACCCGTGCCGTTGGGCAAAATCAAAAACCGGCAGGTTCTCGCCTGCCGGTTTTTTGCTGTGCCGATCTATTTTTCTACTTTTTGTTGAACGCGTCGTACACGCCGCTGGCGGTCAGACCAAGCGCAAGGCCGAACACGGAGATCCCGAACCAATCAGCAAACGCGACGGGCGCGGCCAGGCTGAATTGATAGCCGATGCCGAGCGCTAAGCC
>Ga0208957_1001619_pt1 | contig 11156 bp, 11 predicted proteins | sample RifOxyA1_FD_184029 | JGI IMG/M metagenome (GOLD analysis project Ga0208957, IMG submission 184029) | Groundwater microbial communities from Rifle, Colorado - Rifle Oxygen_injection A1 (SPAdes) | ecosystem: Environmental > Aquatic > Deep subsurface > Groundwater | place: Rifle, Colorado, United... | reverse complement strand
TCTTAAGGGAAGTGCAACTTCCCCTTGAAGATCAATTCCTGTTTCTTGACCGATACCAAATTTTTCTAAGTAATCATAAAGAGTATCTGCACCCAATTTTTGCCCAACATATGCCATACCGACATTGTCCGAATGAAGAATGACATCAGTCATTGTCGAATCCGGATAATATTTACTGTCCCAGGTTTCAATTTCATATTTATCGACTTTTAAGGGACCGGAACAAATGTCGCAAACCGTATCCGGTTTAACAACTTTGGCATCTAAGGCAGAGGCCATCACAAGAACCTTAAATATTGATCCCGGTTCAAATGTGTCTGAAATTACCGGATTTTTAAAATACGAATCTCCGTATTCATAGTATTTTTTGGGATCAAACGAAGGATATGAGGTCATTGCCAAAATCCTACCCGACTTCGGATCCATCACAATAACAGATCCTCCTTGCGCCTCATATCTTTTAATCCCTTCGTTAAGTTTTCTTTCAATCGTGATCTGAACAGTTTTATCTAAGGTTGTAACTAAATCAACACCCCTTAACGCAGAAGACTCGCTAAAGTTACCTAACAGAATAGGAATACCTTTGGCATCGCTATCACCTTCTCTATAACCTTTTTTTCCCGAAAGGGTTAAATCATAATATCCTTCCAACCCGAAATAGCCAACATTTGCTCCTTCTTCATTTTTTCCAACAAACCCTAAAAGTTGAGCCGCAACCGAAGCTTCAGGGTAATACCTGTCTTCTTCTTTTTCAAATCCAAGTCCGGAATAACCTAAGGCTTCAATATTTCCTTTAATTTCGGTTGAAACTTTGTGGGCCAGTGGAAGCCATACTGAACCTTTTTTATTTAAATTGAGTAAAATATCCGATACTTCTTTTTCTAAAATGGGCGCTAATTTCTCCGCAATTTTCTCCGGTTTTTCTTTTAAATTGGGAGGTTCTACAAAAAGAAGCCAAGCATCGTGTCTTACCGCAAGAGGACTACCGTCTGCTGCCAGAATATTACCCCGTGGAGCTTCCATTACCCGACCGACCTGATATTGGTTTTTTGCTGAACCTGCCAGATCCTTGCCTTTAATGACCTGCCAAAAAAATAATTTATAACTCAGAAGTAAAAACAAAATTCCAAAAAATACCGATACAAAACTTATTCTTCTCGCCATTTAAGGAAGATTAGCAACCGGTTCAAGTGCGGTTGTATAGACAATATTTTCAGGCTTTGAAAAACCCAAAGAGTCTGCCTTTTGACTAATTATACTTAAAGATGATTCATTCGTAACCTTATCAGTCAGTTCTTGGTTTTTGGCAAGAAGATCATTTTGTGCTTTTTCTAGACTCGTAAGTTCAGCTCCATTAGCTGAAACACTAACCGTAAAAATTACGTTAGCAATAACAAGAACAATTAATAAGCTGGTAATAATTAATTCTTTGTATTTTTTCAGCATGTTATTATTTCTTCGTCAAAACAAAAAGTTCAGCGCTTCTGGCTTTAGGATTTCTATTAATTTCTTCCATGGTTGGTTTTATTGGTCCTAAAAATTCTTTAGAAAAATTTTTAACTATTTCCTCTTCACCTGAATGAAAAGAAATAATCAAAAGTTTTCCGCCAATTTCTAAAAGATCATATGCCTTAGGTAATACTTCTTTTAAATTCTCTAGTTCGGAATTTACGGCAATTCTTACGGCTAACATTGGTAAAGTTGCCGGGTTAAGCCTTGCTTTACCCCTCAGGCCTTCGCAAATATCCAAGAAATCTCCGACCGTACCAATTGGTTTAGTTTCTCTTTTTTCTAATACTCTTTTGGTAAGCCACCTGGCACTGCTTAAGTCCAAAACTTTAGAAAACAGTTTTTCCAATTGATCCTTCCTTAATACGTTAAGAAGGATCGCCCCGGTAACTTCTTGATTCTCTTTATCAATCCTCATGTCAAAAATGGCATTAGGATTAGAAAAAGAAAAACCCCGACTTTCATTCATTAATTGAAGGTTGGAAACCCCCAAATCAAATAAAATTCCGTCAACTTTATTAAACCCGTTTTCGTAGGCTATTTTATCGATATCTTTGAAATTGCCATGAACCATTATGCAATTAAGATTATTTAACCTTTCTTTGCCAATTTCCAAAATCTCAGGATCAGATTCGATTCCGAGTATCTTAACTCCGGATTCGAGTAATTTTAGGCTGTGTCCACCGGTTCCTAAAGTTGCATCGATAACACTTTTTGCTTTGTTTAAATGTGCTAAAACTTCCTCAACCATTACTGGCTCGTGATAATTACCGTCTTTCATTTGCTAATTCTTTAATTAACTTTGGCGCTTCCGTAATCAGTAATTTCTCTTTTTCGTTCCACCCGCCCTCGTCCCAAATTTCTACTCTGTCACCAATCCCTAAAAAAGAAACTCCGGTTCCTAATCCCGCATATAAAACCAGTTTCTCGGGAATTACTATTCTTCCCTGACTATCAAGCTCCATCTCATAAGCAGATGCCATGATAAACCTTTCTGTGTCTCTTATTTGAGAAACAATTATTTCTTCTTTTCCTATTAACCTTTGCCAAAGAGCATTCCAAAACTCATTACTAACTAAAACTAGACATCCTTCGTACCACTTTGCCAGAATAAATTTCTCTCCCAAGTATTTCCGAAACTGCGAGGGAATAGCGACACGATGTTTTGAAGAAAAGGCAACTGTATAAGTACCTAACAACATAGTCAATAATAATGAAATTGGGCAGTTTCATATTCAAATTCTTTAGGTGGTCCTCCATTTCTCACCACCATAATCCATTTTCACACTGTTTTACACGACTGTCAATAGGTATATAGAAGAGTATCATAATAGGCCAAACAATATACGAAATGTTGGGAAGAATTAATTAGTTCCTATGAAGATTCCAATATTTGAAGATTTGCCTGAATCAAGTTTTGTCCAGGAAGATCCTGAATAACTATAGATATTTGTTCCTTCTAGGGTCACTATCCCACTTACTGCCGTCTTGCTTGAAGTAAATACTCCAAACGGACCAGCGGTCACATCAGCTGGCGCTTCTTTGGTTATTCCGAACGTCTCCATGACTACAAAGAAGTCTTTAGAATTGATTGATGCAAGTTTGTAGTTAAACTTTTCGTCTATTGATTTAAGTTCTTTGGTTTTTGAAAAAAGACCGAATTCAGTAGAAAGTTTCGTAATAAGCTTTCCTGCATCATTTCTAAATCTAACAGTTAAAGTTCCTGCTTTTACTCCCTCATCGTATCTAAACTTTCCCGATGACTCCGATCCCATGAGCAAATCTCTTTCGATTTTATCCTGCCCCGATAGCTTAATAGATCCGGGAACCCCCTGAGTTCTCCCGTCCGGAAGTTGGTACAAAAGTTCATAATCCATCGAAGCAGCGGAGGAAAGAATTTTTGTAACACTTAACTTTAACCAATGGCCATCAGCTGAAGGGGTAAGGGAAGCGACAGGCCTTTCATTTAAGGAAAGAGTAATTGTTGTATCTTCTTTCTCCACGGGCACATTGTTCTTATTCTTTTTAATGACTAAGAAAACGACAACTAAAACAATAATTCCGATTCCAAGAAGTATGAAAGGTAAATACTTTTTCACTCTTACTTATTTTGAAAACAATTCATTAACTTGTCAATAAGTATCCCACCTCGGGAGTGGATTACTATTGACACCTCGGTGGATATCATGAATAATTAGATATGCCCGCTCGATATGTTCCCCTTGTTGAAAACTATTACTATCACGTTTTCAACCGTGGAGTAAATAAAAGGCCGATTTTCAAAAGTAAATACGAATACCGCAGGTTTCTCTTGTTACTAAGATTTTATAACTCTTTAGAATATCCAATTAAGTTTTCGAAATTTATTAAATTATCTGTAGATCAACGAAAAGAAATTTGGAATAGGCTCAGTAAAGAAAAAAACCATACAGATATTCTATCTTTCTGCCTTATGCCTAACCATTTTCATTTGTTGCTGAAACAAAATTCAGAAAACGGAATATCAAAGCTTTTAGGAAATCTCCAAAACAGTTATGCGAGATATTTTAATATTAAAAATGAAAGAATTGGACATCTCTTTCAAGGTCAATTTAAGGCGGTTAAAGTTGACAGCGAAGAGCAACTACTGCATGTTTCAAGATATATTCATTTAAACCCCTATTCTTCCGCTATTGTTAAAGATTTGAGTGCTTTACAAAAATATGAGTGGTCTTCTCTTCCTGAATATTTGGATAAAGTTCTATTTAATCTATGTTCCAAGAAAAATATAATCGGCAATTTTAAAAATAAAGAAAGTTATAAAAAATTTGTCTTGGATAATGCGGATTACCAAAAGGAATTAGATAATATCAAGCATTTAACTTTTGATTAAATCCCTCTCCCGAGGTGAGACTAGTTTATACAATACAAGTATTTTTCGATATTTCTTGCATTCCGGTTTCGAATCCATGGTAACTGTTAGTAGTAAAAACCGTACCATCATGAGAATTTAAAATATTATCGATGATGCTTTTAACTGAAGGGAATAAATCTGAACTTTTTATTTCTTCTGGTGTTAAAAGTAATGCTTCACCTTCTTCATTCACAATTATTTCTCCTTTATCATAATCTGCAGAAAAGTGAAAAATAAACCAATTAACAGGTAAATCTTTTTCGTCAGTTTTCTCTAAAATTACAGCCTCAAGTTTTAAATTTTTTATATCAATCCCCACTTCTTCCTTAATTTCTCTAACAGCCCCTTCATAAGGATTTTCATTTTGATTAATCTTGCCACCAAACGGGTGAATTTTATTGGGAGCATATTTTTTGTCTTTCGATCGCTTCATCAAAAGATATTTTCCATCCTTACGGACAAAAACATTGGCGCAAATCACCATTTTATGTACGTTTGGTTTTTGATTGATCATTGAAGTTTGGCTTTAAAATAATTTTCCAATTTTGAAATTGCAATTCTTTCCTGTTTGGCACTGTCTCTATCTCTAACTGTAACTTTTTTATCTCTTAGGCTGTCAAAATCAACCGTGACACACCAGGGAGTACCGATTTCATCCTGGGCAAAATAACGCTTCCCAATATTTCCCCTATCATCCCAAATACATGATAGAGATAGAGATTTGAGATTGAGATAAATTTCTCGCGCCTTTTCAGCAAGTTCCTGTTTATTGGCAAGAAGAGGAAAAACAGCTACTTTATATGGTGCAATTTTGGAATTAAGCTTTAAAACTATTCTTTCCCCGTCTTCGGAATATGCATCAATTAAGAAAAACAGCATTGCGCGATCAACTCCACCTGAGGTTTCGATTACCCAAGGAATAAATTCTTCTCCGGTTTGCTGGTCTTTATAACTTAAATTATGGTTTTTCAAATCATAATCTCCCCGATAATGAATCCCCTCAAATTCACTCCAGCCAAATGGGGCCTCATATTGAATATCAAACGCATATTTGGCATAGTGGGCTCTTTCGTCTTCAGCATGTTCATGAAATCTTAATTTTTCTTTATTAATCCCAAGAGAAATATACCAATCAATCCTCTCTTTTTTCCAATACTCAAAGATTTTTTTGGATTCATCCTCCTTTGGAGAAACAAAATACTCAAGCTCCATTTGTTCAAACTCACATGATCTAAAAGTAAAGTTTCCGGGAGTAATCTCATTCCTGAAAGCTTTTCCGATTTGGGCAATTCCAAACGGAATTTTTACTCTTGAAGAATTAACTACGTTTTCAAAATTAACAAAAACTCCCTGAGTAATCTCTCCTCTTAAATATGACTTTTCTTTAGGTTCGGTTGTCCCTAATAAAACTTCTGTCATTAAATTAAAAGTTTTGGGTTGAGTATACTCACCTTCGCACTCCGGACATTTATCTCCAGCGTCTTCGACTTTAAAACGACGGTGACAGCTTTTACACTCAACCAAAGGATCAGTAAATGCTTTAAGATGTCCCGACTTTTCCCATACAGTAGGATTCATAATTATGGCAGCATCAAAACCAACAACATCTTCCCTTTTGTAGACCATACTCTTCCACCATTCTCGCTTGATATTATTTTTAAGTTCTACTCCAAGGGGTCCATAGTCCCAAAAGCCCTGATAACCGCCATATATTTCAGAAGAAGGAAAAATATAACCACGTCTTTTGGCAAGTGCAGTTATTTTTTCCATTGTATCCATAACTTAAGTATATCAGGATTTTTTTGGTTTTTTCTTTATTTCTGCGGGTTGTGGTTTATGAACCGTTCTTCTTCGGATAATTTCTTGTTGATCTCTTGGAATAATAATTAATTTAAAGATAATATACAACCCAATATCAGAATGAGAGCAGAGAGGGCCAAAAAAAGCATGAAATATTTCTTATTCATAATTTAATAGTAGCACACTACTTTAAAACTTTTCTACCAACTCTTATGGAATTAATACTTCTTTCAATAACCTCCTCAAGTTTTTCATCCGGATTAACAAGTTTCTTTTCTTTTGGCCAAAAACCGGCAATTACCAATAAATCAAGAATAAAATTCATACGCAAACTTTTAAGCCGGTCTTCAAACTGCAATTTCTCTAAATAATTTAATATAAGTTCAAAAATCCCATCGTTTCTTTCGTGTTCATGGGTAATTTTGCCGATTACTTCACAAAAAAAATAAGCTAAAGAAACTTTCTTTAAATCTTTTTTAAAACTTTCAAAACTGTTAATCGTTTCTACTTCGGTTAAAATTCCAATTCCGTGTCCTTCTACAGCTTGAAATCTGATGTAGCTAAAAATTTCCAAGTGGCCTCTTTTTCTGCTTGTTAGTTTTCTAATTCCTTTTGCAATCACCGAAATTCTCCCGTGGTTTTTGGAGTAAATCGAAAGAATTCTATCTGCCTCGCCGAAATTTCTTCGGGCAAGAACAATCCCCTCGTCGGAGTAAGTTCTCACAGTCTTATCTTAATCTCTTTATCTGTCTTTAAGAAGAATTCCTCTTCAGATTTTCCTGAAGTAATTGTATAAAGAGGAGAATCAAGTCCTGGTTGCTTTTGAATAAGAAGATTTACTTCCCCCTTTGCTTTAATGGGAAGCTTATATTTTATTGTCAGTTTTGAAACTCCCTCTGGTCTTAGTTTGAAAAACCCGGCAAAAACTGTTTTACCAAATTCCTCATAAGGTGTAGCTTTATCTTCTACCCCATCGAAAGAAATTAGAGTGCTTCCTTTGGGAACATAGATTCTTACCCAATCAGGAAGTACCGAATTAAGCCAGCCATCCTGTTTCATTGGATTTTTATAGGTTAAAGTTAGTGTTTTTTCTATATAACCGTCTTTAGAAGTCGAATATTCCTGGAAGATTTCGTTAGTAACATATAAATTGGATTTTCTGCCTCCCAAGTTAGCATCATTGATATGGAGATAGTCCCCATTTGCGCTTTTAATGGTCCCGGCAATTCCGAATGAGGAAACCGCATCTTGGGTTTTTGAATCAAATATGTAAAAAAGAATGTGTTTTTCTATTAAAGACTTAAAGCCGGCTTCAAAAAGCTTGGGAAGTTTATCTTTAGGCTGTCCCATGGCATTAGCTAAAACCGAATTCATTAAAGGCCCAATAATTTTCTTTCTATTATCGTAGTTTGCCGGAGCATAGATAATTTTTCCTGATCCATTCGGATCCCAAACAACAGGACCCTCCACATCGGCGAAGGCTTCAAGTTCATAGATGACATTAGGGCAGTTGCATCTTGAATCAATCTCAGTACTGAAATTGCCAAATCCGGGAACTCCGATTTTTCCGATAGCGTCCAAAAGATAAACTAATACTTGTGTATCAACGGAGATAATTCCGTCAATTCCAGTAATTCCGATACTTTCTGCTTCAGTTGTAAACAATCTCATACTTTCAGCAAAATCAGGCGACCAGTTCATATCTCTTAACCTTAATTTATTGGAAAGAGCGTAAGGACCTTTTAAGTATTTAATGATTGGGTCAGGAGCCACAATTGTAGGTTTATATTTGGCATCAAGGTTGTAAATATCACTTGATGAAACCGGAGAAAAAGCGCCCTTATTAACCTTCATGATGGAATAACCGGTCATAAACCCTCCCGTTGGTCTTAGTTCTTTATCGTTTTGAAAAAGAAGTAAATAGGTTCTTTCGCTATCGATCCCAAGTAAATAAGGTGCTGCCTCCAATAGTGGTTTCCCGTTGGTTATAAAACCTGCCGCTTCACTAAACATTTCCAGACCTGATTTAACTTTGGATCTAACCTCGGTCTTGCCAATTCTTACGGGGTATCTGTCGGAATTAATATTGGTAAGCTCTTTTTCAATTAAGGCGGTTTTACCTGATATTTTATCGATATTGGGAATTAAATCCGGAATTGATTTAACGATAAAATCAATTCTATCCTTGGCCGTTTTGGTTCCGTCTCCCATCACACTATCTTTTCCTCCCGTCAGTCCTAAAAGATCGGCGTAAGGTTCAATCGTTGTTAAAACAATGTCTGACGCATCCATTCCATAAAGTCCGGCGTTTACCAAATGGTTAGCATCCGAAACATAGGAACCAAAAAATGGCACTAACTTAAATGGAGAAATTACAACAAACGATGATTTTAAAGCTTTAAGGGATGATTTTGTTTTGACAAGCTCTGCTTTTATTTTAACCAAATCCTGAGATTTTCCCGCAGTCATTAAACCATTAACGGTTTTTTTGAAACTCATCGCTTTCCCATAAACAATAAGGCCCGAAATAACTGAATAGATTAATATTATTCCTAAAATAGCCAAAGTAATTAATAAGCCTTTTTTGGGTTTCTTAACCGAAGCAGGCGGTATATCACTCACTTTAATTTGTGGAATAACAGGATCTTCTATCATATATTCATACTATCAAACAGCACCCTTGCCCGCAAGCATGACCCATGGAGTTTTAAGAACAATCAAAACATCAAATAGTATTGATTTCTTTCTGGCATAAAAAGCGTCCATCTTAATCCTTTTATCAAAATTAACGTCAATTCGGCCGTTAACCTGCCAATAACCGGTAATCCCGGGTTTAACGGTTGACATTTCTTTGACATACTTTTCAGTTCCGGGGAATTTTCCCTGTTGTTCTTCAAGTTCCTCTTGAAGATATGGCCTAGGGCCCACAATACTCATTTCCCCTCTTAAAACATTAATCAGTTGAGGCATTTCATCTATGGAATGTTTCCGAATAAACCTACCTACTTTTGTTACCCTTGGGTCATTGGTGGGTTTATAATTTCCACTCGTATGTTTTTCAATATAAGCAGATTTATATTTAGGATTTGTCTTTTCCAAAATATCTGCCTTTACCGGCATTGAGCGAAATTTATAAAGTCTAAATACTTTTGCATTTTTCCCCAATCTCCTCATGTGCCTATTTGTTTTTTCTACAAATACAGGTCCTGGGGAGCTTAACTTTATGGCGATCGCGGTTATTAAAAGAATGGGGGAAAAGAGAACCAAAAGAATAACTGATCCTATTACGTCTATAGTTCTTTTAAAAACGTCGTACATACAAGTTTGGGATTATACTACAAATACTTAATTTCTTTTTCCTTTTTAAGCTGCTCGACCACTTTTTTAACACTTTGGGCACTGGATTTTTTGCAGACAAGAAGAACGTCTTTGGTATCAACAATGGCAATATCGTCAACATCGACCATGGCAATTAATCTTCCATCCAAATGAACCAACGTTTCTGAAGTATCAATATTAATAACTCTTCCTCCGGGGATGTCTCCGTCAATAATTACATTGTTACTTTCATTTTTAGGAAGGTTTTCCCAAACTTCTTTCCAGTCCCCTATATCCGTCCAGTGAAAATCACCATCAACAACCAAAAAATTAGAATCTTTTTCGGCCACCGCATAGTCTATTGAAATTTGAGGCATTGATTCATATGCTTTCTTCAAAACCGATTCTTCTTTCTCTGTTCCTATCGCCTTTTTTATTTCCACAAGCTCTTTAAATACTTCCGGAGCATGTTTTTCTAATGAAGAAAGAAAAGTATCGGCACGCCAGACGAATTGACCCGCATTCCAGTAATACTCACCGGATTTGGTATATTTTTCCGCCAGTTCAAGCGGAGGTTTTTCAATAAATTTGTCCAATTTAAAAAAGGTGGCACCATCAACCTCTCCCCATTTTGTCCCTCTTTTGATATGTCCATACCCAGGATTGGCATATCTTGGCTTTACTCCCATAGCGATCATTATTTTTTTCTCAAAGGAAACCTTTGCGGAAGACTGAAGAATTTCTAAGTATCTTTCGATAGGCTTAACTAATCTGTCGGCAGATTCTGTAATAATTACTGCCTCCGGATCTATCTTGGAAATATATAAAGCTCCCAGGCCATGCGCAGGTCCCGTTTCTCTCCTAGCCGGTTCAACCAGAATATTTTCTTTAATCATTTGGGGGACTTCTTTTAATATTTCTTTTCGATAATCTTCCGAAACAGTCACGACAAAAATTTTTTCCCAGGGAAAAATTTTGTTTAATCGGCTGAGAGTGATTTGAGTTAGTGTTTTTCCTTCAAAAAGGGGTAAAAACTGCTTTGGGGATTTATTTCTCGACCTTGGCCAAAGTCTTGTGCCTCCACCTCCCGCCAAAACCAGAGCATATAAATGCTCTTTATAATTACTATTTTTCGGCAAATTGTTCGAACTTTTTCCTAAAAACCTTTTCAGAAAATCTATATGCATTTTCGACTAAAGAAGGTCGATCAAAAATCGGCCTTTCGTTAAATTGTGCAACAGCAGACACTATGCTGTCAACTTCCTGCTTCAAAAAGAAGATTCCTGTCCTTCCTTCAACTACAGTATCCAACACCCCGCCCTTCTTAAAAGCAATAACCGGAATACCAAATGACTGAGCTTCAACAGAAGTAATTCCAAAATCTTCCTCTTGAGATATAATCAAAGCTTTTGCGTTTTTGTAATAATCAACAAGATCTTCTTCCGAAACTTCTCCGGCAAATTTAATATTATTTTTAGCAATCAGCTTTAAATTATTAATTTGGCTCCCAGATCCGACAATAACTAATGGAAGTTTCAGTTTATTAAAAGCTTTTATTGCCAAATCAACTCTTTTGTAATATACCAATCTCGATACTATTAAAAAATACCCACCTCGGGAGTGGTTTACTATTGCC
>Ga0208957_1001618_pt1 | contig 11156 bp, 4 predicted proteins | sample RifOxyA1_FD_184029 | JGI IMG/M metagenome (GOLD analysis project Ga0208957, IMG submission 184029) | Groundwater microbial communities from Rifle, Colorado - Rifle Oxygen_injection A1 (SPAdes) | ecosystem: Environmental > Aquatic > Deep subsurface > Groundwater | place: Rifle, Colorado, United... | reverse complement strand
ATTGCGGGGGCGGCGGGGGATCGGCCGCCAGAAGGGCCGGAGCGGTTCCGCTCAAGAGGGCGGCAAGTCCGAAGGCGGCAAGCCGGCTGGGTCGTGTGATGTTCATGGCAATCTCCTTTCAAGAGAAGGGTCGAGGAAGCGGTCGGACATACACGCGTGCCGTCTATTTTTCCAGGAGGTCGTCGCGTTTCTGCAGATACTCGTCGCGACTGAGGTCGCCGCGCGCGTAGCTTTCCTTGAGGATGTCTAGAGGCGTTTTCTGTTCCGGCCGGATGTCGGGGCTACGCTTGTCGTGCGGCCTGAAAAACAGATATTTCAGCAGGGCGATGACGAGAAGAAGGGGAATTCCCCACATCAGGAGCATCCACACGCCGCCGAACAACAGGCCGAATCCGCCATCGAACATCCAACTATGATTGTATGGGCCGTACATGGCGTCCTTGGTCGTTTGGGTTGCAGGGAGAGCGGGGGGATTCTGATCAAGATTCTGATCAAACAGATGGCTTCAGCGGCCAGTTGCCAACTCAATATAGCCACGCGTGGCTCGAATACAAGCGGTGCGGCGGCCCCGGCACGCCCCTAGCGGGGTGCGTCTGCTTCGTCGGTGCGCCGTCCCAGCCGATAGGCGATCGGTAGCACGACCGCCGCTGCCAGCGTCGGCACCCAGTAGATCAAATCGTCCGTGTAGCCGTCGTAGCGGAGGTAGCGTTCGGATGCGACCAGCACCAGATTGGCAGCGAGCAGCAGCAGGCCGGTGGCGAGCAGCCAGGGACCACGCAGGCTCTCGATGAACAGGCCATAGAGCAGGAAGGGCATCAGCACGGCCAGCAGGATGCCGGGTTCGAGCAGATAGGCGACATGGTAGAAGGGAACGAGGGCGGCGGCGGCGGCCAGCCCGAGTCCGAGCAGAATGATGAGATAGGCCGCCGGACGGGGATCCTGGGTGAGGGTCATGACACGCCTCCTTGGCATGCACGTGGGATCGGTTCGACCCGTTGGACCGGGGCAGGGTTTCACCCTGTTGCAGAGAAATATGGCTGGGCACGCATCGGTGCCCCAGGAGGCAGGTCTTCATTTGCCGGCCGCACGTCGAACGACTGCGGCGGGCGAGGCGGTCGTGCAGTCTAGCCGCCCCAGGTCCGCACGCGTCCGACGTCCAGGTGCACAAAGTCGGATGCGGGATAGTAGCCGACGCCGCCGGCTTGCAGCGCGAGCCCGGTCTTGCGCAGGTTGGCCAGCGCCACGCCGGGAATGCGGATGTCGATGGCTTTGCCTTCCATATGCAGGCTGTGCTTGGCGACGCCGGAGGAGCGTTCGGCCAGCAGATGGTTGGTGGCGGGCGAGCGGTAGCCGGAAATGACCTGGAACGGCTGCGAGGTGCCGAGCCGGGCCTTGACGCGATCGAGCAGGTCCAGCAACCGGGTGTCGATGGCGGCGACCTGGTCGTTGCGGTAGTCGCGCAGGACATGGTTGATCTCGGCGAGTGCGTCCGGAACGTAGTCGCCCTGCACCCAGTAGGGCAGGTCGAGGTTTTCGCCGGTGTGCAGGTTGTGGAAGCTCAGTCGGCGCTCGGGCGCAGCCAGCCATGCGCTGGCTGAGGCCGGGAGCGGCATCGCAGCGGCCAGCAGGCCCAGTTTGAGAAATTTGCGTCGGCTGACGTGCTTCATGGTTGTCCTTTCGGTCCGTTGTCTGGCAGGTGGCCCACTTCCTCGGCCAATCCATCCTGAGCGGCGATTACGGCGTCCACTTTAGGCCAATCGATGGACTGGCTCAAGCCGTTGGCTTCAGCCAGATCGCGCACGGTTCGCGCGGGGTCGATTCCCTTCTTGTAGATGTCGCGATGGACTTCGAGCAGGATGCGGCCGTCTTCGATCACCGCCAGCAAAACCGGCTGGTAAATGAGACGTCCCTGCGTTCCGATCCGCACCTGGTCGAAAAGTTCCGCAATATCATCGGGATGCAGGCGAATGCAGCCATGGCTCTGGAAATGGTAGACGCTCGCCGGCGCGATGGTGCCGTGGATGCCGTAGCCCCACAGGTTCAAGCCGAGCCAGTGTTTGCCCAGGGGATTGTCGGGACCGGGGGGCACTTCCTCCTGCACGATTTTCCCTTCGCGACGCATTTCTTCCTGGATCGATTTGGGCACCAGCCAGGGCTTGTTCGCCTGCCGATTGACGATCCTGAATTCGCCCTGCGGGGTGGGCCAGCTGGGCTTGCCCAGGCCGACGGGATAGGCGGAAACCAGCGTGCCCTGGCTGAAGTTGAACAGCATGCGCTGCGGGAGGTTGACGAGGATGCCGTCGTCGAGCGAGGCCGGGACGATGTGGGAATTTTGGATGTGCAGGCGTTGGCCGGGCTTGATCCTGCTGGTATTGAAGTGGAGATCATTCTGTTGCGCCACGAGCCTGGGCGGCACGCCGAAACGGGCACCGATGGCGGTCAGGGAATCACCCTGCTGGACGGTGTATTCGGTGTCACCGCCCGTTACCCGGTGGGAAAGTGGTGGTAGATCCTGCGCCAGGGCCGGAAGGCTGGAGACGGCAAGGAGGCATACGAAGAAAATGCGGCGCGCTAAAGAAATCATCAGTGTGTTTTTTGGGTGTGTGTGCCAAGGTCGGCTGTCCGGCCCTGCATGCCGGGGATTGCCAGGCTTCCGGTTCATCGCGCAACCGGTGCGGCGGTTTTTCGCTCGGAGGCATGGGTAACCCCCGGCAACCCGTCTCATTCCAGTCCTTCAGGTTGCCAGGTTATCGATGCATTTCGGGCTGGATCATGATGCGCACGTCGACCGTGTGATTCTGGCGATCGTCGATCAGCGGGATGGTCCGGTCGGGACGTTCTATCCCATCCACCGTCACGTGCATCGCGCCGCGCTGCGAAGCATCGTCGGTCTGCGTCTGCGACACGGCGATATGGTAGACGGTTTCCCGATAACGGTAATGCAGCTTGAATACCTGCCAGTCGGCAGGCAGACACGGGGCGAAATGCAGCTTGTCCACGTCCAGCCTGAGGCCGAGCAGGGATTCCACTATCAGCCGGTACATCCAGCCGGCGGAACCGGTGTACCAGCTCCATCCGCCCCGGCCGGCATGCGGTGAAACCGCATACACGTCGGCGGCGACGACATAGGGCTCGACCTTGTAGACCGCCACGCTTTCCGCCGATTTGCCATGATTCACCGGATTGATCATGGCCAGCAATTCCCACGCGCGCTGGCTGTCGCCCAGGGCGGCAAACGCCATGACGGTCCAGATCGCGGCATGGGTGTATTGTCCGCCGTTCTCGCGCACGCCGGGAACGTAGCCCTTGATGTAGCCCGGGTCCATGTCAGCGGTGTCGAATGGCGGGTCGAGGAGCTGGATCAGCGCATGGTCGCGCCGCACCAGGTGCGCATAGACGGCATCCATCCCCATGCGCGAACGTTTGGCGTCGCCGGCGCCGGACAGGACGGACCAGCTTTGCGAGATCGAGTCGATCCGGCATTCGACGTTGCCCGCCGAGCCCAGCGGTGTGCCGTCGTCGAAATATGCGCGGCGGTACCAGGCGCCATCCCAGGCGTTCTGCTCGATGCGCTGACGCAGCTGATCGGCTTCGGTCCGGCACTGATCGGCAAAGGCCCCGTCGCCCTTCCGTTCTGCCAGTTCGGTGAAGCGCGTCAGCACGTCGTACAGGAAGAAGGCGAGCCAGACGCTTTCGCCCTTGCCGTGCAGGCCCACCAGGTTCATGCCGTCGTTCCAGTCGCCGGAGCCGATCAGCGGCAGGCCATGTTCGCCAAAAGTCAGGCCGTGCCGGATGGCGCGCACGCAGTGCTCGTACAGGCTGGCCGACTCGGCGGCGTGACCCGGCAGATCGTAATACGAGTCGTCCTCGGGGCTGACCGGCCGACCTTCGAGGAAGCCGATGGATTCGTCCAGTACGCCGGTATCGCCGGTACTCAGCACGTAGCGGCACACCGCCAGCGGCAGCCACAGATAATCGTCGGAACAATGGGTACGCACGCCGCGGCTCGAGGGCGGATGCCACCAATGCTGCACATCCCCTTCGACAAACTGGTGCGCGGCGGCGAGCAGCAATTGCTCGCGTACGCGTTGCGGCTCGGCGTGGATCAGCGCCATCACGTCCTGCAGCTGGTCGCGGAAACCGAAGGCGCCGCCCGACTGATAGTAGCCGCTGCGTGCCCACAGTCGACAGGCTATCGTCTGGTAGACCAGCCAGCCGTTGGTCAGTACGTTGAGCGCCGGGTCCGGGGTTTCCACCTGGACTGCGCCGAGGCTGTGGTTCCAGTACTGCCACACCGCTTCGAGCGCCGTGTGCGCGGCGGCCGATCCGCGGAATTGACGCACCAGCTTGCGCGCGTCGTCGCCGCCGCGCCTGCCGGCCTGGCCCAGGCGGAAAACGATTTCGCGCTCTTCGCCATCGGCCAGATCGAATCCCACCTGGATCGCGGCGCAGGGGTCGAGTGCCGCGCCCGTCCTGCCGGAAAGCCGCACGCGCCCCATCGCCGCCGGATTCCGGAGCGAGCCGTTTCGCCCGATGAAATCGGCACGGTCACAGCTGATCGTACGGCGGTTTGACTCATCCGCATCGAAGAACGCAATGCGGTCGGCGAATTCCGTGTTGTAGGGATTGCGCGCAAACAGCGCACCGCTGTCGGCATCCATTTCGGTGGTCACGTGCATGGTCGATTTCGGTCGCAAATCGCCCAGCACCCACTCCACGTAGCCCGTTGCGGAAAGCTGCCGCGGACGGCCCGAGACGTTGCGGACTTTCAACATCGAGAACTTGACCGCTGCATCCAGGGCCACGTAAACCCACAGTTCGGAGACGATGCCGTCTTCGGTATGCTCGAACACGCTGTAGCCGAATCCGTGGCGGCTGACATACGCATTGACGCCGCGGGCCGGCAGCGGCGTGGGCGACCAGAAATGGCCGGTTTCCTCGTCGCGCAGATAAAACGCTTCGCCGCCGGCATCGGACACCGGATCGTTGTGCCAGGGCGTGAGACGATATTCGTGTGCATTCTCGCTCCAGGTATATGCCTGGCCGTTCTCGGAAATGACCGTGCCGAAATGCGGGTTCGCCAGCACATTCACCCATGGCGCGGGGGCCACCTGCTCGGCCGTGGTGGTCACGACGTACTCGTGCCCGTCCGGGGTGAATCCGCCCAGCCCGTTGTGCAGGATGAGGTCGCGCGACGGCAACGGATTGTAGGATGGCGACTCGGCGCGGTACGTGCGGGTCGGCTGCAGGCGCGGCATGCGCACATCCCTCAGGCGGCGGCGGTTGATCTGTTCTGCCAGCGTGCCGCGGCTGTCGTTGAGGATGACGCGTGCGACCGACTGGAACAGGATGCGATCTTCGTTCGATATCTGTTCCGCAGATCGCACGAAGATGCCGCCCGGCCGGTCGATGACATGCGCTTCGACCCCTGCCGCAATCAAACCGATAATCTGGTCCTGCAGCACCTGACGGTAACCGGCCCGGTCTTCGTTCCAGATCACCAGGTCCACTGCCAGACCTTTCAGGCGCCAGTAGGCGTGCGCCTGCACCAGTTGCCGCACCAGTTCGATATGGGCGCCGTCTCCGATCTGCAACAGCACGATCGGCAAGTCCCCGGAAATGGCGTAGCCCCACAAGCCGGATTGGCCGCGGCGATTCTGCAACAGAATGCTGGCGTCGGCGCGCAGCGAGGCGTGGGCATAGATCACGGAATTGGCCAGGCGTCCGTAGAGTTGCGCGTCGGCTTCGCTGGCATTGAGCTGGCGCAATACTACCTGGGCGTGCGTCCAGGCCAGATCGAAGACGCGGTCCGCGAGCCGCCGATCCTGATATTTTTCGACCAGGCCCAATGCAGCATCTCGGGTGTCTGCCATGCCGCTCACCATATCGATGGCGATCGTCTGATCCGGATCGAGCGTGACGGTGTAGCGGATGGCGACAATCGGATCCAGCACCGATCCCTGGCTGCCCGACAGCACGCCCGATGGCATGTTGCCCAGCGCTTGGGGGTCGGCGACGGTGTGGCCGCGGCCAATGAATTGCATGCGATCCGTCTCATAGGAGACGGTATCGATGGCTGCGCCGTGCGCTGCCATCAGGTGGAACATCCACGGCGTGGGCTCGGTTCGCGAACGCGGCCGGCGCGTGCAGAGTATCGCGTGGCGCTGTTCGACGATTTCGGTCTGCACGAACAGATTGCTGAAGGCCGGGTGCAGCGCATCAGCGGCAGGTACGGACAGCACCACTTCCGCGTAACTCGTCACCGTGATGGTGCGGCGTGTAGGGGCGCGGTTGGTAATGTGCACGCGGCGCAGTTCGATGTCGTCTTCCGGCGATACCACGATATCGGTATGCGTCTCGAAGTCTTCGTCGCGGCGGCGGAATTCTGCCCGGCCCTCGGAGAAAATCACTTCGTAATGCTGTGGCTGTTTCAGCGTCGGTTGATACGCGGTCGACCAGACTTCGCCGCTGCGCTCGTCACGCAGATAACAGAACGTGCCCCAGGCATCGCACGTCGTGTCCTCGCGCCAGCGGGTGACGGCGAGATCCTTCCAGCGGCTGTAGCCGCCGCCGGCGTTGGTGATCATGACGTGATAGCGGCCATTGGACAACAGCTGTACTTCCGGCGTCGGCGTATTGGCGCTGCTGAACACGCGTATCGGTGCTTCCACAGCAGCGGCAGTCGGGTGGATGTCGGATAGCTGGGCGGTCTGCGGGAACAGCGCCGTGGCCCTGGGAACCCGCTCCTGGAGCAGCAGCAGGGTTGCCTGGAACAGCGGGTCCGACTCGAAGCGTTTCTGCATCGGGCGATCCAGCAGCAGATAGGCAAGCGAGAGCAGGCTCATTCCCTGGTGATGCGCCATATAGGACCGCACCACCGCTTTCGATTCGCCGCGCCGTTGCCGTGACGGGGTGTAGTCGACAGCTTCATAGAAGCCGAATTTTCCTTCCAGTCCTTCTGCGCTGAGCCGCTGCAGGTTCAGGCACGCGGCTTCGGGCGCCACCATCAGCGCCAGCACTGTGGCATAGGGTGCAATGACCAGATCGTCGGCGAGCCCGCGTTTGAGTCCCAGGCCGGGCACGCCAAATGCCCGGTACTGGTAGTTGAAATGGACGTCGACCAGGTTGTAGCCGGATTCCGACATGCCCCACGGAACGCCGAGCTGCCGCCCGTAGTCGATCTGTCGCGCCACCGCCGCCTTGTAGGTCTGGTCGAGCAGGGTGTTGTCAAAGTTGGGCATCACCAGGAGTGGCATCAGATACTCGAACATCGAGCCGCTCCACGATAAAAGTACCGGTTCACCGCCAGCGGTTGTGAGCAGGCGCCCCAGGGCAAACCAGCTCTCCTGCGGGACTTGCCCCTGCGCAATCGCGACGAAGTTGATCAATCGCGCTTCCGAAGCCAGCAGGTCGTAGTAGCTCGTGTCGCGCCGCAGTTCGTCTACGTTGTATCCGATCGCAAGCAGGCGCGACGTCTTGTCGTACAGGAAGTCGTACGACATGTTCGCAAACACCCCTGCTTGCTGCGCAAGACGTTCGATTGTCGCAATCCGTTCGGAGGCGCGCTGGCCAGCCAGCGTGATGCTTTGTCGAAACGCTTGCAGCCACTCGCGTTCGGCCGGCATCGGGGACGCGCCGAGTCGACGCTCGATGGTCGGCATGCATCTGTCCGCGATGCGTGCCAATTCCCGCAGGGTCGGGATGGCACCGAGCCCGAGATCCTCGCCGAGTTCGTCCGGTGCGGCCGGCAGTAATAGCCAGGGAGCGAGAAACGACAAGTCGTCGAGGGCGGCATAGCATTGCCTCACCAGCGCTCGCGCCCACCAGCCCATATCGCTCTCGGAGGTGGTCTCGGAGACGACGGCGCTGGCGTGATCCAGGGTCGGGTGGTGCGCGGAATCCTCATCTGCCGCCAGGTACAGCACGGTGTCCGTATGCCGTCTTTCCTCGGCCGGCCCGTGTGCATGCCCGGTTGGAGTGGGCTCCCGCAAGACGGCCTCGGGGCTGTCGGCAAACTCTGATGCGCGCTTTGCCAACTGGTCGAGGTACTGCCATGCCAGTGCGAGCGTGGTGGGACCCGCTTGGCTTGCTGCCTCGATATCCGCCTGCAATCGGGCAAGCAGTCCAGTTGGGTGACTTCCGGCAGCCTCCACCAAAACCCTCAGCGTGTCGTGCAACCCGTCGAGCCACGGTGCGCCCACGATCCTGTCATTGGCAAGTGCGAGCAGGCCCACCCGCAAGGTCAGCAGGTGGCCTGCAAGGTTGCCGCTGTCCACCGTCGACACATAAGACGGATGCAGCGGTTGGAGCGTTTGCGTGTCGTACCAGTTGAAGAAGTGGTTGCGATACCGTGCCAGATTGTTCATGGTGTCGAGCGTATGTGCCGTGCGCTCGACAAGTTGTCCGGCCGGGATATAGCCGAAGTCGTAGGCCGTCAGATTCGCGAGCAGCGCCATCCCCATGTTGGTTGGCGAGGTGCGATGCGCCACGGCGGCGCCGCGATATTCCTGATAGTTGTCGGGCGGCAGCCAATGATCTTCCGGGCCGACAAACGTCTCGAAGAATGCCCAGGTCTTGCGCGACACTTTCCGCAGGAAGACGGTCTGCTCGGGTGTCAGCTGCGCTTCGCGGCGCGCGAGCGGCTGCCCGGTCCACCAGACGATCGCTGGCGAGGCCAGCCACAGCAGCAGGATGGGGGCCGCTGCCAACAGCACCATGGGCTTGAATAGCAGGAGAACGAGCAGGGTGACAAGGGCGATCGACGGAGCGATCCACATTGCGCGCAAAGCGGCGGCGAAGTCGGTGCGATTGCTGCGTGCTGCCTCGCCTGATGGATTCCATTCGAGCAGCCGGCGGCGACTGAACAGCATGCGTCCGGTCGTGCGCACGATCGCGTCGAGGCTGAACCAGGCTTCGAAGGGCAGGCAGGCCAGGGTGAAGACCGCCTGCGTCAGGCGCTGGCTGGCCGCGTCGAGCATGGTGGCCAGATGCTGGCCCGGTCGCACCTCCTGCGGCTTGTGGAAGAGTTCCATCACCGAGGCAATCAGAGGCGGGATCAGGAAGATGCCGATTACTGCCAGGGTCCATAATCCGGGCGAGTCGAGCATCGTCCAACCCAACAGCAGCAGCAGCGTCACTGCCATGGGCACGAGGCTGCGCCGCAGATTGTCGAACAGTTTCCATTGCGATAGCCACGACAGCGGGTTCTTCAGCCGGCGCTTGCCGGGCCCGGGGACGCGCGGCAACAGCCATCCTGGCAATTGCCAGTCGCCGCGTATCCACCGATGACGGCGGCTGACGTCCGTGCTGTAATGCGCCGGGTAATCCTCATACAGATGCACGTCGCTCAACAAGCCGGCACGCACATAACAGCCTTCCAGCAGGTCGTGGCTGAGAATGCGATTCTCGGGAAAGCGATCGTTCAGCCCCCGCTCGAACGTGTCCACCTCATAGATGCCCTTGCCGATAAACGAGCCTTCACCGAACACGTCCTGGTAGACGTCCGAGATGGCACGGGTATAAGGGTCGATGCCCGGCTCGCCGCCGTGCAGGCGCGCGTAGCGCGAGCGGTTTGCGCCTGCCAGGCTCACGCTGACGCGCGGCTGGAGAATGCCGTAACCCTCGCTCACGCGCTGCAGTTTTTCGTCGTAGCGGGGACGATTCAGCGGATGCGCCATGGCTCCCACCAATTCGCGTGCAACGTCGCGCGGGAGCTGCGTGTCCGTGTCCAGGGTGATGACGTACTTGACGTCCAGAAGGCAGGTTGTATCGCCTACGATGCGCGAGAACCGTTCGCCGGCCGTATCGTGGGTGTCGCCGCGCAGCAAGGCATTCAAGTCGGACAGCTTGCCGCGCTTGCGTTCGTAGCCCATCCAGACACGCGCCTGCGGATTCCAGCGGCGCGGACGGTGAAAGAGAAAAAACAGGCTCGTTCCCCCGCCATATTTTTCGTTCAGCGCCTCGATGCGTGTCTGCGCCAGTTGCAACAGCGGCCCATCCTCTGCCAGCATTTCTTCGTTCGCATCGCGAAAATCGGTCAGCAGGCCGAAATACAGATTGCTGTCCCGATTCGCCAGAAAGCGCACTTCCAGCGCCTCGACCAGGTCGTCGACGTTCTGGGGATCGGTGAGCATCGTCGGTACGACGACCAGCGTCCGCGATTGCGCGGGAATCCCTGCGGAGAAATCCATGCGTGGCAGCGGCTGCGGCGGCACCCATAAGGTTGCCACCCAATTCACCAGCGCGTGCGCCAGCTGGCTGGTGGACAGCAGTGCCAGCAGACCTGTCGGCAACAGCCAGTCGATGGATACGCCCTGGGCATGCGCCATTGCCAGCAGGCCTGCGCTGAAGAGCAGCGTGAGCAGCGCGATCGCACCGAGATACACGGCCAATGGACGCGGTTTCACCAGATTTGCGAGCATGCCCGCGGCAGAATGGCGCATCTGCGACCGCGCTTCGAGTGTGTCCAGGCCCCGGCCAACCAGGTAATAGCCGACATGCGTCATGCGCGCGTCGACGCCAGGCGGCGCGGCCTGTGCTTCCCGGGCGAGCTGGATCGCGCTCCGGGCCACCTCGGCCTCCGGGAGCGGGCTCCGCTTCGCGATTTTTTCGATCGCATGGCGATAGCGGTCGCGGCTGGCAAAGTCCATCCCCGCGTAGGCACCGGCGGGATCGTCGCGCAGGGTTTGCTCGACAATACTCATAGTTTCGACGAACTCGCGCCAATCCAACGCGCCCAGGAAGCGCAGGCTGCCGATGCTGTTGCTGATGGAAACCTGGTCGGCAGCCTGCTGCTGGTTTCCCGATTGCACCAATTGCTCGATGGTCTGTCCCGACTCGGCCAGAACCTGCTCGATCCAGGTCAGCGGCAATGCAAGGGCAAGGCCCTGCCCTTGCAGCCGGCGCGTGAATTCCGATACGAATGGGGTCGACATCGGCGGATGCGAGCGCGCCATGTCCGCGATCACGAGCACCAGGCTTTTCGGATCTTTCTCCGCGGTGGCCGTCATCAGTTCTGCCCAGCTGCTTGCGATATCGCGGTCGACCCGGCCGGCGGCGATACGAACGGCAACGCGACGCAGGTTCTCGATCAAGGCCAGCCGCAGCATGATGGGGATGGCCCACAACTCGCCCAGCTTGAGCGGACTGACCGTCTG
>Ga0208957_1001617_pt1 | contig 11177 bp, 4 predicted proteins | sample RifOxyA1_FD_184029 | JGI IMG/M metagenome (GOLD analysis project Ga0208957, IMG submission 184029) | Groundwater microbial communities from Rifle, Colorado - Rifle Oxygen_injection A1 (SPAdes) | ecosystem: Environmental > Aquatic > Deep subsurface > Groundwater | place: Rifle, Colorado, United... | reverse complement strand
ACAAGGCGTCCCTAGCTAAGAGCCCTGATCCTGCTAGAGTGCTGAGACTTCCGTGAAGGAAGTTCCATGCTGAAGACCACACGGTATCACTGGCAGTCACTGTTGCAAACAGGAGCTTGAAGCCCGCCAACTCATAACCAGCCAAGAGAGTCAGAGAGATGCCGGAGAAGGAACCGCCCCCGATGAAAGATGCTATTGCTGTAGTGACGAAAGGAACCCCATTCATAAGGAATGTGTAGGTGGATGCTTGTTGGTTCCTGACGATCGAAAGGGTCTTTGCCCCCCCCGTGCTCCAAGTCACAGCATACGTGCCCAACCCTGTGATACTGATTGCATCAGCCCCTGCTACTCGTGTGAGACGAATAGCCCCTACAGCATCGGTTCCGTCATCTGCTAATATCTCAGCAAAGGGCAGCCCATTCTGGAGCAATGGGAAAATCTGCATCCCAGCTGGATTGAACTCTATGTCCATCCGATAAGTAGATGTGTTTGTGACTTTCCCTGTACTGTCCCCAAATTGCCACCCGTAGGCATTGGCCAGCAATTTGGAGAGAGTGATGTATCCGCCCCCTACAGAAGTTGAACCAGTTCCTATAGTTGTACCTATAAAGGTGGTCGCTGCACTTGGAAGGTAAGTACCGTCATAATCGAAAGCTTCTGCCTGAGTGACCTCACAGGCATAATTGAGTGCCGTCATACCCTTAACAGACAGGAGCACTCTTGAAGCGTCCCCCAAATAGGGGTGGGTCACAGTTACTGCCTCTAGGTCCACAGGATAGGCAGGGGTCGAAGTAAAAGTGAAGTTGGTTAGAGTTGTGATCCCTGCATGGAGCATATCCTGAGCAAAATCCAGAAGAACTGTGTTCCCTGAAAGTGCCGTGGCTATATAAGACGGGGGTTCCCCTAACGCCAAGAGAACCACTTTGTTCGACTGGTGGTAAATGACATTGAAAGGATCAGCAGGGTTCTCTACCACCAGAGGGGGGATCACCATTGGATTCCCACTGATGTCTTTGATTCCCTGGACCACTCGGATTCGATAGACACCTCCGAGAGTGGTTCCCGAGTGGTCTACATAGACGGAAAGGGCACCTGATGATGTGATCCCGGCATAGACATCAACTGCACTTACTGTTGCCACTGAGACAGATTGAACAGTTACAGTAGCTCCACCAAAGATAGGCTCGATTGCATAAGAAGTCGTAGCCAATAGATTGGCATCTGCCAGACTCATAGGCTCAGAGAAGAATAACTCGACCCTAAATCCTGTCTGACAGACTGCCGTGGTAGCAATGGGTGCTATGGTATCTACGGAGCCATAAGAATCTACTCCATAGGAATCCCCACCATAACCGGAATCCACAGTGAAGGGATCGCCTGGACCGAGACCACTACCAAATCCACTGATACCGAACGGTGATAGCCCAAAAGCCATTGACTTGGATCTCCTCTTATACTGTCTGGACCAGGAAAGCAGGATTGAAGTACACTCTGAGGGTTGACTCAGCAATAGCTACGGCTTGAATCTTCTCCCCTACTCCAATTGGTCTGGTGTGTGTCATCGTACCTGCTGCAGCGGGAGACAAGAAAAGCACCCCGCCAACAGTCCAACCCCATGTATCCAGACGGAAGTATCCCTGTCTCAATAGGGTGATTGAAGCATCCGCAATAGCGGCGACAGTTGCTAAGGCTGCTACTGGAGCCTTCACGGATGGGAAGGCATCACCAAACGCCTTCCACCATTTCCCATCTGAATTCAAGTACAGGACATCGCCAGCGACTACAATCTCTCCCACTGTTCCAACTGTGGTTGTCCCCTGATATCCAAGAGTGGCACCCGGAGGGGACAACATGGTGTTGAGACCATTGGAGAGATCATAGACGATGCCATCTTCATCTACACACTTAGGCTTTTTGTCAGTTCCATAGTAGAAGGTGCCCTTAGCCAGGGTAAGCCCTGGGGCTGCCTGGGGTTCCAGTACCAATGTAGTGGGGTCGATGACACCCGGAACCGTCAACTTCCCTGTCACGGCGTTGTAGACCAACTGAAGTTGTGCCGGATTACCAAAGGTGACTTCCCCAGTTCCCGAACAATACACGTCGATAAAGGTGGGGAAAGTTCCTGCCTGAAAAGTAGCACCACCAGCTAGAGTAAAGTCTCCAAGGTCAGTATTGATAACAGGGTTGCTCGCTGTGATGTAGTAGATATCGGCAGCTGGCCCTCTATCATATGTCTGGATAGTAATCACACCGGCAGGAGCCGATGCCCAAACCAATCCTCGACCCAAAGCATTAATTGTAATGACAACATCAGCAGCGGCGTCTCCAAGGGCGACGGGCACTGTCAATAGTCCCATAGGGGTACCAAAGTACAAAGTACCCGCTGCTGTACTGGCAATAGCAGCTACGGTCGCAGCAAGGGAAGCAGGGGTGGCATTCTGCCCCATTACTAAACGTACTGTGCCCTGTATCTGGCCAGCTTTGAGTGTGGCCGGTGTGGTGATAGCCACACTAGTATCCTCGTCGATTCCAGGGGCAAGCCAGATTCTACCTGTAGCGTCAGACCCCGCATGCACAGTATCACTGAGATAGCTACCCCCCTGAACGATTACAGGAGCAGCCAGTGGACCCGCACCGGCCCGGAAAGATGAGTCCCCACCTCGAATGATGGGCCACCCCACATGTCCATAGGACACCTGATTGGTACTCTGTGTCTGGATGCGCAGTCCATAGTTATGGAAGAGGCCCCCATCTAGAATTGAAGCCCCCTGGACGATACCAGCCGGAAGAGAACGGGGATTTCCTGCCCCAGGTGTCAATTCAGCCGACCAAACCAACCAACCCATATTTGCTACTGGCCCTGCAGCCATCAAGTTGGGGTCAAGGTCGATCTCAGGAGTGTCAAAAACCCCCACTTTGATGTTACGCTCGATATGCAAATTAGCATTCGTGTCGGCATAAGTTCCACCAGGAGTGGTGGAAACGGGGTGGGTCGACCCAGAGATACGCACCGCACTCTGATCTGCCACAATCTCCCTACCAAGCCCTGCGCCTCTCGTAGGGGGTGTCAAGGATGAGAGACCATCATATGCTGCATCTAATCCTGAGTACCCACCTCCAAGTGCATTGGGGAGAGTGGAAATCATTACCAGATCGTCTATGGCATCCTGGGAGTTGGTTGATGCCAATCGCTGTGCTACAGGCACAGCAGGAAGACCAGCATGCACATCCCAGGGATCAGTTAGGTCTGGCACGTACCGAATAGACTTGCCTTGTGACTCGTAAGTAGACGTAGTTGGGTTTGCTGTGGGGAGAGTTACAGCTGTATAGATGGTGTCCGAAAGCCTGAAAGTGGTGGCACCTGCACAGGCAGCCGTATCGAATGTTATGTTGCCTTCAACTGTGCAATTCCGCAGTGTGGCAGAAAGGGTCCCCGCTTTTGGCCCCCCATTGAACAACAGTGCGTTAGCTGCTGTCACCACAGATATCTTGGACTTTTCAAACAGGTTTATGGAAGCCAGAGAATGCAACCCCACACAAGCAGCGGTCGTAGTGGAGATAGCAGCATCGACCAGATTGAAGGTGTAGTTAGTCGCCAAGGCGAGGTTATTCACTCGCATGGCGCTGGATGTAGCCCGGACAAAGGATCTGTCCAGTTCTGTGGTCCCTGTCACTCCATTGATCTCTACAGCATAGTGGGCGGCACCCGCTGTAGATGCATCTGAAATCAGGGTGCCATAGGTTTTGACCGTAATGGCAGCCGTGCCGTCCCCCATGACCAGGACAGAACCGCCCCCTACTGCCTGCTGTGCCAATACAGACTCAAAGAGGTAGAGAGATCCCGTGAGGGACGGAGCCAGGGCATCAATGGACAGTGTGTCAATGCCAGCAAGATTGGAAGTGAGAGTCACCCCCCGAAGAATGTAGACATCCCCGGCTGCTGCACTGAAGAGCGTATGCCCGAGTGCCTGTGCTTGCACAATGACATCGGGAACATCGGTAGGGGTCTGTCCCTGAGTCTTATGCCCCAATCCGATCAAGTGCACATGGGGGTGAAGGATCAAATCTTCCGAGTAGACACCTGGCTGGATGTAGATCAGATACGGTTCTGTAGCACTTACAGCGGGCTCCCCCCGGGCAGCAGCCGCAAGGGCATACGTGATCGCAAGATTGATACTACTGAAGTCCCCAAATCCTTGTGCTTTGACCGTTGCCCCTGTTGCTACCAGATCCACAGGATCGGTGCCAGGAACCTCAAAGGTATTGGTCCGATCATCAGGGGTCTGTGTATTGTCCCAAGTAGAGCGGCCCCTATTGGCGTCGACCACTAAGATACGCCCGCTCGTGCTGACACGTCGAACAAAGAGCCCCAGCTTTTGGAGACTCAGGTTTTCGTCATTCGCCCAACCGGCCGTATCAATATCAGCTGGAATCTGTTCGCTACCGTCATTCTTCTCTCCACCGGCTACAAGCCCAATGGAGCCAAACTTAGTCTCATACTGGACTCGCAGATATCTTGTATCCTCAGTGGGAAGTCCTGAATCCGTTACAAGGCGCACCATGTAAGCGCCTTCATAGTCCACCGTAAAAGCCGTTGCAATGGCATTAGGGGCCGTCATGGCGGCAGTAGACGGGGTACCATCCATCGCTTCAGGGGCGAATGTCAGGGACCAATTGTACGTGGTATTGGGGCCTCCCGTACAGGTACAGGTAACCACGGAACCCTTATACGCATCTGAACGGCTGGTAACTTGTACCACACCAAGAATGACTGTCTGGAACGCAGCTGACATGGAAAACCTCCTCTACTTGCTACCTACTCAAGCCTTAGATAAAGAAAAACGATGATGCGTCCTCTGTACCCACTAAATGAGCTTCCTGCATCCCCAACCGATCTACAGTCACAGTATAGGACTGTCCTGTTAGTACATTTGCCATCCTCTTCTGTAACCTCAAGATGCTCTTAGCGAGTCGTACTTTGTATGTGGGGTAGATAACTTGCCCCTTAACTCCCCCTATGCCAGGGGCACCCACCGTAAAGGTAGTGGAGGACGGAACAGTGGCCACATTGTGGAAACCATTCAAAGTCACGTCGGAATGGCCCACGATTCGAATTGCACTGTACCCGGACAACACTTGAAGATCATGTGGCTGAGTGGTCGTAAAGAGGGCGTCCGGAGCAGCGGAAGACCCGACGATATCTAACCCTATGGGATCCCCCACAGGACCATGTGTTTTCTCTCCTAACAATGTCTGAAGCCGATACGTCTCAGAACCCGTCGTGAATGCAAAGGTAATAGTTGTACCCTCCGGTAATCCGGACATATCTACGTTTGTAGTGATTACATCTCCGGTGATGGAGGCAGTACCAGTTACGGTAGCAGACGTGGTAAATGCTACAGTAGATGTCCGATCTCGACTGATGGGAAAGGCCACTGCTTCCACCACCCGGAATACCCCCACATTCGCCCCACTGGTGATAGTGAGATTCGACCCAGGCAGGATATTGGAGAAATCCCGGGTCAGATCCTGGAATAGACTCCTATCCGAAAGGGTCACACCAACCGTCCCTGACAGATGTTTGGCCCCCAACCAATACCGCCTGAAATCATCGTAGTAATGTGCATTCAAGTCCATGGAAAGGCTATCAGTGAACACGGGAACCAGGGAATCCTGGAAGACATGCCGGTATTCGTAGATCGTTTCAGCCGGGGCCAAAACATCCAAGACCAACTTCAGGTTCTCCTGTAGGGTTACCGGATCTACCGGAAATTGGGTGCCATTTGCTACAGAGATGTTGACTTCATAGAGGAATTCATCAGATAGGGCATAGCCCGATTTGGGATCGGATCGTCGTTCAATGCTCGCCTCAACGACAGACATGAGATCATCTGTCAAGAGTCCCACGGCCTGCTCAATAGTGAGTTTGGTCCCACCCGCTAAGAGCAATGCCACCATGCCCTTTAGGAACTCTCGATAAGAGATATCCCCAGAGATGGTTGGATTGTTGCCGTCCTGTCGTCTGAAGATCAGACTCCGCAATATCTGGTGGATGAATTCAGGCCGGGTAAAGTCATAGTCGGAGTCAGAGAATACCTCGGATGCGGACACTTGAATACGGGCCATTTCCTCAGCAGCCGCTTGAAACTGCATGGTATAGAAAGGCCCTTTCACTTGACTCACATAGTTCGATGGGAGCAAACCCATGAAGGTCTTGAGCGTCTTCTCAGCCAATGCCTTGACCTTAGACTCATACTCTTGTCCAGAGAGGCTGACAGAAGCTACTCCAGACGGTAATGAATCAGGAAGGGTCTTGTCAGGACGGTCAGCCATGGCGCACCGGACTCGAAAATTTGTCAAGCATGCTTTATCTCCAATGCCATCTAAGGGCATTATACGACACAAATTTGCACTCGGATGGACGCACCACTTTGGTGAGTCGCTTCCCAGTGCCTATTGAATGCAAGCTGATTCTCTCGTTTGACGTGCCGCCTACATACGCAAGTCCGTACCGGGGGTGTTGCACGAGTGTTCCTCTCCTGAAACCCATCGATCTGGTACCACCATGTGATCTTCTCAAACCACCTTTAGCTGGTACCTCCAAATGCAATGCCCGTCTCCGGTAATCCAGAGGGGCTATGCACAATAAGCGCCCCGATGTAGGCTGTCGTTTTATTCCCAGCCCATAAAGGGCTAGGACAAAACTGTCCACACAATGGGCATCAAAGACTTCGTCCATCTTCCTTGACGTCTTTTTCAGCCCAAGGTCATCCCTCAAAGCCTTAGTCTCATATCCCGCAATCAAAACCAAGGGGAGATTCAGGACACCAATTTGATTAGCAAAATAGGTCTTTCCTGCCTCCAAAGGCGAGAATGACCGATTCCACTTATGTTGGCCTTTCTTGGTGGTTGCCTTGATGTCCTCAATTACCACCTTGGCGATTGGGTAGACTCTCATCAACGCTTTGACTATGGTGAGTTTCCAATCCCATCGGGCCTTCGTTGACGGCGGGATACGATCCTGTGGCATTGACCGATTGCTACGATTAACCCGGCAAGGCGTATTCCTGCCCCGCCGTGCCCGGCGCAGTATCGCCCTGCTCTCTAACTTTTCCTTGATCTTGGTTTTGGCATCCAACTGAATGTGAATTAGGTCTGTGAGTTCTGTAAGAACGGACACGCCTTCTTTCTTTGAACCTGGATCAACCCCAATGACCACAGGTTGGATCACATAACCAGATGGCTCTACATTGAGTCGGGCACAGAAGATACCGAGTTCGTTCACGAACGGGGTTGCCTTCCGTGTCGAGACCCACAACTACACCCGCCTTCTTCGTGCTGGCATAAGAGGTTTGCCTTGAGATGAGACCACAGGGATTCTCTTGGCGAGTGATGGAAAAGACTTCATGCCTGTAAGAGCAGCAAGTTTTTCCATCTTCGCCACTGACCCTGACAGAAGTACAGAGCTTGACGAGCACTCCGTACATGCTTGCCCTGCTGTTGCCGTACCGGCAATAGCTTCGCAGGATTCAGTTGAGGTTCTAACGGTTTCCATCCCTCCCTCTTAGGCTAATCCCAGTACTCTGAAACCCAATCTTTCAAGTTTCATCCGGAATTCTCTGTATCCTCGTCATAAGTCAGAGAGATATCCCCGGCTGTAAGATACTCCACCGCTGTGGTTCGGATATCCTGCACCCCCGTAGACTCCTCAACCTTATAGGTAACTGCATACGTATAGTCCGTGGGGTCCCCACCTGTGGGTAACGAAATCAGGACTCGATTCTTGGTCAACAGGACGCCTTGGGCATAGCGTTCGTTCACATCCGTCATGTCCGGGAAGTCAATCTGGAGTGTGGCATCATCTGAATACCCCGGGATGACTAGCCCGTCATTTCCAACGATGTAGGCATTTCCACTCTGCGCTTTGAGGGGCATACCCAGAGAGTTCAACGTGCCCGTGAGTAGATTCAAGGCTGTCTCATCCTGTGTGACCCCCCGGAATTCTGTGATTGCCCCGCCCCCATTACTGGTAGGAGACGACAGTACGTCTTTGATCAGGTACACATCTACCAACGATGTGCCCCAGGCAGTGATCTTCTCCAGATCTCCGCTCTCGCTGGTATCCAATGTCTCTGCCAGCACCGTAGTCCCAACTGCCCGAGCTACAGTCGTAAGGGGGACCACTACGTAGGAGACTCCCGTAGTCTTCTTGATGGTTTCGATTACATCCGAAACTCGGAGGGGCGATCCTAAGCCTTTCTTGGCGAACATGGATGTGATGTTGGTTCTGATAGCCCGATCCACTACAGACGGATCAGAACCCTTCAAGAGAACCACCGTTGCCCCCACATCTACTAGAGTCTTGATCGCCTGCTTGACCACCACATCGGCAGTCAATCTCCGCTGTGGCTCCAGGTCAGCCTGGACGATAGACACTAGGGCATTGGATCGGTAAGCAACAGTGAAGTTCTCGTCATGCTCATAGTCGATCAGAAGAGACTGTCCAGAAGTGATTCTGCTCGTCTCCGTCCGTTGAATGCCGATTGCTGCCACACTGGGGTCACTGGGAACGATGATCCGATAATCAGGGGTGAGTACTCCAGTGGCAACAGGCTGATACTGGACTGTTCGCCCCACATTCCAAACTTCGATGGTGAGGATATTAGACCCAAAGAAATTCAGGTACTCTACGTAGTCCCCTAGGATGACATGAGTTTCCCCGGTCACAGTAAGAATCTGCCCGATTCGCCCAGAGGCAGTAGGGGAATCGACCTGAATGTAGTCGTCTGCCATTGAAGAGAGACCCAAGAGTAGAGGACTATCTTGTCTGTAAAGGGCATAAGTATCCGGATCCACCGTGCCCGTAGCTCCTGTTTCCCCAATCAGAGAGACCAGAGCAGTCACGGGTTGCCTGGACATGATGTGCTTGTTGCTTGTTCGATACCTGTAATCCCCTTGAAACACGTCTGTGAGCGTGACATTAGCGGGATCATTGTAGGCACTAGATAACTGAATAGTATCAAAAGAAGGGTAGGTGACTCCTGTAAGGCTGAACCACATACCAGACGTGACACTACGGAAACCCAACGGCGGCGTATTGGCTGGGAAATCCAACATCTCGACTAGAGGGTTCGACGGTGTCAATGTCGGATAGGTGCCCACAACAGGTACGGCTCTGAAGGTCAAATCTTGGGGGTCCCCCACGATCTCAAAATTGACCCCATAGGCGATCTCGTAGGTGAATGCAAAGGTGTCTGAAACCGTGGCTGAATTTTCCCCACGTACCCAAATGTCGACCTTGCCCCCGATGTGCCGCCCCAATGTGGAGTCATAATCTCTCTTCATCAGAGCATCCCCACTGGGGATTACATTGACACCTGAAACCCCCGCCATATTGACACAGGCTTCCGTGTAACCTTGTCGAGTCCCACCATCCAGCCCCGTGAGGGCCCCCTGGCACCGTACAGCCAGTTCCCGATTGGACTCCCTGTTGTAGCCACCATACGTCTTGGCTTCATTGGTAACGAAAACACCTGTGATACCACGAACACCCGTGATCTGCCCAGCGGGCACATTTCCGCCAGTCCCCACTTCTTCCGCCTGGATGAAAGCCCTGACGGAATATCTACCCGTGGCAGCATTGTAGAAAGACGCAATGTTGGAGATACTGATCTCGGCGGCAGAAGATGTCCGAAACAGGACAGAGCCACTATAGGCGATGGTACCAATCGGAATGGGTATACTCCGACTGGGCCGTTTGGTCGTGTAAAATGTGGCCTCACCCTTGGCCAATTTCCCTAGTAGCCTGGACTTCCCGTAATTGGACGCCAACTTCTCGAAGATAGAGTCGATGACTGTCTGTACATCGTTCAGGTTGGACATCCTGAATGCCTGTGCTAAGGCAATCTTATAGTTGGACCGATCCGGGGCAATCGAGAATCCCGTGAAGTTGGGGTCATCTATAGCCAAGAGCGTGGAGAATGACTGTGCCTTATGGATGAAATCCAGTATGAACCTAACTCGTTCTGCCTCTGTGGAGAACGGATCCAGGAAAGTATCCCGCAACACCGATCCCGGCTGTGTGGACACCCCAGGGTTCGACCTATAAATGGACACAACCCCATCCTTCACGATTTGGGGCCGGGTTACCATAGGGAAGGAACCCACCGAAGTCGTAATCCTAAGAGGATATCCGGGGATCTCCATGGACATCGGGGACTCAACCTCCACTGCAGTCGTAGAGTCATAGTAGACAGCCGTTACAGTGTAGTAGATGGGCTCCGTCTGAGGCGTAGACGCCAACTCTCCTACAGGGATAGCCGGATAGGTAGACGTGGTGTCTGCATTCCGATCATGAAAGAAGTAGTAGGTAGATGTATCCTTCACAGAGGAAACAGTTGTATGGATACGTATCTTCGTGACGGTCTCGGGAATGTTCACCCGCTCGTTGAAATCCATCTCCAAGGTGGTTCCATTCCGATCTTCTTGTGACCCCTGAATACGAAAGAGCTGCGGGTCTGCAAGTGGGATTCCATTGGTATCTACTGCGACCGTGGCATCAACGTCTAACTCCCCCAACTCGCTCTCATCTTCTCCTTGTACGCTCTCTAGGGTTGTAATTGTATTGACATTGATCCGATGGTATCCTGTAGAACCGCCTCCGGTCGCTGTAGCAGCGTAGAAATTGTATCCTGTGACTAGTGTACTGTCGATGCCACTTACACCCACCTTCACGAGCCCATCCATCTTCTCTACCGTAATCCCTGTGGGGGCCTGGACCACTAGGTTCACATCGTTTGCTTGAACCAATCTTACTGTGACAGTGGCTTCTCCAGATGTATCCCCTGTCGTGTTGATGGAACGAACTTTGATGGTGTTGTCCCCAGGCAACAATTGCAACCCATCTGGATACTTGGATGGGTTGGGGACTGTGAAGGAGGCCCCCTCGAAAGTGATCAGATCAGGATCGTCCTCGAAGGCACTCCCAAACGCTGATATCTGCATGTAGATGGTGTCAGCATCTATAGACCCCGTGAAGAATCGAGTGGAGACGGTGGTGTGGAAGATAAATGTCTCCCGATATACCCCATCTGGACCAAGGAATTTGGGTGTCGTCGCCATACATTACCCCAGGGAAAGGCCATTGGTGCCAGGGAGTGCCACAACTCCAGGAACCG
>Ga0208957_1001616_pt1 | contig 11180 bp, 16 predicted proteins | sample RifOxyA1_FD_184029 | JGI IMG/M metagenome (GOLD analysis project Ga0208957, IMG submission 184029) | Groundwater microbial communities from Rifle, Colorado - Rifle Oxygen_injection A1 (SPAdes) | ecosystem: Environmental > Aquatic > Deep subsurface > Groundwater | place: Rifle, Colorado, United... | reverse complement strand
AATAACAAGCACAGCAATAAACACTTCGGATATTGTTTGTAGAATTGTTAGGATTTTATTTGTCATTTATTTTTACATCTCTCTAACATTTTACTCAACTTCTCATACGCCGCGCAATCGCAGAACCAAACATCAACTCTGCCTTCCTCTATTTTCTCGGTATACCAGCCCCTATCCTCGCAACGCTCACAAGTTATTATTCTTGGCTCTTCCGATTTTTTCATTTGAATCCATAATCCCTCGGATACTGCGACCTTTCACTCTGGCTATAATTATCCTGCCTCTCATAATTCTTGCGCCTGAACTGCTTTGCCCCGGGACAATCAATAAAATGTGACTCCAGCCCCAGCGTAACCGGCATAATCTTGCCGTTGTGGGTCTTCATAAAAATAATTTCCCGCTGGCAATTTCTGCACGGCCGGATTTCAATACTCATCTTATTTAATTTTTCTTTGACTTGCTGTTCTAATGTTTGCATGGTGGTTTAGATTATTGGTTAAAGCTTTTTCACCGCCTTATTAAATTTATCCATGTAATTCTCTGACGGATGCGGCATTAAGAGTCCGAAGATTATTTGAAGCTTTCCCGATGATCCGTTCTTTTCCGCCCAAGCGCGCAATGTTGCTTCATAACTTGTCCGCATTATTTTTTTCTTACCATCCCAGCTTTTCTCCTCTTTCTTAACTATCTCTGCTTTGAGAAATTTAGCCGTTGGCTGTTGAAAAGAAACTCCACAACGATGAAAGGCAAAATCAAATAATGCGTCCAGTTGCTCCTCGCTTAGCGGAAATTTTATTTTTTGAATCGCCTCTTGGAATTTTTGGGCATATTCCTCTGCTCTCTTTTTAGCCTGCTCCGCCTCTTTTTTTCTCCTTGCTTTTTCTGCCGGGCTTAAAGTATATCCGGACTGGCTACTTCCGTGTATTTTACATTCTTTGTTCGAGCAAATGTCTATTCTCTGTCCGACATCTGATCCTGAAACAACTATTGCCGCATGTACGCTATCGCAACGGCCTTTTCCCTTTGCCGCGACAACCACGTAGTCGTTCTTTTCTAAAATCTTGCCGTATGATCCGGCCTCTTTTTTGCCATAGCTATATCCATAATCGCTTGACACCTTTGTTCTCTTTTCTTTCTTGGCGATGTAATTCAAATAATTTGCCATTTTTCTATTCCAGCATTTCAAATCTGTGCATGCGCCCTCTTTAATCGGCCCGAATAATGTCATCTTTTCCGGCTTACACTCAACACACTTTCCGGCCGCCTCCATTAATTCTTTTGACGTGAGCCATGGCTGAAAATCCATCGGCGAGTAAATATGTTTTGTTATCCAATCTTTCAATTCTTGAACGTTCAGCGCATTATATCTGTCTATTGTTGCCTTCAACGCCGCCAGCTGGTCTCCGGACGAAAGCTTCGCGATTAAAACAGCATGGCCATCGTTTATTTTCCCGGTCCGGTATACATCCTTAACTTTTTGTTCAAGGTTGGTTAAAAATAATCTTTGCTTAATATATGATTCGTTCTTGCCAACCTTAGCGGCAATCGCGGAGATCTCATATTTTGAAACTTCTTTTAGTTTCCTATAAGCCTCACCCTCGTCAATCGGATGAACGTCTTCTCTTTGCAAATTTTCTATAATCTGCACTTCGCAGGCTTGTGTGTCGTTCATCTCTTCTACTCGCGCCGGGATATCTTTGAGGCCGACCAGTTCCGCCGCTCGAAAACGCCGATTACCCGCCACAATTTCAAACGTATATTTCCCCTTAGTCGGCCGGACTATAACCGGAACTAAAACTCCTTTTTCTTTAATGCTCGCAATCAGGTCGTTAAAAGACGGCCCCTCAAAATTTTTGCCGCGAGGATTTGTTTTTGACTCACAGACTTCCGCTATTTTGATGTTTTGCAATTTAATCATGTTATACATAGCTCGGAGCAAAGCGCTGGTAATCATTTTTGACACCAAATGTAATTGACCTTAAATACAAAAATGTCGTGTCAATCCATGCATGCCTGAGCTGTTCCTTAATTATAAATATTGACGCGCCGCGATACAGCATGTTCGTGGCAAGAGAATGTCTAAAAATATACGGATATACTCTCTTTTTTATTCCCGTCCTTCGCGCTAAAACTTTTACAAATTTCCGCAAATCGTTCTCGTTATATCTATTATTCCGAACTAATGTCGTGAAAAGATAATCATCCGGGCCGCGAGGAAAAATCATTAAATACTCAATAACGATTTTTGTGCATTCCCCTGAAACATACGAAAGCCCGTCTTTGATTCCCTTGCCCTCAATCACCCGGATAACATTATTGCCCAAATCCACATCCCGGGTCCGCAGATTACAGATTTCCTTGGGTCTGATTCCTGAATAGGCCAGGACAGCTAAAATGGCCTTCTCCCGCGCGTTTCGCGTGTGGTGCATCATGTTAACCACCTCTGCCTCGGTTAACGTATCTTTGACAATAGGCTTGGGCTTTCTCATCCGACCCAGCTTCATCGGCCGGCCGATGAAATCCATCCACAATTCGGCTGACCGGATTGAATTATGAATATACGAAAAAGAGTATTTCCTATCGTGCATCCATGCAATATATTCTATAACCTGATTATGAGATGGTTTCTCTCTGCCTATATGCCGGAGCATGATATCGATATTTTTCATATATCCGGCAATCGTAACAAAACGCAACCCTTTCCTCACCAATAAATATTGGCGAAACTTTTCGTTTTTCATATACAACTGAAGCCTATCAAGACAAGCGGAGTTGTATATGCCGCTGGTTGGTAATGCCAACCAGTGAAACATGCCGCTTGCCTGGAAAGACTTCCATATTAAATTTTACTTCACCACTCCTCTTTAGGAACTTCCCTCAAAACTTTCAACTGGCTTGTCCGGCATTTCCCGTTGCAGTCTTTAGCAACCACAATATTTTTAATTGGGACTTCGCACTCTAATAAAACCATATCATCCCAGCTCCCGTAAACGACAGCCCAATGTTTCTCTGCCACATGCAAGCTGACTGCGCAACTGTTCTCTTTTGACGAACTATTTTCGTGTTTTTTGACTTCGCCTATTTTGTATTCAAAACCCCTGTCATTATCCGAGAAATACCCGCCGTTAATTTTATGAACTGCCTTGTATAGAATAGCGTTTTTCCCTTTAATTTCCACCGGGAATCTTTTGGCAAAGTCCTTGAAATTAGGTTTAAAATCGGGAACGACAATTAAATGGCAATCTTTGCTCATCACCAGCGTTAAATTCTTTTTATTAGATTGTAAGGTTCGGATAATATTATATCCATGCGCGGTGATTTTATTATTGCCATAAGCCGAGACCATCGCCTCGCCGTATAAGTCCTGAACAACGCTATTTTCCCGCATGTCCTGAACAACGCTATTTTCCCACATGCGCTGGACAACGCTATTTTCCCGCATGCGCTGAACAACGCTATTTTCCCGCATGCGCTGAACAACGCTATTTTCCCGCATGTCCTGAACAACGCTATTTTCCCGCATGTCCTGAACAACGCTATTTTCCCACATGCGCTGGACAACGCTATTTTCCCGCATGTCCTGGACAACGCTATTTTCCCACATGTCCTGGACAACGCTATTTTCCCACATGCGCTGGACAACGCTATTTTCCCGCATGATTATTTGCGCGGAGCCTCGCACAACAACAAACGCGTGTTCGTATTTAACTTTTAAAATCAGCGGATTTTCTTGAGTCCCGCCTTCGATGTAAATCGTGTCCTTGCAATCCAGCGGAATATTATCTAACTCCTTTTGTGTTTTAATTATTATTTCCATGTTAAATTTTAAATTATTTTATTCGCTGACTAATTGCGGTTTAGCGCTACAATCAGGGCACTTTATTTTATTCGGTGGAATTGTGCTGATAAACTTAAACCCGCACTTACCGCATTCATAATTAAACCTCTCTTTTCCGCTTGCTATTTTGTCCTCGTCATCTCCATCATTCTTTTGAAACTTGCCTGCTTTTTTCATGTAGTTCTTCCGCGCATAGAATGCCGATGGCTTCATTTCGTATTCTCCGCATACATCAATAACAGATCTGCCCTTGCCAACTTCTTTCACCATATCCATAAATACTTCCTCCGAAATACTGCTCTTGCCCTTTTTCTTTTTTATTCCTTTAAATGCCCCCCCCCCGTTTGGTTTTCACTTTCGGCATTTCAACCGGCTTCGTTTCCACCAGCTCTGGATTTTTATCTGCCTCAACGAATAGCTTATTATTAAAAACCAGGAATTCTTTATTTAAAATTTGATAAATATTAATCATTTTTTATTGATAAATTATTACCTCCTCATTATGCTTGCCCGACAGCCTGGCGTTTTCGCAATCGTCCATAAAAATATCAAACCTGTCATCGTACTTTCGCGCCAGCCTGTCTTTACAAACGAACTCATAACCATCGACTTTTATTTTTGTTCCAAATGGGATGGCGCGTGGGCAAGCCGCGGCCCCGTAATATGCTTTTTCTCCATTGGCCATAATGCAATCAGGGTCATCACAGCTATTGGGGCAATAAGCAGTAACAACCGCGTTTATTTTTGAATATTTTTCAACCTTATCCGCGGACAAAGCCTTTGTTTCAACCGGTGCCGAATATTCAAAGCTGGCCAAAGACGGGATAGATAATAATAAATCAATAAAATATCCAATAAATAATCCGAATGCTATCGCAGTCAAAAATAAAATATAATTAATAATTCTTTTAGGATTTTCTGCAATCATTATTTTTTTTGCTCAATTTGTCTTAAAACGCTCACTTTAGGCATAGATATATATTTCGGATCATCCTGATAATTAATTTCTTCAAAATTATTCTGTTCAAGATAAACTCTTCTGCCTTCCCTATAAAAATACCAGTTGCCCTCTTTGTCTTGAGAAAGCGGATAATAATTCCAATGAGGTTTTTTGTCCGGCTCGCTAATTCGCTCAATTGCTTTAGTGTTTATTAAGTCGCCATTGGCTAATGGAATAAAATCGCTATTAACAATCATTTTCTTGATATAATCCGCCTCATCATCATCTAAGAAATATTCTTTTCCTGAAATTAACTTTAAAATTTTCATTCTTTTTGAAATGGCGCGGCCACTTTAACTTTTGCCTGCTGTTGTCGCTGGACAAAAGCTATCAAACTGCCCAATTTATTTTTTAACTGCAAGGGTGTTGTTATAACCGGCGCGAATTTTTGGTTTATTGTCGCCGGTAAAATCTTTAAAGTTCTGGTTATTTTCTCAACCCCGTGTTTTTCTACCAATTCTTCTAACGCTTTGCGCTGAGTTTTATTTTTATAAATATCCGTATAATTTGGATTAACCGGCTTAAAAAATTCAATAAAAAAATTTAGATTATTATTTTTGGGCAAGTCCGCCGAAGGCGGTTTGCTAATTATATTCTTATCTTCTCTATTCTTATCTACTCTTATCTTATCTAGACATACCACCTGTTGACCGCTGGTTGCCACTTGGTTGACCGCTGGTTGACCGCTGGTTGCCAATGGAGATGGGCAATTTTTGGCTCTAATTCTATCTTTTCTTGGTTTATTATATTTAGTCCATTTAATAAGTTGGACATAAACCTCATCCTCTACTTGATATGTTTTTAGCTTGTTTTTTCGCTCCAAATTCGCCACATAACCATAAATTTGCGCATCCGACACGTCATCGTACGGAAAAATCATCGCGCGCAACCACTTCGGATTTCCTTTCAACCTGCCAAAATCGTCTGAAAAAACTATCAATCCAATATAAAAAAATCTTATCTGTAAAGGCATTAATCCAAGGTCATCATTTTCAAATAAAGAAGTATAAATTTTACGCCATTGATTTCGCATATTTATGTTTGATTTATTAACACTCGCCTAACCGTATTCCTATCAATTTCCTCAATTCTATATTCTAATTTTGGAGCTTCAACCTTTTCAATTTTCACTTTTTCCGGTAGTTTTAATCCCCCTATCAGCCGAAAATAAGCATTAGTCCTTTCAATTTCATATTCGAAAGCATCTTTTTCAATCCCCTCAGCCAATAATTCTCTGCCTCTTTTTCTCTCTAAAATTCCTGCCGGATTATTTTGTGTTTTAACAAGTTCCCTCGCTCTCCTGTCTCCAGATTGTCCGATATAACCTTCTGTTGTTTCGGATCGTATAAGAAAAGAACTCCTCATCCAGCCAGGATATTTTTTACAAAATTCTATTATCTGCTTATGCATTGTGGTTTTCTTTTCGCTATTCATTGAAGCTTGTCTTTAACGTTGTTAATAAATCCCTCCATAATTTTCCGGTAATATTCTTCAAACTTTTCCGGTAATATCCCTTTTTGTTTTGATAGCAAAAAGACAACCGCGCGTAATCTTTGGCTTGGGCTTTTCTGTTCGTCAGACGGCGCGTTATCCTTTGGTATTTCAACTTCTTCAAAAATATTTTCTTTAAATAACAACCAGCCGTATTTTTGGTTATATTCCATCAATAAGGCTTTTTCCTCGTTAGATAGTTCTTGTGTATGAAAATTTAGGCTTAGGCCTCCGTCAGACAGCGTTCCAACTCTGGTAAGTATGGCCGGGGCCTGAAATGTTTTTTTATCCATAATCTTGGCAAGTAAGATTAGTTTCTAATCCCCGCGCTCCAAAAGGATGTTTAAAGAAGCGCGGAGGTAAAAACCTATCAGAATGTCAATTGTTTTTCTATTTCCTCAATTTCTTTTAAAACCTGCTTTTCCAGTTCAAGATATTCAATAACTTTTTCCTTAACATCTTTCCGTTTAACTGAAAAATAAAAGAAATCTTTGGGCATGCGCGGGTCATAGAACACAAAATACAGAGTTTTAAGCGTGTCGTTGACTATAAAGTATTGAAGGACTTGCTCTTCGTAATCTTTGGGTATCTCTTTGGTAAGCAATGCCTCAATATGCCGAGCAGAAGATAAGCATTTGCACTCAACGGCCTCTGTTTTGCCGATATAACCATCCGGAGAAATGGCTATATCTTTATTGTCGTCTCTCTCCCAAATAACCAAATCAGTATTAACTTTCTTCTTGGTTTCTTTTTCAAATCTTTCGACTGCCTCTTTTTCAATTCTTTTTCCCCTATCCATAGCTGGCTCGCTATCAGCCGGCAAAGCAACCCTTTCGGCAATCAATTCATAAAATCCAATCTTTGGCTTTCCGCCTCTTTTGTTTATTAAATCTTTAAGCCGCGTTCCGGTTATCTTCCCTCGCCGCGCGTCAAGCCATTCCCTTTCGTCATTAAACTTGACTATTTTCATATTCGTCCCTTTCTTTAACCAAGGCCTCTAAGCGACTAACTATCTCCGCATAGTTTTTTTCAGAGAGGGGTAATTGAACTAAATCCTTAATGGATTTTTCTACTTCCGCTTTGGTTTTAGATTCGCGCCCAAGAGTTCTAAGCAGAAGCATTATCTTCGCTTTAGTAGATTTAACATCTGGCTCTTTATTAACATCAGTGGCATCCGTATCCTCGTCAGCTGTTGAAATTCCTAAAACATCGCAAAAAGCATATCGTTTGGCGAATGTAAGAGCCGAAGCGTATTTCTGCGGCGCAGTCATAAATCCCTCTTTGTCAATCGGAACTTCAAAAGAGCTTGTTTCGGAGTGTCCGGCAATATGAGAAACAATAGCAATAGCGCGAATAGCATTTTCTTTATTCTCAACCTCCCATTTATAAGAAAGGCTATTGTCCGATAATATCCCTTTAATCTGCTCAATAATCGCTTCTAACGGCGCGTATTGATACCGGATGGTTCGTCCATCCTTATTTAGAACCTTTTTTGTCTTAGCAATAACGGGGCAACTTTTTTGAAAATTTGATATTGCCTCGTCAAAGGCTTTCTTGGCCTGATTTTTTTCCCATCTCTCCTGCAACGTCATCAACTTTTCCATTGTTTCAACGGAAACGCCTTTGTCTATTGCCTGAGAGATTAGTCCTTGCGCTGATTGTTCAACCGGCACAAGTTTATTTTGTTTGTCCATTTTTTTAAGAGTTGAGGAGAGGCGAATGACGCCAAGCGGATCTGCATAACGCACTCGCTTGTCTCCCCCTCAACTAATCCCCTTGTTAATTAACTATTTGCTGTAATCGAAGATAAGCATTGAAGCATCAATCTCCGATAAAAAATCAAAGTTTTTGCTCCAATCTTCTTTCTCAAAAACATTGGTAATAAATTTTAGGATAGCCGGATTTTCTAAATCCTTAACCCTAAATTTTTCTAAGCACTTTATTTGATTTGCAGTCATATCTTTTTAACAATTTTCCAAACCAACGGCGATAACGCGAGGGCTATCATAGTTGGCAGGAAAAGGATGTCTAAGATTAACCAAGTTGTATGTGTCATTTTTTTATTTATTGGTTTTTATTTTTATCGACCTTTGAAAGTTCTATCGCCCTTTTTTCAGCATTAACAATTTGTCTAACTCTTTCCGCGGTAATTCCGTCAAACATTTCTCCAATTTCTGCCAAAGTAAAATCCGTATGCTTTCGCACCTTATAAATTTCGTGTCTTCTTTTTTTAGCGTCTCTCCATTTGTATGGTTTTTTCATAAAAAATAGGCGAGTTCCTTATTGAAACTCACCCATTTTTATAATAAACTGATAACAGAGTTGGCTATCTCTTACACTCAGTTGATAGTTTATTTTTTAAAGCCCTTTTTGGCTTCTAAAATTGGTGAGTTTCAGGTTGTGCTTAGATATTAATCTATTCTGCAAATGCTGTCAATAGTTTTTCAATGCTCTAAAAAATGGCTTTGTTGTGCTTATTTTTTTATTCTCAAAAGAAGTTATCCACATTTGCCCCGCAAGCGCGGGGTGTTTTTTTATTTAGGAATTGCAATCTTTGCATTAGTAATTCGCCAAATAAAAAATCTTATTCTGCCCGGAAGTTTTTCAGCAAGCTCATTTAGCGCCTGTCCGGTTAAGCCGATTTTTTCACGGCAGTTTTGGCAATATCCAACGCAATATTTTATATTGCCATCGTCAATAAACATACTGCCGAATCCGGCCGGCCGCCCGTTTTTAGTAATAATTGCTCTCATAATTTCACCTCTCTTTCCTCCGGCAAGTGGTATTTTTTATTTACCACTCCCCCACTCTCTTTGTCAAGTAAAATTAGCCGAGGAATATATCAACTCACTAAATTTGCGGGGCTATAAAGCGATTTTATTGCATCATTTTTTCTTAAAAACCCAAAAGCCACCCGAAAGTTGCTTATGTATTTTTTATTTTGATTGTGATTATTTTCCAAATAAAAAACCCCGATAAGAATTACCGCGCGGATTATCTTATAAGGGTTTTTCCCCGGGGAATTATTTCCTATAACCGAAAAATGTTTTTCCAACTAAATTTTGATGATTTGCCCACCACTTGCTTACCTGCGCCAATAATAATCCGATCATTGTCGTGACTAGCGGCGGCAATTCAAGCAATCCAATATTATCCGCAATCCATTCTATCGCAAATGCAATAACAACATATAATAAATTCCATCCGAAAGTTTTTAATCTTTTAAGTAATTCTGTGTTCATGTAAAATAACCAATTAGTTTTAAGTCCGCAGGCCGACCAGTTCTGCGGCTAATATATCCCCTCTTATAGTTCGCCTCAACTATTGTTATCTCGCCTGGATTTGATTGATCGCCCATAAAACTTTCAACTATCCCGCAATGACCAATCCATCCGGTATTCATAATGGCCACACAGCCAACTTGAGGAGTAGAAGAGTTTATAATCGCCCTCTTTTGGCGCAGATTCCATAATCCCTCCGGCAAGTTTGGATAATGCGACCGAGCATACAACACGCAATTATATCCCAACCTATGCCTGCCCAAGAATTCTATATTTCCTCCAAATTTAATTTTTCCAAAAAGCTCTGATATTACTTCAATTAAAAACTGGAATACTCCTACAACCTTATCAATCGGCTTCGGGCTATATTTAATTTTCCATTCAGCTGGCGACAAATTAAAAAACTCCTTGAAAGTGTCAATCCGGTCTTCGGTTATCGGGGAAGCAAGAGCATAGCCATTAAACTCATGTTCGCTTATTTCTTGAACCTCGCTAAAACTCAACCCTAACAAGTCCATAATCTTATTTCCCACTATTTCAAATTTCATTCCACAATAAATAACCCAGCATTTTGGGTCGTCTTTCGTTTTAACAACTTTCTCAATATATTTAGGCCGGTTTATTTTATTCGGCGGATTGGGCAAATCAACAAGCGAAGTGATATCAAATATCTTAGCTCCGCGGTTAACAATAAATTCAGAGTATTGCATATCAGAACCCTCGCCGTAGCTTCCTATTGTTCCAACATACTTTTTGCCTTCTGGAGTTAAGCCGTATTCGCAAAAATATTGGCAATGTCCGGAGTAGCCGGCCACAAAGCCGTGATATTGCCAAACAAGCTGTTTCATGTTCTCCCAATCTTCATTAGTTAGAGGAAATGATACCGGCAGGTTAACGAATTTCTTTGATTGAAAAGTTAAGGCATTGTCTTTCATTGACTGAATGATATTGCCAGAACGCATAAATTCCTCGCTTGGATTTTTTCCGTTATCATAAGACAAGCATAATTTTTCCTCGCAATCCCCCTGCCCCACTGCGAGCTTTGCCCCGTCTCTAATATATGCTCCCCCATTCGACTGAAAGATTTGTCGGTAAACAAATTTAGCGGACAAGTCAGTAATTTTTTTATTCTCAACCAATTCCAACATTTCCAAATATTTGCTCCAGCCCTGGCCCACGCAGGAAGAACTCGAGCCCTGATGTTCTCTTTTTAATTTGCCGAAAGTTTTTTCAACAGAATATCCCTGCTCCCAACTTGGCGCGCGTGGGTCAGCTTTGAAAACTTCTGGAATATCGCCAAAAACTATATAGCGCGCATCTTTCGGATTTGGCAAACAGCCATTATAATTGTCATCTAAAATTGGATTATATTTATTCATAAGTTTAACAATAGTTATTTATAGATTATTGGTTAACATAGAAAGGGGGCAGTTTTTCAGAGAACTGCCAAACTCGTTTTGTCAGGCATCAGAGAATACCGCCTGCTCTGCGAAAAATAACTCGTCATTAGCAGACTTTATGCCCTGAATTGCCTGATAAAGTTTATCCGCTTCTTGGTGGCGGAAGTTCT
>Ga0208957_1001610_pt1 | contig 11209 bp, 15 predicted proteins | sample RifOxyA1_FD_184029 | JGI IMG/M metagenome (GOLD analysis project Ga0208957, IMG submission 184029) | Groundwater microbial communities from Rifle, Colorado - Rifle Oxygen_injection A1 (SPAdes) | ecosystem: Environmental > Aquatic > Deep subsurface > Groundwater | place: Rifle, Colorado, United... | reverse complement strand
CAAGAGATTTTGAACTTTATTTAAAGACAGGATCGGGTAAGGCTTTCGCTTATAAAAGATTGCTAGACGTAGCCTTGAAGAAGGATTTTTCCGCGGGTAGGAAAAGTAGTCCGAAGTCGAAGACGTAGGATACCGACCCGAGGAGCCAATCGATACTTAATATACCAAGTTTGGCCTCATTGAGAACTTGGAGTAATAGAACTACTTAGTTGGTGAATTTAAATGTGGAGAGAATTTGATCTATCGATTCGGAATTTTCACTGTATATCCAATTTGCATTAATAAAATGACCATTTCTCTCAAATAGAAAATTAGTTTCTTTTCCCCTGGTTAAACCAATTTTCCCGCTGATATTATTAATTTGCCTATCCTTGAAGGTGTATCCAAATTGTTTACTAGAATAGTCTAAGTATTCTGTAAAATTTGCATAGTTTGGATTAGGTTTGCTCACACCTACAACAAAATATGAACCATTAGATATTTGTCCATGGTCCAACAATGCTTTTGGCGATACCAAATCACAAATATTTCTATCTAACCACCCATCAGGTAGTTCGGTAGCTAAACAATTTAATTTCCAATCATTCGGATACATAAAACTAAATTTATATTCGCTATCCGTGTATGTTTTCCAATTTGCAGTTGTATCCGTTGTGGTTGATGGAACGGGAGATTGATATGTGGTCGGGGTAGGTGATGCTGAATTTTGGTAAACTGAAAGCATTTTTTTGAGGCGTATATTTTGGTAATAAAGAAAGGCTGTGGAGGCCAAAAGCAAAAGAATAAATAAAGACAAAACTAAGTACATGGCAGAGAATTTAGCTTTTGGTTCAGAAATTTGAACTGGGGTTAAGGTTGGTTCTGGAGTTGGATTTTGAATAGCTTGATTTTCCATATATATTCTATATTATCACAGTCTGTTCAATCATTTTTACTCTCTCAATTTCCTCTCTGATTTGAGCTACAAGCCTAAAGTCTAAAAAATCAGAGATACAACGATCAATCGTTTTGGTCAGAGCGAAGCGGTGTATAATAGAGATATAGATATGGGTAAACGTATTGCATTTCTCAAACCCCGTTTATCGAATCTCCTGTTGACCCTGCTTGTTTTGTGTTTGCCTATACTAAGGGAGCAGTATAATCAAGGCCAATACGTAACCTGGTATAGACCAATAGTTGTGATCTTTAATCTCCAAAATCTACAGCAACCCAAATTGCTTTTAATTACGACGTTATTTGTATTTATTATTTACTTCCTTGTATCTTTGGCTTTGGTTGGCCTATCGAAGTTTATACTTCCTATTCTAAAGCGGAATAGGTGACTAGTTAATTTCATGCTGAAACTGCGAGGCAAGGCTTCACTCTCTCTATCTCCTCACGAATTTGTGCTACAAGCCTAAAATCAGAGAAAGCCTTGAAAATACGGGATAATTCTTGGGTTATATTAGTTGAACGATTGTCGAGCTGAATTTGTCTTAATCTGACCATGTTGGTACAAAGAAGATTTTCAATATTGGTGTGGGTTTTACCTTGGTGATATAATCGTGGCCAAGAATATGGAAGGGTCAACAAAGACTGGTGCTGAGGCTGGAAGGGCGTTCGTTAATAGCCTATATCAAACAATAGTTGGTGCAGGTGAGAAGTCGTTACAAGCGTTGGAAGAACTGTCAAATATCGCTCTTGGTGGGCACGAACAAGCACGGAGGTTAATAAACGAAATTGATGGAAAAGTTTCAACGGGTGAGCTAATTTTGCCAAAAGCCGATAACCTAGATAGGTCTTAAAATTTATGAGTAGTGAAATATCAACAAGGGTAAAAGATGCTTTTTTCATTGCGACCCACCCTATATTGTCTATTAAAGCAAAGGTGAGACAAGTTTTCGTGGCCATAGAACATGAAGCCCCGCCTCAGGGCATAACTTTTGAAGAATTTCCAGAATTATCTTTAGCTGATGCCGCTAGAGCAATTATGGCTGCTGGAGAAAAAGAGACTGGAGGAGTCCCCAAGAGTGCTTGGTCAAAGGCCGACCGAGAAAGAATGGCTCGAGGAGAACGACCACTAGGACACCCAGAACATCCAAACATATAAACCCTTAAATTATTTAAGTGCTAGACAGACGCAACTTTTGTTAACACTTTGATTTGTTTCAATCTTTCTCTTGTTTGTCCTTCGACTTCGCTCGGGATGGTGAGCCCGTCGAACCATTCTGCCCAGATTGGATTCTGAAATCCTTCGGTCTTACTCAGGACTATAGAGCCTTGAGAACACGGGATAAAGCAGTGGTCAGAGCGAAACTAGGAACTCGGAGCAGGAGTACCTATCTCTTCTCTCTAAAACAAATCTGAACTACACTGTAATGGTGTCGCAAATTCATTACCGTAAAGATACAGAACTTCCGTGGCGCCGTATAAAGAAGGGTAAGAGTTTTGGCTTTATCAATGAAAAAGGGAAACGCGTTTCCAAAAGCGCAAGGGTCCGGGTAATGGGACTGGTAATTCCTCCTGCGTGGCACGATGTTGTAATTAGCGCTGATCCAATGGACTATGTTCAGGCAATTGGGATGGACGCCCGGGGGAAAAAACAATATATCTATCACCCCGAATGGATTAAACGCAACCAAGAGCATAAGTTTGACCAAATGATAACGTTTGGGGAAAGGCTCCCTGCACTTCGGAAGGCGGTAAGTGCCCATATGAATGAACAAACGCTAACTAAAGACCGTGTTGTTGCAACAGTAGTTTGGCTTTTGGAACATACTTTTATTCGGGTAGGAAACAAAGAGTATGCCGAGGAAAATCAGTCGTATGGACTTACAACCATGCGCGAAAAACACATAAAAGTAAAGGGCAACACTCTGACATTTAGCTTTGAAGGAAAAAGCGGGGTTTTCCACGAGCTTGATGTGACGAATCCAAGAGTTGCTAAAGCTGTAAAAGCCTGCCTTGACCTTCCTGGATATGAACTGTTCCAGTATTTAGATGAAAATGACGAAAGACAAGTTGTCGACTCGGCCGATGTCAACAGTTATTTGCAAACCCATACCGGGGCGGACTTTTCGGCCAAAGATTTCCGAACTTGGGGCGGAAGCGTTATAGCTGGAGATTCATTTTACAAAAGAGGAAACGCAAAGGATGAGAGTGAACTCAAAAATAACATTTCTGAAGTTGTTGCGGTAGTCTCAACTCACTTGGGTAACACAAAAAGCGTATGCAGAAAGTTTTATATTCACCCGGTAATTATTAAGTCTTACGAAAGGGATGTCTTGGTCCCCCATTTTGAAAGATCATATGCCAGAAAATCATCAAAAAAGCTTAGTCTAAGTCCGGAGGAGTATGCCACATGGAGTTTAATTAAGGATTCTTAACTTTTTTGGTTTTTGGAGCTTTTTCCTCAACAACGGTTTCAACAACTTTAGGTTCCAAGAGTCCCAATATTCTTTCAAGTTTGGCGTTCAGAGCGTCAAATTGAGCCTTATTTTGATCAAAGCTTGGTGCTTGCGCTTTAAAATCAGACCTTTCCGGCCTTCCCGAATCCTGTCTCCTTGGTCCCATTTTCTCAAAACACTCGCTGCAGAAAACGGGTTTACTCCCGGTTGGCTTAAAAGGTACTTGGCATTCCTTTCCACAATTACTGCAGATTGCACGATGCATTTCTCTATCGCCCCGATCTCCAAAGCTCCGTCTGCCAAAATTTCTGTTTCCCCCAGATCTATTGTCCCGATTAAAATAATTCATAATAGCGTATTGTATCACTTAAGCATCGAGGATTGTATACCCCCGTCGTTTAAGTTCGCTTGACAAGACCTTGGGGTTTTGATATTTTGACATAATATGAAAGCAAAGATTGCTTTGGCCACCTTCGCTTTTTTGTTTCTTCTTCCTTCTTACACTCTTGCCACCGATAGACCCACTGATAGGTCCAATGATGACAAATCGACCGAAAGACCCACCATGCTCCCCCGAAAAATTGGCCTTGTCCGTCGTTTAACTGAAAATAAACTCCGCTACTGTCAAGCCAAAGAGAAATCCATAAAAAACAGGGTTGCCGGCTTGGTAAGAACGGTAAATAACATGCTGGAAAAGTTTAATAAAATTGTCAATCGAGTTAAGGAATATTACACAAACAAAGTTCTTCCCAGCGGAAGAAGTGTTGCTAACTACGATGCTTTAGTGGCCGACATTGAAACCAAAAAAGCTCTGGTCCAAGAAGCCTTGACCAAGGCTCAAACAGATGCTGATGGCTTTACTTGTACGGGCGATGACCCCAAAGGCACACTTACCCAATTTAGGACAAATATGCAGGCGGTTAAGACTGCTTTGAAAAATTATCGAACTTCAATTAAAAATCTAATTGTGGCGATACATTCGCAAGCTCCCAATGACTAAAATTAAAGTTTTGATACTAATTATAATAGCTGCCTTAATCGGCCTTGGATTTTGGTTTGTGTCAAATAAAAATGCCCCACAAGAAACTAGCCAGCCGACTACTGAAGCGCCCCCCGTTATACAAGATACGAGCGACTTGGATAGTACAAGCGAGGATCTTGACACAACTGACCTAGATGGGATTGATAGCGAACTTAATCAAATAAACTCCGACGCTTCTTCTTTTTAACCCCGTGTAAGCTTACTCTAAGTAATCCTGAAGTTTTTTGCGCCTTGAGGGGTGTTTTAGTTTACGCAGCGCTTTGGCCTCAATCTGCCTGATTCTTTCTCTGGTTACTCCGAAAACGCGTCCGACCTCTTCCAGGGTCATTTGTTTATTACCCTCAAGACCGAATCTGAGTTTTAAAACTCTGGCCTCGCGGTCGGAAAGAGTTGATAAAACTTCCTCCAAATGGTCTTTCAAAAGCTGCTTTGAGGCCTGGTCAACCGGAGAAAGTTGGGACTCATCGGGAATAAAATCCCCCAAGAAACTTTCCTGGTCTTCCCCGACCGGGGCCTCAAGAGACGTAACTTCTTGGGCAATCTTAAATATTTCTCTTACCCTGTCGGGTTCCAACTCCAACTCTTCTCCGATTTCCTCCGGGGTTGGCTCACGTCCCAGCTCTTGCATTAACCGACGGCTGGTTCGATAAAGCTTGTTAATCGTCTCGACCATATGAACAGGAATTCTTATGGTACGAGCCTGGTCCGCAATTGCGCGGGTAATTGCCTGTCGAATCCACCAAGTAGCGTAGGTTGAAAATTTAAATCCTTTTCTCCAGTCGTATTTTTCAACGGCACGAATGAGCCCCTGATTTCCCTCCTGAATAAGGTCAAGAAGCGAAAGCCCGCGGCCGATATATTTTTTGGCAATTGAAACTACCAAACGGAGGTTGCTTTCGGTTAATTTGTCCTTTGCCTTTTTGTCGGCTTTTTCGTAGCGCTTGGCAAGCTCTACTTCTTCTTCGGCATCCAAAAGAGGCACGCGGCCTATTTCGCGCAGATATTGCCTGACCGGGTCGGTAGATTCCACCCCTTCAAGCTTTGAAAGAATTTCTATTTCGCGGTCCAACTTCTCTTGGACCTTCTCATCAGAGTCTATCTCCTCCGGAGTTACAGATTCAAAAACGTCAATGTTTTCGGCCAAAAGTTTTTCATAAAGGTCATCGAGTTCGGAAATCCTATTTTCGGCATCAGAAAACACCTCCAATATATCCTCTTGGGTCAAAAACCCCTGGTCTCTGCCTTTTTTAATTAAATCCTGTACCGGTTTCCTCATGATTTTGCCTTACCAAAGATTATACCTTCTTGGGGCTCCTCTTCAAACTTGGCCAATTTTCTGGTTAGTTCGCTAAACTTCTCTTGGGCATCTTTAAGTTTATCGCCTTCTTCACTTGACTCAAATTCCCTGATTTTTGCGCCGATTACTTCCAGTTTATGTCTCATATCCACTACCTCAAGTTCACTTACAACAAATTCTATTTCTCTTTTGAATAAATCCGGCCTGTCGATAAAATCCTGCGTCTCCTTAAGTACCATCTCGGCAAAACCGGAAAGCAGCTCCTTGGGAAGTTGCGAGGCAAAGGCAGAGGGGCTAAATTCCCGATTATTTTTTGCAAATTCCAAGTACTCATCATAAATTCTCTTGGGAAGGGAAGTTGCCATTAAACGTTTAATTTTGGCGCTTTCAAGAACCGAAGGCTCCGATTGGAAAGCCAAAGAAAGAAGTCTTTCTTCCAAAAGCTGCCTTCTTGTTTTCTTTGTTTCAAGGCTTACCTTTTCCTTAGTGTTTATGGCCAAATTCGGTTCTTGTTCTTTCTTTTGACTAAGATGCTCCTCAACTTCTTGGTTAACAGCCTCCTCCGGCACACCCAAACGCTTGGCTACTTGCTCAATATAATGAGCTTGTACTATTCTATCGGGAATTGACGCCAAAACAGGCACAATTTCGCGGCTTAGCTTGGCTTTTTCTTCTCCCGTTTTTATATCCCCCCGCGAAAAGATGGAGTCAATTATAAAGTCCCAAACACCAACTGCCTCAACAATGGCTTTTTTGAAAAATTGGGGATTTTTGCGGACTGCATCGTCTGGGTCTTTAAATTCACCCATTTTCGCAACTGTAATTTCCAGTCCTTCTTTTTGGGCAATAACAATCCCGCGTCTCGCAGCAACATCTCCGGCAAAATCGGAGTCTAAAGCCAAAATTATTTTCTTGGTAAAGCGGGAAAGAAGTTTTACCTGATCCTCGGTTAAGGCAGAACCCTTAATTGCAACGACGTTTTTTACGTCTCTTTGATATGAAGAAATCATATCGACTTCTCCTTCAACGATAATTGCCGCACCCTGTCTTTTTATCTCCTCTTTGGCAAAATTCAGACCAAAAAGAAGCCTCGATTTGTGATAAATAGGCGTCTCGGGTGAGTTTATATATTTCGCCAACTCCTTAGAACCTTCAGGAAGAATCCTTCCGGCAAAACCGGCAATATTTCCTCTGTGGTCAAAAAGCGGAAAAATTATTCTTCCCCCAAATTTATCAAAAACCCGCTCGCCTTTTATAATTCCAATTCCTGACTCCGCAAGTTCTTTTAAATTAAAATGCTTTTTATCAACCAAAAATTTACTAATTACACCGGGAACATTTGGAGAAAAACCGATCTGAAAAAATTTAATTGTTTCCAGGTCCAAATCTCTTTCATCCGTTAGATACTTTAAGGCTGTCTTTCCCGCTCGATGTGCAAGCAGAACATAACTATAAAATTTCGAAGCAAGGCTGTGAAGTTCATATAACCTTTCTTTCTGGCTTTCCTCCCCGGGCCGGAAGGAAACCAACTTTATACCCGTTTTATCGGCCAAAAATTTAAGAGCTTCTCTGAATTCCATACCCTCATATTTCTCAAGAAATGTAAAGACGTCGCCACCCTCTCCGCACCCAAAACACTTGTACATTTGAAGTTCAGGCGAAACCATAAAAGACGGGGTTTTTTCGGAGTGGAACGGACAAAGAGCCCTGTAGTTTCTTCCGGCTTTCTTAAGCTCGATATGTTCTCCGATAAGAGAAACAATATCTACCTTTTGTTTTATCTCATCAACCTGGTCAGCCATTTTTGGTTTGGGGCGGGCATATTATATCAGATGTCCCGAAGAAAAAGTGAAAATGGATTTATCTATAGCCAAGCTCTTGTAAAAACTTTTTTTGGTGAGGAATCGTATCCTCTGGCAACGTCTTAACCAGTCTGAGTCCCCCTATCGCTGGAACATCATTAACTTTCACCTTAGTTACATAATGAAGAAGATGTCCACGAGGATCAGAATCTATATTTTCAAATAACCCAAGAAACTTGCTCTCTTTACCATTTATATCTAAACCAACTTCCTTTTTTGCAATTCTTACTGCACAATCAGATAGTGATTCACCTTTAAGTAAAAAGCCACCAGGCAAATGCCAGTAACCTTCAAAAGGTGCGTCCGTTCTTTTTACTAGAGCAATTTTGCCATTTGTTTCTTCGATCACCAACTCAACTACAAGTCTGGGAGACAACCTTAAGCTTTCTTTAAACTCTTCAAGTGATAATAATTCAGGCATAACTGGCGGAGGAGGTGGGATTCGAACCCACGAGAGCTTGCGCTCACGCGCTTTCCAAGCGCGCGGAATAAACCGCTATCCGACTCCTCCTTGACCTCGATATTATAACACGCGTGGCTGAAAGCCTCGAGCTTCTAATTCCCGTGTTTCAAGCTTTGCTTATACCAAATTTTCCTGCCTGCCCGCCAAAAATCGCGGCATGAGCCGTATACGAACAGTATTAAAGAGGCAAATGCCAAGATTCGGAGGGAACCGGCCGCTCAAAAAGCTCCTTTGCCTTTTTTAGAATCTCTTTTTCGTTTTTGAAAGTTAGTTTATCCAGCGCTTCATTAAAATCAAGAAATATAGACTCGCTTACTTCTTTATCATGATTTTTGGGATTTCCGGAAATATATTCCATTAAATAAAAAAGAACTGTTTTAAGAATTCTGTTTCCTTCAAAAAAGAAAAAGAACTGCTCGCTCCCTATTTTTTGAATAACTTTTGCTCTTATCCCACCTTCCTCTTCTACTTCTCTTACTGCCGTTTTTTCTGAAGATTCTCCCTCGTCAATTTTTCCTTTTGGCAGTTGCCAACGATCGGTTCCGGTTGGCTTAATTATTAGCCAGAGAACTTTTACTCTTTTGAATACAACTCCTCCTGCAGAAAACTCCCGCTTTAAAGGCTTTTTGGTTTTTCCTTCTCCCACTTTTTGAGTATATATTTGGCCTGTCTTAACATATCTTTTTCTCTTTTTAATGAAAGACTCCTGTAAGCCCTCTCAAAATCCAACCATTCATATTTCTCAAAACCAATTACTTCGCTCGCTGCTCTTTGTACCATCAGGTAATAATAAAGTCTTTGCGGAATGGTTCTTCCGTTTATTGTCGCAGTTCCGCTTCCTCTTCCTGCTTCTTCTAAAATTCTGGCATTGATTCCGGCAAGTTCCCCTATCATTCTAATTGCCGCCCTGACCGAACTTTCCCCTTTTCTTGCAGTAACTTTCGGAATTTCCCATTTATCCTCATTGCCCTGTTTAACCAAAAGAAAGGACCGCTTCCCACGTTGGTCCTTAAAAACTATCGCTCCTGATACTCTAATTAAATTGTTTTTAATATTCATATATTTATCCCGCTTTCGCTTGAGCGGACTTGTCCGCCGTAGCCAAGCTTCAGCGAGGCGAAGGCGGAGAGTACAGGGGTCGAACCTGTTAGGGCTTACGCCCACGGGTTTTCAAGACCCGCGCATTACCGTCCTGCCCACTCTCCAAATTTCTGCGGTGGGAGCGAGATTCGAACTCGCGCGAGCCTTGCAGCTCAGAAGTTTAGCGAACTTCCGCAATGGACCAAACTATGCGACCCCACCAACTTTATATCTATTTAGCCTGTAATTGCTGCTTCCCACAACATTCAAATATTGTGGTACTTCTTGGCTATTATACAGCCAAACCCTTCTATTCTCTATTTTATCTAGAAGTTTCGGGTGAAAATTCAACTCTTTCAGGGTATTGTATACGAATTTTAACAGAGGAATTGACCGATTCGTAAAATTAACCTTTTTGTAGCGATAAATTTTGCCGTTGCTTTTATATTTATGAACGAAAACACCCCCATCAGTATCCATTAAACCGCGTAGGCAACGTGCTCTATATTTTACGTTCGATTTTATCCAGCCTGGAACATCAACCTGGTTTTTAACCTTATTTCCTTGAACCAAACCGATTTCTTTTAAGAATCTAATTAGATTTACTCCATTTAAGTATATTTCCAAGGCGTTGGCATTTTTTCTCTTTCTTACTTTTGGTTTTTTACCAAACAAAGACTCGCAAAGTTGAACAACATATGCTGAATATTCCAAATCTTTGATGCTGTTTAAGGTGATACTTATCTGCAATTTACCAATTCCACCGTCTCCTAACATGATCCCAACAAATTCAGCTAGTTTTACTGAGCGGCGAGGCCTATTAAACATATTAATTTGCGGAATAATCCCTCGATTTCTAAGTATTGTTAAAGTTTTAGAACCACCCTTTCTTCTCCCCTCAGTCGTAGCAGGATTCCCGTATTTACTCTTGTAAGCAAGTCCTCCAATTTTTCCATTTTCCGATTTTTCAAACGCCCATCTATCCTGTAGGGCTTCAATTTTCTCTGGAAATTCTATGTTGAATCTTTCTCTAAGCAATAATGCTGCTGATTTGGAAATTGATAATTTTTCTCTTCTCCAATCCCTGAAACTTCTGGGGGATATGGCGACAATTGAAGCCAGGCGGTTTATATTTAAATCACTTTTTTGGATTACTTTTTCAATAAACAATTTTTGTTCGCCATCCCGAAACTTTAGATGTGTTTCCATATCTGCTAGACGACATCTCCATTATATACTTTTAAATTACAAAAAGGTATAATATGCCTAATATGGAGGTTGCCCAAAGCACCTTAAAAGAGCCTGAAAAAGAACTTTTTAGTTGGGTTGCACCGGCTAGACCTTTCAAGAAAAGGAATAGAGAGTTTTACATAACCCTATTGGCCATTGCGGCCGTTGTGGGAATTGTCCTTTTTCTTGTTGAGGGCTTCATGCCGGTTCTTTTGATTATTTCTTTAATTTTTCTGTTTTATATTATGAACACTGTCCCGCCTGAAAACGTCGAATACAAAATCACAAATAAAGGGATAAATGTTGCAGGGAATAAAACAGACTGGAGTCTGATAAACAGGTATTGGTTTGCCAGAAGGTTTGATAGTGAGCTTTTAGTTATGGAGACGCAAAGTCTTCCCGGAAGACTAGAAATTGTTATTGAACCAAACGATAAAGAAAAAATTCAAAAGGAACTTTCAGCTTTTATTATCGAAGAAAAGGTATCTCCTTCGTATCTTGATAAAGCTACAGATTGGTTCGCAGGCAAACTTCCAGGAAATAGATAATTTTTCGCGTTCGTAGCTCAATGGATAGAGCGCCAGGTTGCGGACTTGGAGGCTGTGAGTTCGACTCTCACCGGACGCACCAAGGAGGGTTGGCAGAGCGGCCAATTGCACGGGTTTCGAAAACCCGAGGGTTTACCCTACAGAGGTTCGAATCCTCTACCCTCCGCTAACGAGTAATAGTTAGGCCCCAAACAGACTTCGCTCCGCCTCGTTTCAAAACCTTACAGGCTTCTTTTAAGGTTGAACCGGTGGTGTAAACATCGTCGAAGATGACTAATGGCCAATGGTTAATGACTGATGG
>Ga0208957_1001609_pt1 | contig 11212 bp, 17 predicted proteins | sample RifOxyA1_FD_184029 | JGI IMG/M metagenome (GOLD analysis project Ga0208957, IMG submission 184029) | Groundwater microbial communities from Rifle, Colorado - Rifle Oxygen_injection A1 (SPAdes) | ecosystem: Environmental > Aquatic > Deep subsurface > Groundwater | place: Rifle, Colorado, United... | reverse complement strand
AATATGATAAACCTGCTAATCTCTTCATTGTTGTTGTCGGCAATCTTATCCAGTAAACAGCAGTATTGTTAGTTGCATTTAATTCTACAAAACCCGCTAAATAGCCGTTTGAAGCATTTGCAAAGCCCGCCAATATATATGATTGGTTCATTGGCTTGTTAAGCAATGTTGAAGGTACGGTTACATTAAAGTTACCAGAGCCATTTGCTGCTATACTCTGATCGCCAGTATAGTTAATGAAAGCTACATCAGCTCCTCCCTGTCCATCCATACCAGTCATATTATCAAATGGATAGTCAATAGGGGTTATGTTTCCTGCGTGTGCTAATCTGATCCATCTTTGTGAGCTTGTGAAATTTAATTGAGATGCATTTTGAGTGGCTGTAAAGTTACCTGTAAACGTTGCTACTGGAATAGATGTATTACTATTTACAGATGCGCCATCAATTTGTGCAATGGTTAACAAATCGGTATTACTATATGCAGATAAATTAGTTATGTAAATTGCTACTGGAGCAGTTCCGTTACCCATAACGTCTCTAGGAGCTGCATAAGTTGCCCAGTGTATGAATGTATAACCTTGACCCATACTTGAATTTCTAAAGAATGGTACTGTAAAGTTAGTCGCGTTAAATAGTCTGTTTACGCTTCCAGGAGTGGAGTCGTTACCTACAACTACTATTCCAAGTGCATTGTCAATAAAAGTGTAGTTAAACTGGCGTGCTGAGCCAGTATTATTTTGTACAGAGATATTAACAGTTATTGCTGGAGTCAACTCAAATCTCGCTCCTGATAACTCATCTAAAATTGCTTGTGCGGACATTGGTGAATACATTCTGCTCATAAATGTCATATTTCCTGAGGCTGGTCTTGTTGCATTTGACCATAATCTTACTTCCCATAGAATACCTGGGGAACCTGAAATTGGTAATGTGAAATTGAAAACTCCTGAAGCATTTGAAATTGTTGAATAAACTGGAACTACGCCGACGACAGAACCATTTGAATGTGCGACTTGTGTAACGTTAATCAATACACCTTGTGCTGCAGTTCCGTTAGGGAAATAAACTGTTCCGTTGAATGGTGTGTGTTGAGTAGAATTAATTATGTAAGCAGATGCGCTTGATACGCTAATTACCAAAGCAAACGTCAGTGCAACAAATAGCACCAAACTTTTTGCAGATTTGTTAGTGACCATATCCCCCAACACCTCTTAAAAATCAGTAGTATATATAGTTTATGTTATATAGGTTACAAAATATATTTTCAAAAGAACAAAACACAAAAATAAAAATCGCCTTGCGGCGAAATAGTTTTTATTAGCAGCACGTGCAACAATTCTTTAACAGCATTTTTGCACCAATTATCATAATAATAATTGGCCAGATTAAATCATAAGTTGCTTGTGTTACTATTCCTAACGTTTTAAGTAATGCAACTAAACCAAAAACTAAAATCAAAACTGCAAATAGCATTGCAGCGCCATAGTGATGCGAACAACCACAATTATTGGCGCTCTTTGACATAGTTTTCATTCCAGCTGCACGTCGTTTTCTTGCCATTGTAAATCCAATTATATTTCGCACTATATATGTTTTGTTGACTATACGAACGCAACATATATATTATTAGTAGCATAAATTTATTTATGGATGTTCAGCAATTCATCAGCAGTACAACAAAATATTCCAAACAAATAACTGAAATAAATTCTATGATTAGAAGAGTTACAATTAATAATAAATTAACTATAGAGCAAAAGCAAAAAGAATTTTATATTTTGAAAAAAGATATTGAACGACTTTCTTTACAACTGATAGAGTTAAGCAAAAAAGATTTACAAATGTAGTTTCTCAAAAATTTGGTGAGCAGAATCCTTCTGAGAAACTGTTATCTTATCATAGCTGTCTACTATTAACAATAATTCTGGTATTTCGGGACTATATTTCAAAAGTTTTCTTAGTGCATAAGCAAATGCTAAAGTAAAATCGCCTTCCAGCTCTAAATGTGAGAAAGCTGCAACTGGATCAAAATGCATATCGTGTAAAACTTTCAAAGACGTTTTCCTGGGCTGTGGAGCTGGCGGTTTGGAAACTGAAAATACTTGTAGAGCTTTCAAAGCAGCTATATCTATCTTGAAATGGTATTTCTTAGGTATTTCTAAATCAACCAACGTCGTCATATAAAAATCGGACAAATAAGGCTTAAATATTTAGCTCTCCGCTGCTTTGTTTTAAAAGTCATAGTCGTTAGCGTACTTTTACGCTAACGGCTTCCCGTCTATGGGCATCGGTTTGATGCCCATTACTTTTAAAACAAAGCCACTCTTCACTATACATTATTAGTTATACTCTTCTCGTAGAACAAAACATTATATACTACTGGGGTTTTTTAGTTGCGGAGGTGTGGTGATGGCTGAGTTTGGCCACTGTGATACTACTAAGGCTTTTACTGGCAAAGGTGACTTTGGTGAAACTAGTATAATTACTGGCGAAAGGTTATCTAAAAGCGCTGTTCGCATAGAAGCTATCGGCAGTGTTGACGAATTAAATTCTTTTATCGGACTGTGCAGAGCCGAAAATGGTCACGATGATTTTGACAATTTGCTTGAAACCATACAACATAAATTATTTGTCGTTGGTGCAGAGCTAGCGCACAAATCTGAAAAAATAGAAATTAAAACTGGAATAGTAACAAATGATACTGCTTTATTAGAAACGGAGCTGCAGCTGCATAATAAAAATTTAGAGCTTCTGAAAAATTTTATTTTACCTCGCGGAACTAAATTATCCTCCTATCTTCACGCATCAAGAACAATTTGCAGGCGCGCCGAGCGGCGAGTTGTTGCACTTTCAAAAATTGAAAAAATAAATCCCGAAGTTGTTCGTTATCTTAATAGACTATCTTCTCTGCTATTCGTACTTGCACGGACTGCTAATTCCAGAGACGGCGTAAAAGAAAAAAAATGGCAGAACTAAATGGCTAATGAGAAATCTAACTGGCTGTCAGTACTACTTGGAGTTTTATCTTTATTCTTCGGTATTTTAGCGTTCATAGATACAACTATCAAAATCTATGCATTTATTGTAACGTTTGTGTTAGTTCTAATGGCTATAATGGCAGATAAATTTTCAGATATAACTGATATTAAAAAGCGCGTAGAAGATATTGAAAAACTCCAGGAGGTTAATAAACGTATTGATAGTTTAACACAAGAAATAAATACTATAAAAGTTAAACAGGATTTAATGGCCACGAAGAATAAGCGAGGTACAATAGATTATAACATAGTATTTATCTTAACTACTGTATTCATAATATTATATATTTTATTTAAATATTTAAAGATTATCTAAAGCAAATCATCAATAGTTTCATAATTTAATTTTAATGCTTTCCGAAGCTTCTGAAAATTATCTGGACTTGGAATAGATTCGCCGCGAATATAACTGGCGATTGTTGTCTGACTTATTCCAATTTCGCGGGCTAATACAGTTGGCTTTATTCCATTACTTTCAAAAACTTTTTTCAGAGAATAGCTAAAAGCTTTGTTAAGCTTTCGTTTGCTTCTCTTTCTAGCCATTCTTTTATCATAACTAAATTTTGTTTCTCCTTTTTGCATCGCCAAATAATTTTGATACGTTGCAAATGAGTCAAAGCCTCTTGCGAGCAGCTTATTCCTTGTATACTCAGTTGGAGAATTATATCTGGCACGCCAAGCCATTCTATATGCGTGAACGGTTGGAATAGAAACTTCTAAAACAGCTGCAACATATTTTATCTGCGCGTTATCTTCGTATAAAGTTCTCATTAACTGTACGGTTTCATTTGATAACTTAACTGGCATACATACAAACTTAAAATAAGTTTTAAAAATTTAACCAAACGGCGGCGCGATCAGTGAAAATGCGTAACCGACAGCATATGTTACTAATGTTGCAATTAAACCAACCACTATAATCTTGAGCCCCGCTACGCTCGGATTTTGCTTCGTGTATTTCGCGGAATGCACGCCCATCAAAAATAAAAATACAACACTAAATAATAATGAAAACATCAATGGAGACGGAAATTTTAATGCGAATGGAACTAACGGAACAAAACCACCACCCATTGTAACTCCCCAAAATAATAATGCATTTTTAATCACCTCTTCTCTCTTTTTCTTTCCGTTTGTTTTGAGAATAGTTTCTCTTGTGCCAGCCGCTATGTAAGATGAAAATCCCATTGAAAGCGCCTCTGCTGTCATTGCAGAAATGCCTCCAACGAGTGCGAAAAAAGGATTAGATGTGGCTGCCCAAACTCCTGCAACTACTGCAAGAGTACTTATTGTGCCGTCGGTAGCTCCAAAAAGTTCGTTGCTAATTTGGTCTGCAACTCTTATGCGTTTACTAACCATAAAATAGACATTGTAATATGTAGTTTATAAAATATACTTCACAAAACTTTTTAACGCTTCTAAAAGTTTCGTAATTATGGACGACGAAGTTTACGACTTGCAGCAAAGGTTAGAACAAACTGCAAAAGCTATGCCTGAATTTATGTTAACGCGCGAGGCTTTCAAAGAGTGGCTCGAAAAACGCAACTCACAAACACAAAAAGGTAGCAAACTAATAAATTTTATTTTGAGCGACGAAATTATATCTAGACTAGCTCACTTAGAATTGGAATACAAATCATTTACATCAAATTCAACTGTTGCTGGATATGCCTATATGCATTTAGTAAATAAACGTGAATTAACATCTTCGCGCTTAAACACATCTATGAGAGAATTGCAAAAAGATTATACAGATTATTTGAAAGGGATAGTTTTTTAATGCTTCAAAAAGCGACGAAAATATGGTTAACAATTTTGATTTTTTGGGCTTAGAAGAAAAGACAAACGAGTTACCAGAATTTTCACTAACAAGTATGGCCTTTGAGAACTGGCTTGAAGAGTGCAGAAACAGAGGAAGTAAATTAGCGAAAACAATCTTACAAAATAAGAGCTTATTTGAAATATCACATTTGGAATTAGAATGTAACTCATTTACGCCAGGTTCAGCTTCTTACGAATATTTGTCACAATTAATTCATAATTACCGCAAGAGGTCTACTGGTTTGAACAAAGCTATCAAACATATGCAACACAGGTATAAAATACACAAACGAGAAATTTATCAAAAGTCCTGCCAGAATAATTGAAACGGTAACATTTTTTAAGGTTACATTTTAGCGCGACATATGATTGCCTTAGGTGGTCTTCAAGAAATAGTAGAACGTGAAGGACAATTAAATCACAAATTACCATTTAACGAATTCTATAAGTGGCTTAGTCATAGAAACAGATACGGAAGCAGAAAAACGCGGTTGATGGACGTTTTATTGCACGATACTGAACTGCTAAAAAGAGTTCATTTAGAGCTTGAGTATGGTATTTTTAGTAAAGATTCTGAGATGGGCAGAGAACTTTATGCGGGTAAAAAAGTAATAGGTTTAGAAAATAAATATAAGCGTGCACAACGGCCCAAAAAAATGAAAGGTGAAAATTTTAACAAATGCTGTAATAGTCTGCAAGAAGCTTATTCTAAATTAGAAAATAAAAACACTGGCGAGACAACTTATCTTGATGAGAAAGTAGCCCAAATGGGTTAAGCGAACTTAACCCAGAAGGAGGAGGCTACCTTACATGGCCGTTAGAAAGAGCAGAAGTTATGTGTAAGGCCTGCAATTGCCTTGAAAAGAGCTCTTCCACGAAAGCAACTCCATAGTTGTTCGGGTCTAATGTGTCGTAGTTTAAGACTACCATAGTTGTTCTAAAGTAGTTGATATATAAGGGTCTTACGCGAGGTTGTCTCGTGTCCAGTACTCTTACTCTTAGAAGGATATGAGCGAAATGGCTAATTATTTGATTGGTTATTTCTCGTATTTTCCAGTTCCAGCTGATTCGTAGTTAGGGGGTTGGTTGTTAGGGTTTGGCATATATTCACCTAGAGTTGACGCTCTTTTTTCCCATCCTCCAAATTTATTCCAATTCATCCACGTATCTTTCCCTTGAACAGCTTCTAAAACTGATTCAAGATTTGTTTTATGTTCCGCCATACCATTCCCAAAGGGCATAAAGCCTTATAAATTTTCTCTTTATAAAAGAGCTATGGGCAATCATAGCAACGTTTCAGAATATTATGATCTTGAAGGCGAAATTTATGAAGCGGACGCAGCAAATGCCGAATACCAAGCTCCACAAAATTTTGTAACAGAAATAAAGCCTTTTATAAAAAATGCTAATATGGTATTAGATATAGGCATAGGTACGGGATTGTCTTCACTCGTACTAGTTAGTGAAGGGAAACAAGTTTGTGGTTTAGATCTTTCTAAAAAATTGTTAATATATGCAAAACGCCGCAAACCCGCAAACCTCATATTAGGCGATCTGACTAAACCGCTTCCATTCCGTAACAGCTCATTTGATCTTGTTGCATCTTGCGCGACCTTAAATTATTATAATGATATTGGAAAACCCTTGCAAGAAATGCAGCGCATCACAAAAGCTGACGGTATAATAGCTTTCACAACTTCGAAAACAGGATTACACTTACAAACACCAAAACGTAGCATTCGGTTCTTTTCACACAACAGTAGCTATCTTGAAGAGCACCTTGACGAAGCTGATTTGATTTTATACACAGATATTTTAGCACATTTGCTCGAGGGGAAACAAATATACTATTCAGTTTACGTATTTAAAAAATGGAATGGGAAAAATTAACTGCGGAAAAGAATTTTCTAGTCTATGGAAAATTCACGGAGCCGGATAAGAAAGGCATAATAATCCGGTGGGCAAAGACGATAAAAAAACCTTCTGATGTATTTGCTATTGTTGATTCGCTTACTATAAAAAATGTCGATACTGCAGATATACCCATAATGACTGCGAGCGAAATGGCTAATAATGGCGTAATAGCGGCTGCTTGTGCAGAACAAGCTATTTTGTGTGCTTCTATCTTGAAGACTGCTGGCATACCAACAGGAATAATGGGCGCCATAAAATCAGATAGCCTTTTTGATTCCACAAAATATCCCAATGACAATATCGCTAGTCACATAGTGGATATTGTATATTGGAAGGGAAAATGGCATTTACTCGACTCCGGCTCTAAAGTATTTTCAGCTGAAATAACTGCTACGCTAACAGAGCAAGGCTTTTTGCCATGTAAAATATGGTATACTGACTTTTCAGAAGAAGATATGCACAACCGAATTGATACATACTGGGCAATGGTTGCAAAAGTTGCAAAAATATTGGGACTTAAATATCAAATGGGTGTGCTGCACCCAAAAGTACGAGAATTCTTAGAAAATGAAACAAATTAGCAAAGAAATAGTGTTACGGGCGGAAACAAAACAGCGCCAATTTCTTGAAAATGTAATCGCCGGAAAAGAATCCCTGGAGCTTTTGATTATGCCGAATAGCAAATGTAATTTGGGTTGTACATACTGTGCACCAGGGGGGTTTCTAACTGCAAAACTACCTTATAAGCGCATGCCTAACGAAATAATAGATAAAATATTGGCGCTAGCTATAGATTTCAAAAACCGTACTAATGGCCTCGTCAATTTAGAAGGCCACGGTTTCGAACCGATGTTGGCGGGAAAAGATTTCTTTAGAAATATTGGAAAAAAGGCCAAAGAGGCCGATATAAACTTTGTTATACAAACTAATGCTACTTTAATTGACAAAGAATGGACAAAAATATTCAAGACTTACGACATAGGCGTTGGAGTTTCAATCGATGGTCCGGAAGATTTGCATAACGCTACTAGACCTTTTCATTCTGGCGCTGATTCTTATAAAGCAGTTCTTAGAGGGATAAAATATTTGCGAGAGGCTGATATTCCGTTTGGCATAATATCTGTGTTATCAAAATTACATATAAAAAAGGATGTAAGCTATTGGTACGATTGGCTCTTAGAAAACGAGTTTTATAGTGCTGATTTCCATTTACCTGCAACATCATCTAACAATGCGTTCTTCAAGACTAACAAACCATCTGTAAATGAGCTAACTAATTTTGTATTGGATCTTTACGATTTGTGGAAGACCAGAAGCGATGGAATAGTAATAAGACCCTTTGCGCTTTTCTCGCACAGCCTAATTGATGGCATGCCTCCGAGTGGTGCTTGTACATTAACATCTGGTTGCCATCGCGTAGTTGGCTTTGATTTTACAGGTAACATAGCGCTCTGTGACTCTAATGTTTATTCAATTGGTAATATAAAGGACATAGGGTGTTTAGAAGAACTGGCCGCGCACCCCGCAATGCTAGCTTCGCATATGAGGCCTTTCCTGATAGCCCAAAATGAAGAATCTTGTAAGAAATGTGGATATTTTGATTTATGCCAAGGTGGATGTACACATGAGGCTATGATTGACACAGGTAATACTTACCAGAAGACAAAATTCTGCGAAGTATACAAATCACTTTATTCTAAAATCGAAACAGATCTTTTAGAACTTGGTAAATTACCCGCGCCTAGAGAAGAGCGCACAAGTTAATTCTCAAAACATCTTTTAGATATCCTACTATGCGCTGTAGTTGGCCTTGACTTTGCTCAGATTAATTTGCTGATGCTTTCTATATCGTTAATTCTCTTGCCCGCATCGACAGCCGGCCTAAATATGCTCCAGAAGACCTTCTGCAGCCAGCCTATCCAGTCTTCATCGTAAAGCTCATAGTAAACATAAGTCTTGCCTTTCAGCTCCCCTTCCCTGTACCGCTCCGGCAGCCTGATTTCCCTTAATCTTGCAACCTTGCCGTCTACTATTATTCCGCGAAGAGGGTGCGCAGAGTGCCTGACTTCAATTGCGTCTCTCCCGATTCTCTGATTTATCGCAAGTACTTGGCGGATGTTGTCAAATCCCGCGACATCAACTCTCGCAAGTATTTTTATGGAAATTCTTTTGGCCAGCTCTTCAAAGACGTCCAGCACAGTCTCTTTTCCCTGTTTTAGATTTATGAACGAGAGATTCCCGGAAAAGATGTAAATTTCCTTTTCAGCTTTTCTAAGCAGCGGAATAATGTTCCTGTCCCTGCTTGTCTCTTCCAGATCGACCAAATCCGCAAATGCTCTCCTCTGTTTCGGGTCAACAAATTGGTAAATATCCAATGGCGAGAAGTCCTCTTTCTTGCTGCTGGTTTCAATTTTTTTGAACAGCACTTCTTGCGCCTGAGACGCATTAGCCCTCTCGAGATTACTCCAGAAGACTACTTTCAGTGCGCCTCTTGTCCCCTCCCGGAATGTTCTTACGGAAAGCGTGCCTTGCTCTTCAGAAATCTTTTGGACGTAGCTGTCTGCAGTTCTCCAGTTTACTTTCAGCAACAATGCGATTTCCTGAATCGTTCTCGGTTTTGCGTAAACAAATTCATTAATCCTCTTTATTGTGGCCTGCTCAAGCATGCAAAAATATGCAACGCTATGCATATAAATTTGTTGGCAAATGACAAATTTACTACAAGTCTATATACTATTATGAAGAGTATAATTACCTGTGGGCCAAGCACGGGCAAGACAACGTTGGTAAACGGATTATCATCCAGAGGCTACCAAGTCATTCCGGAATCTGCGAGAACAGAGGTGAAAAATGGAAACAATTGTGATTAGACCTACTGCTGAACTGTTGAATCAGTTCATGGTAAATCAAACTGTTGAACTGTATGAAGATAGGATATTGCGAGCGCTGAGTGAAGTCTGGGCCTATGAACCTCGGGATAATGAACGCTGCAAGGCGAACGACGCTGTAAAAAAATTAGTTGATGGCTGGTTTGACCTCAAGCTTGGCGAAAAGTACCAACAGATTTCGCCAGAACTTTTTGAGCTGCAGCGCCAGATAACAATAGACCTAAGCAGGTACGCGACAAAGTACAATCACAGTCAGATGCGCGGAAATCTAACTTTTCAGATTCCAGCATTTTGCGTTTCTGAAAATAAGCGTTGGTCTCACACTCACAAAGTTATGGAAAGAAACCCCCAAGATCACCGCGATTACGAATATGAAATAGAAATTTCTTCAGAGCGCAGGCCAATGCCGCCAGAAATTAGAGGGCAAGCCATAGCTGCAAGAGCTCACGCCTACCAAGTTTACACCGAAGCATTAAGCACCCATCCGCTTAGTGAAATAATCTACCATACTCCTGATATTTTTTCCAGGCCAGATACAGCTAGGCTACTTACACTTTGGCAACCAAAGCCTTCAGATCTAAAAATAGATGTTAAGGTCAGGCAGATTGACAAAGACCCGATATTAGTCTTAGATTGGGGAAAGCCGTATCTGGTTACAACTTGGGAAGAACCTGATGAGTTGCCTTTTGATGATATACTAGCCAAAGCTTTGGGTGAAGGACAAGTAACTAGCTTCTGGCCCTGCTGCAGGTTAAAGTACTGGTAGAATTTCTTTGTCGGCTCCAGCCATTTGCTTAAACCCGCGCGGCTACTTCTTTAACAATTGGAATATGCTCATTAGGGACAACTTTTCAAATTTACTCAGATTTTAAGCCCGTCATTAGATCTATACGCATTTGGATAAAGTTCACGTAATTGTTTATCGACTTTAACTTCTCCGCTTGGCAAAACTCCTAAAACTTGCATATCTGGATTTATTTCATATAACATCTGTCTGCACGAACCGCAGCCAGGTATGCCTGCGTTATTGACTATCGCTATTGCTACAATATCCTCTAAACCTTCACGCATTTTAATTTTAACTCCATTAGCATCGTATGTATTTAGCGGAAATGATTTTTTAGTTAAATATTTCAAAGCCTCGCTCATTGCAATCCATTCTGCGTGTATATTTTGCGAGCGCGCAAATTCTATATTAGAACTTGAAAATATTTGAGTTAAATAAAGACTTTCGTTTTTATTAGCAAATCTACCATCATAATAAACTAAAACAGCTGCACCGACTTGTGAATTAGATATCGGCGAAAAAGCTGTATTGCGCGCATCAATTGCTGATTTTATTAGTAATTCTTTGCGCAATTCCAATGGTGATTCAAATTTAACTAACATGTAATTTTATCTAGAGATAATTATTTAATACATTCTTAACGTCAATGCTAGCACTTCTTCATTCACTTTACAGCTCACTTATTGTTTATCTTTATGGTAGAAATCTAACAAAATAATCTTATTTTCTTCTTTTATGCAAGTATACGATAATCTAAATGGT
>Ga0208957_1001602_pt1 | contig 11233 bp, 17 predicted proteins | sample RifOxyA1_FD_184029 | JGI IMG/M metagenome (GOLD analysis project Ga0208957, IMG submission 184029) | Groundwater microbial communities from Rifle, Colorado - Rifle Oxygen_injection A1 (SPAdes) | ecosystem: Environmental > Aquatic > Deep subsurface > Groundwater | place: Rifle, Colorado, United... | reverse complement strand
AAGATCGGACCTTCGAGCAGACTACACAGCTCGATGATCGCCACGTCCAAGAGGACCTGCGGATCACCGATCGAATACATGCCCTTGTTAAACGCCCAGTCCCGAGCGATCTGATCGGCCTGCGTCAGAACGCCGGTTACGGTGTTAGCCTTCAACGTCGCACCATAAACGGGAGTCCGGGCGTTGATACCGACCACAACGCCAGCCGGGATCTGGAAGTTAGTCGTATCCGCCGCGCCAGCGGGGACCGCAAGCGGGAGGACCGTACCGGGAGTCGCGGCCTTGGAAGCCGCGATATAGGACACGAGCTGTCCGACATAATAAGCACTCGACCCGTCGCCTGCCATCTGCACGACCCGACGGGGATTCTCGATTTTAAACGACATATCTTTTCTCCTTTACCTCCGTGGAGGCTTTAGTTGTTTACAACTTTTTCCATGCGGTTGAATGGCACAGCGGACATCCTGAGCCAGACACCGTATATACGTGGTAGACCGACGTGTTTTCCTTTACGAGTACAATGTCGTGCCCAACGCCGGTCGACAGCTTAACGGAGTCTCCATATGCGTACAGCGGGGTCAAAGTATCCGTGTAGATCGCATGGGTCGCTCTGTGTCTCCCGTCTTTGGACAGTTCATCCCGCCGAATGTCGCAGATAAACCCACAGTTCCAGCACCGGAAGTAATTACCCTGGTCCGTCGTTGCGCGGCCAGAAGCGCCGTCGTTCGCCCGGACGGGGATCGTCCTCGCTTGCCTGTGGTACCCGCGTCGCACCTTACCGTCGTCCTCGCACGAAGGAGTTCTGAATTGGCGCGGAAAGAACGGCGGCTACATCCTCGTCGCTCATCCCGTTGGCCTTCGCGAACTCCATCGCCGCTGCGGAAATCTTCAACGGCTTGGTGCTCACACTACCCGCGTCCGCCTTCGACTCTCCGCCCACCGCGAGAGGTGCCCTCGGCTTGTCGTTCAACAGAGGGGCCTTTTTCTCGGCAGGAGGCGTCTTGGCCTTCTGCTTGTAGTAGTGCGCTTCGGCCCGCGAGAGGTTCAACACGAAATCCCCCTGCGGGTTGGATGAATGCCGAACATTGTACGGCGTGTCTCCAGTCAAGAGTTTGTTGATTTCCACGGCATCGGCGTCTTCCGCACTTTCTGCGGCGGAGATCCACTCTTTCACCTGGGACGCATACCCCACGGCGTAGGTGGCCTTGTCATTGCGCTCGCGTTCGCGCTCCTGCGCCATGAACGTACGCAGACCTTCGGGTGTGGACAGGTCGACGTACTCCTGCTCCGGCTCCGGGGTGGGAGCCTGTACCACCGATACCGGCAACCGTTCGATGAGGAGCCTCTGCTGCTCAAGCAGCTTGCCGATGTTGCTCTCAAGATCCGCTACCTTCCGCCCAAGTTTTGTGCGTTCCTTGTGGTCGGTAGGTTCCTCTTGAGGCTCAACGGGAGCCGGTTCCTGAGCGACGACTTCCTCAACAACGGCTGGCGTTTCGACTACGGCTTCCGCCACAGGTTCGGCGGCTACGACCGGGGGTTCACCCGACAGTCTTCGCTCGGCGTCGGCGGCGGCACGATCAAGGTCGATGTCCCCTTCGGGAGCGACCGGATCTGCGGTTGCCACTTCTACCTGAACGTCCTGCGTTTCCTCCGGCATACTGTGTAAACCTCCTTGGTTTATTTCCTACGGCCTTTCGTAATCTTCACAACGCTTCGATCCTTCACGTGCCGCTGGTACTGCTTGGTGACCCCGGCGAAGACAGAATCTATGTCGCCGCCGACGGCCTGTATCTCGGTGTCCTCCAGCAAGAGCGTCAGAGTGATCCTCGTCGCGCCGTCGAGTTTATTGCATTCGAGAATCCCATGCGTCGTGGACATGAACTCGATGAGGTCATTAACGTGCATCGTGGATCGACTTTACTAAGTTCTCGTAGTCACCGATTTTCTTCGCCCACACCTGTCCGATGTGAGAGTAGGCGCGGAACATCGCCTTGTCGTCATCGGTGGAGTTGGGGTCCGTCAGCACCTTCTCTGAAATTCGAACCAACTCCGAGTTCACGCAAGCCAACAGTTCCTTCCCGATCGGTGTGGCCTGCGCGTGGTAAAACGACTGCAAGATGCCGAGTTTCTGCAAACAAGCCTCGGTCTGCTTGGCCCCGTGCCGCTGCTGGTACGCCCGGACCTGTTCAAGATTGATAACCCCGCTACTATCCACCGGAGAGTCCTCCACCGCGCACGGCCTGCTCCATCGCGCTCATGGGCAGATTATTCTGGTTGCTCACCGGCATCGCGGCCTCTGGCGCGGCTACGCCACCCCCCTGCGCTGGGGGCATCACGGGGGCTTCTTCGTCGTACATTGCACTTATTCCTTCGTATTTGTCCCCGAACGATGCGTAAAAGATTTTAAGAAGTGCGTTAAGGACTTTTGGTGTATTCGGATTTTGTACCTGCGCGGAATACCCAAACATCGTCGTGGTGTCTTTCCTCGTCTGGAACTTCGAAGACTCCGGCTCGATCGCGGAGGTGATCGGCTTGTAGTAATAGTCCGCGTTGGGATCGAAGTCGTACATCTTGTCGCCCATCAACTTTTCGCCCGTCTTCGGGTGGGCAAATTTACCCGTCATCTGCAAGATCATGCTGTACAACTCGGTGTTCATCGTGTGTTCCGCAGTCAACGACTGGTACGCCGACCGCACGTTCGCATGAGCACCCGCCGAGGCAGTCGCGGTCGCCGTCACGTCGTTTGCGGGGGTATCGCCCATCTGCGGCGGGAAGATACCGATCCCCTGGTGCATCAGGTTCGTAAACATCCCGGTCTGGGCCATCGCGCCGGATACGTCGGAGCTTATCTTGAACTCCTCCGCGTTTTTGACATCCGACAATTCCATCCGATGCCCGGGGCGGAACTCGTAGACGGACTCGGACTCCTCAGCGTCGTAGGCGTTGACCTTGATGACTGGGAAGGTGGCGAGTCGTACCCGATCATTGCTCATATTCAGGGTATCATTGATCGCGACTTGCGTCTGATTGGCGATCGGGCCGTCGCCCGCCCCTCCGTCTTTCGTCGGGTGGATGTAGCACAAACCGCGAACCAACGGCCTGTACGGAATGCCCCGGGTGTCCACATATGCCGTCAAGTGGTGACGGATCAGCACCCAGTCGTCCGCCGCCTTCGCCCACGCGACGCAAATTTCTTGTAGTTCTGCTTTGTCTTTTCTCTTGCCGAACTCGTCGTATCCGGGTTCTGCCTTCAGCGGCATCCCGGTCACTTCATCGCGCTCGGTGACGACGACCCACCCCTTGCCGTACCGCTCCACGATGTCAAACGCCGCGCCACTGCCTTCAGCAGTGGGTTTCTGCGCCTTATCTAACTTGTTGAACGACTCCCTGCTGGTGTCCGTCTCCGCCGGAGGCTCGATGTCTTTCAGCGCATCGAGGTTGAAATACTCGTAAGAGTCATCTCCCTCCAACTGATCCAACGACTTTTCGTACCGCAGGTAGACGAATCGCTTCTCTTGGAGTGAGTAACAATACTCACCCGACATCCACACGTTGCGCGGGTCTACGATGTCGCAGTTGAACCGATCAACGAGCGGTTCGCGCCCGATCTGCGGCTCGGCCATCATCTTCATCGCGGGGACCTGCATCATCGGGTCGGTGATGGGATTCCCGTTGTTGTCCTTGTCGTCCTCGACGGGCCGGTACTTGAACCCGGTGACGACATTTTCATCCTCGCGTTCCCACCAACAGCGGATCACCACGCCGGAGGGGTTGATGCGCCGGATCTGGTTCGCACGGATGTATTTCTGGAAATAGTGCAGATGCTTCTGGTTCAACGTGCGGTTGATGAGTTCCTTCGCCGCAGCAGCCTTAGCCTTTGCTTCCTCCGATCCATCCTGGAGGAATACGTCGCTGTAGTCTCTCGTCATTGCTATTTGAGACGCATCCAAGGCGGTCTGCGTATGGAAAATGGCGGGATAGACCGGGAAGAATACGTCCGAATGCCACTCATATTCGCCTTCAGTCCGAACGCAATCGAGAATGTCGATCATAGCATCAAAAGAGTCTATATTGGTAGTCGAATTGCCTTGGACTTTCTTCAACTCTCCGTCGATGTAGATCGACTTCAACGAACCTTCGAGGGCGGCACCGTACTTTGATTTCGCCACGTTACGCTCTCCCAATCACGTCATCGGACGGCCACCGGCTCCGCTCGTCATCAGCGAATTTACAGATCCCACGCGCCACTTGCTCGATCACCCACGCAAGTTCAGGTTGTTCATGCACCGACCGCTGGTAGAGGGTCATCAACAAGTTCCCAGTCGCATTCGAATTTCCGTAATTCAACATCATGCACGCGGGCGGGTCGGAGGGGACGTTCGCAAGGAGCAGAAACCCGGAGCAAGGGCGCGTCTCGCCGTCGGCGTGGACATCGATGGGATGAGAGCCATCCAGGTGGAGGATAACTTCCTTCATTTGATCTTAAAGTACGGAGCCGACAGCATCTTCGTCAGCGGCTTCCCGCACTTCGGGCACTTCACCTTCGCGTCATACTGCCGCAAAGGGACGACGAAATCCATGATTTTGCGAGACTTTTCGCACTTGGGGTCGTCGCAGGTGTAACTATACAAGGGCATTATCTATGCGCCCCCCGTCTAAAGTACCGGTCGTCCTTGAATTCTCTGGTGGAGTACGTCCTTTTCCTCTCGGGCCGGAACCGGGCGTCCTTGAGCAGCCCTTCGAGGACCATGCAGAAGTGTGAATGCTTCTGGGAAGGCGTGTTTTTGTCCTCCTTGCTCCTGTTCGCCCCGGTGTTCTGCCACTCTTCGTAACGCCATGACCGAAGGGACTGCGTGAATTCCTTGCACTTGCTGAAGACCCAGATCGTCGGCAGGACGACCCGAACCCCTTCTTTGTACTGTATATTACTAAAGGGCTTTCCGCAAGCGATGGAATTCTTGAGCCGGACTTTTATGGCGTCACGACCTCGTTCCGACTTGGTATCCCACGCCTCCCAATGCCCGCCGGTGCCCACTCCAGCCTTCCTCAAGCGCGAGAACGCCGCGTTGAAGTCGTCGAGCACGCTCCAGTCAGGCCGAGGACTTTCCTTGCCGTTGGCGGATTTTATCAGGGGGTCCACAAGGTCAAGCCGGAACCGGCAATCTCCCGATTTCTCCGCGACTTCCTTAGCGATCGCGTCCGTTGTCGACTTCTCCGGCGAAGGGGCCAACTCGTCGTAGACGAACAACTCGTCGTCGGGGGAGAGGGCCACCCACCCGATCGCCCACGGATTGCGACCGTGGTAGTCGCACCCCCTCGCGTGGAACCACTCCTCGTTGATCCCTTCAGGGAAGACTGACGCTCCATCGATGATATGTACCTTGTCGAAATCCTTGAAGATTCGACCCGAGACCTGCTTGAAGACGCCGAACCGCCGGATGGCAAGCTCGTCCTCGTCGTTGTAGTTCTCGAACAGGCGTTCCACGACATCTGGACGTAGAGTGGGGTTATCGTCCGTGGCCGCCTGCACCACGGCGATCGCGTTGTCGTCTCTCATCACCTCGACTTGTGGAAGGCCAAACTTGTCCACGATCGTCTTACTTCGGAAGTACGCCGAGGCCCGTTCGAAGAGTTCGTCGTGGGTCCATGAGATGTAGTTGGCGGGGGTCAGGGCGAGCATCATCCAGCCGTCCGCTGCCAAAAGGCGCGGGAGTTGCTCCGACCAGAACGGATACGGAGGCTCCTCGTCGCACACGATGATGAAACGCTGGGAACCAGCGGTGCTCTGCACGGACTGCCCGTAGGAGACGAACTCCACAACGATGTCCGGCCCGCCCACGGCGGATTTAACGACCATCTTGGGGGAACGTGAGGTGATGTCCTTCTTTATCAAGAACGGCGGGAGCCATCTCTTGAACTCGGGGTAGAGCGTGTTGCGCGTCTCGGTGCTCACCTGCCCTTTCTCATCCATCGTATCCCCAGGGAGGGTCTCAGAGGCAAACCGAACCGTGCGGACAGAGCCGAAATAAGGCTTGACGGTGCCACGGCAGAGAGGGCAAACCCCGTCCCGGGGTGTCTTGGCGGCGTTCCACTTGCCTTTGCAGCTGGGGGAGGCGCATTTGTAGTAGTCGAAGTTCCGTTCCACGACCGGGTGCCGCCCAAGGATGGAGAGAACCACGGAGTAGGTCGACATCGCGGTCTTTCCGAACTGGTTTCCGGTGAAGGAACAGATGATCTTGTGGGGCAGCGTCAGGAACCGCTTGTTAATCGGGACGTACTTGAACGAGAAGAACGACGCCATATCGTTTAACTGCGCGATCTCGGCTTGAGAGAGGACAGGGCCGTGAGGAGGGGGGTCACAGCCCTGTCCCGTCGACGCACCCGGGGGGTGGGTGGCGACAAGCGTCATTTCTTAACCACCTTCAGCTGCCGCAAGACACCGGCGATCTCGTTGCCCAGGACATCAACGTCGCGCTCATCCAGCTGCCCCAGAGTGGTGTGGGACGTGTGCTCGTACGCGGCGATGTGGATGATCTCGTGCAGCAACGTGTTCAGCGTGATCGAACCGGCGTTCTTGCGGACCTTCAACGTCTTCTTGCGATAGTTGGCCGCGCCTAAACTGTTCGCTTTGTCCACGCGGGCGGGGGTCGAATAGAGGTACTTGATCCCGCAGATGTAGACGGGCTTAGAAGTCATTGGTGTAGTACGTTGGACATGTTGTCCAAACCTGTTGAGTGTGGGAGGGGCAGAGATAAAATAGTTTTCGGGACTCCGACCGTCCCGCTCCCTCCCCCCCGGCACGATTCTTGTCTCATAACACCGTCTCAATCCTGCATTTACGCGATAGAACAGTCCGATTTAACATAATATACATTACCGGTCTGTTGGTAAGTCTGTACATGATTGAATTCGTTGAAGATATATTTGGCGAAGGTAGGCACATGAAATGTTCCTGTTAAGGCTCCTCCGGATCAATCTCAATCGCATCAGAATGCTGGTCCAGGAGACGCTGTATTGAAGGCATTAATACGTTAAGCTGGTTGCCTAGGACAAGGTTATTGATCACGACAGAGGGGGAGTGTGAAGGCGCGATGCCTACCGCTTGACGCATGAGACGGCTTTCCTCCGCTGCTAATTTGAGGATCTTATCATTCTCCGGAGTCTTCTCGGCCGCATTCCCGGCATCGATCAAATCATGTCCGAGCTTGATTGCATCAGGGAGCTTTGCGATATACTTTTGAGCAAGCGCCTCAATGTTTGCCCGTACGTCTTCCCGGGACTCCCATCGATAGGCCGTTACACGGTTCACGCCAAGCGCGGCGCTTGCCGCCGTAGGACGAATCCCCTTAGCCCGCATCTTGACGTATTCTTTCTGCTCCATAACCTTCGGCATAAAGTTAGTATGCAACAAAATGGTGCATAACGCAAGCCCCTGCATCAAAACGTTGCGCCGATGCAACAAAATGGTGCACACGCAACAAAACGTCGCTGCCGTAAATTGTCACATTCCTCGATGAATTGAGCATTTTCTGTCACGGGATAGTCTTTTATAATCAATACCTTATAGGATTGTGCCGTAAATTGTCACATTAACCTTAAATCTTTTAAGGTTTTTCGATCCTTCCCGCTCGTAAATATGCGAAAAGATTAAACATGTCTTATGGCATAGCACGTGCTATGTAATAAGGTACTACGATGAAAGGGGGGGAAAAGAAAATGGTCTCTATTAAGATTAGTACCGCAAACGAGGCATTCGGCGTACCAGGACTGGAGATTGCCCGTATCCTGCGACAGATTGCCGGCGACGTAGAAGAACTAATAATCGCCAACGAAGCCCACAAACTCTTCGACGCAAACGGCAATACCGTCGGAACATTCAAATACACGGAGGAGTAAAAACGATGGACACCAAACAGCTACAGGAAAGAATATCGGAGAAATACGCATGGCCCGGCGGATACCCGATGTTTCTTGTAATGGCCGACGGTGAATCTGTTTGTATGGACTGTGCGGAAAAGAACGAGGAACTGATTCTCCGTGCTACTAACGATGGATACGAAAAAGACTGGATTGTTTCCGGTGTCGACGTAAACTGGGAAGACCCAGACCTGTTTTGCGCGAACTGCAATGAACGAATCGAATCCGCATATGGAGAGGAGTAAAAACGATGAAACGCTATCAGGTAATCGCGACGGCAGTGCAAGCAAGGATCAATTGCAAGGAAAGAAGTAATACCGAATGGTTCGATAAATGGACGGAAACGATTGAAACCGAAACAGAAAATTTACCGTCCGGCTCCGGAATAGGCTCCGGAGTAAAATTCGATTTCGATGCGAGCACGCCGGAAAAGCTGGTGTTCCTCTTCGGATACCACCATATGGACAGCAACGGATACTACAACGGATGGACGGATCACCAGCTCATCGTTACCCCGTCGCTGCAATTCGGATTCCACATCCGGATCACGGGCAAGGACCGGAATCAGACCAAGGACTATCTATATGAGACGTTCCAGTACGCATTATCCGAGGAGGTAAACCAATGACACGCCCCCAGGAACTGTTTTGCATGGTAGCAGTCGCCGTCGCATTCTGGTTCGCCGTCGCCGTTCTGTTCATACTCTAACCCGAGGAGGAGGTATAAGATGATGCGAACGATCACGACGCATACCGATGCATACAAGTTCGAGGAATTGAGCGACAAAGCGAAGCGAAACGCAATCGAGAAACTGTACGACATAAATGTTGACTTTGACTGGTGGGATTGCATCTATGACGACGCGAAGACGATCGGCTGCAAGATCAAGGAATTTGACACCGACCGGGGAAGTTACTGCGAAATGGTCTGCGACGATGCGCATGAAACAGCAAACCTGATCATCGCGAATCATGGGGAGACTCGCGACACGTACAAGCTTGCAGCCGAGTACCTGAAAGACCATGACAAGATCATCGATGAAGACGGAGAACCGGCGAACGAATACGCCGTTGACAAGCTCCTGGACGAACTCGGCGCTGAATTCCAGCGTGCCTTAGGGAAAGAGTACCTTTCTCTTCTCCGGCAGGAATACGAATATCTGACCAGCGAAGACGTTATCGTGGAAACGATCCTGGCGAACGAGTATGAATTCACCGAGGAAGGGAAGTTAATATAGCAGGTGCCTTTTTCCCTGCTATTATCTTAGCAGGTGCCTTTTTTCATGCGTTGGCAGGTACTAAAATACCTGACACCTTACATAGCACCCGCAATACAAGACGCATTTAAGAGGGGATAAAACATATTTTATGCGATGCGCAAAGTCACGAATCGACCTGTAAGCCCACGGAAACATTAAAAATGGGGTTCTTTCTCTATGTGTTTAAGTAGTCATAGAAGAAGAGGATATGAACAGTCATTATAAGCACCACTACGACAGGAGTACTCCAGTAGTAGTAGTGGTACATAAGCTGGACTCTTTATGTACGTTTTCAGATGCTTTTTACACATGCCGTTTCAGCGTCGATTTTAAGCATTTTCAACTACTTACGCCAAATTTCATGCGTCTGGTAATTACATTAAAAATGTTGAACATGACCATAAAAATTATACCTGACACGTTTTTCAGCTGTAAAATGACATTAGACACGCATTTTCAGCGTGTAATAGTACTATTCCCCTCGGGGAAATGCTCTGGACGGGCGAAACAGGCACATACACCACAGCACATCGTGTGCTATGACCACCATAAGGCATACGTGATGTGCGGTGCAAGGTTGGTGTTGACACAGCACAAATACTGGTGCATACTACTCATGGTGGTGCGGTAACACGCCACACAAAACGTGAGAGGATACAAAATGGAAACGTGCAAACGGTGCGGTTACGAGTGGAGACTCCGCACGGACGCCAAACCGAAAGCCTGCCCGAACTGCCGTTCCCGGTCCTGGAACATACCGGCGGGAAAGAAGGGGCGGTATTGCCCGGAATGCCCGCACTGCAACGCACCGGAACCGACAAAGACAGAAGTGCAGACCGCCCTTGACCGGTTCAATGCTCTCGAAGTCCCTGACGAGCCGGGGCCAAAGACCACAAAGTGCCCGAAATGCGGGCATGAATGGCAAACGCGGACCGATACCCCGAAGAAGTGCCCGAAGTGCCAAGCGCGACTTGACGCGGATATAAAGACTAGCGCCCCCCGTGCGGCTCGTGCCCTTGCTGCCCTTGGCCCGCTTTCGGAGGAAACCCCAGCTCCAGATGATAGTCTGGCGGTGTGCGACTGGGGCGGTACAATCCTTGGATGGACCACAGGCAATAAGATAACCCGATCGGACAAGTCCGAGCACTACCCCGTATTCGACGGCCCGACGTTCGACGGTGAGTATTTTCTGGTCGGTTGGATCCGGACCGACGCGCCGTTCGAACGAAGAAGCTAACCCCTAACCGTCCCTAACGGGACAGAAGGAGAGACGGCCATGACGAAACGCCAGTCCCTGGAAATGGAAGAGGCACGGAAAGAGCTGCTGGAGATCCTGAAACCCGGTGACACGGTGTATTGCGTCCTGCGGCACGTAAGCCGGTCCGGGATGCAGCGGGAAATCTCCCTGTTCACCGAGGGAATGCGGTGCCTAGACTGGTACGCGGAACGGGTGTTGCAGATGCGGCGCGGCAAGCGAGACGGCTTGGTGGTGGGCGGGTGCGGCATGGACATGGGATTTCACCTGGTGTACAGCTTGAGCCGTACCTTGTTCCCCGACGGCCACACCTGCACCGGACGGAACGAACACCCGAACCCCTGCCCGTCAAACGACCACAGCAACGGCGATCGGAACTACGAGCCGCACAACCACAGCGACGGCGGGTATGCGCTCTGCTCGCGCTGGATATAGGGGTAAAGCCATGAACAAGCACACGCCGTTCATCCTGCTTGTGGTCCTGGTATGGATCTACCTGCTCGTGCAGTCGGTAGCGAAAGAGACGCGCACGGAAGTATGGGAACTCGGCAAGGGATACCGCGCAGCGACAGCGGAGGAGCGGGCATATGCCCGGGAGAGGGAGGAACGGAGATGAACATAAAAGACTTGAAAGCCAGCGCGAAGGCGTCCGCACTCGCACGCGGACACGACATGAAACGGTTCCACAGGGACAGCTACTGGACCCGGACGCACCTGTCCGCGTGCCGTCGGTGCGATATGACGGCCTACGTTTGCGAAAATCCAGCGGCGAACGGAACGAACATCTTCGGCCCGGCGGTTGC
>Ga0208957_1001600_pt1 | contig 11239 bp, 9 predicted proteins | sample RifOxyA1_FD_184029 | JGI IMG/M metagenome (GOLD analysis project Ga0208957, IMG submission 184029) | Groundwater microbial communities from Rifle, Colorado - Rifle Oxygen_injection A1 (SPAdes) | ecosystem: Environmental > Aquatic > Deep subsurface > Groundwater | place: Rifle, Colorado, United... | reverse complement strand
GGAACGGGTCTGGAAAGCCATGACCGAGCCCGAACATCAGAACCGCTGGTGGGGTCCGGACGGCTTCAGGAACGAAAACGTGACCATGGATTTCCGGGTCGGCGGCGCGTGGACATACGAGATGGTTGGGCCCGACGGCACCCGCTACCCTAACCACACGGTGTTCAAGGAAATCACCCCGCCGTCCAGGCTGGTCTTCGACCACGGTGATGGCCAGCGGATATGGTTCGAGACCTGTATCACCCTGCAGGAAACCGGCAGCGGCACCCTGATCACGCTGCGCCAGCTTTTCCCCAGCCGGGAATCCCGCGACGAGGTGATCGAGAAATACGGCGCCATCGAGGGGGGCAAGCAGCACCTGGCGAAGCTTGAGGCTTATCTCGGCGCGCACAGGGTTTGAAACGTTGCGGCCTTATGGCTGGCTGCATCCGAGAGTGGCGGATCCGGATAGTCGCCGCCACCATCCACTTCCCGGCTCAACGGGGGCGGCGCGACCATGGCGAGTCGTGGAAATACATTCCAATTAGGTGTCGGTCACGAGGCGATAGCCCACGCCGGATTCGGTGCGGATGTGGCGAGGCAGAGTCGGGTTCGCCTCCAGCTTGCGACGCAGGCCCGTCATGTAGACGCGCAGGTAATGAGTATCCTCGGCGTGACTGGGGCCCCAGACCTCCCGCAGCAGCTGCCGGTGGGTGAGCACCCGACCGGCATTGGCGATGAGCAGGGCGAGCAGCCGGTATTCGATGGGGGTGAGATGGATCTCTGTGCCGCCCCGGTGGACCTGACGGCGGGCCAAGTCCACCGTCACCTCACCGAAGGTGACCAGCGGCCCTTCGCCGCCGGCCATGCGCGTACGACGCAGCAGCGCGCGCACCCGCGCCAGCAGTTCTGCCACGCCGAAGGGCTTGGTCAGATAGTCGTCCGCCCCGGCGTCGAGGGCGGCCACCTTGTCGGTCTCGTCGACCCGGGCGGACAGGATGAGAATGGGGACGGCGGACCAGCTGCGCAGGTCGCGCACCACGTCGACGCCATCGCGGTCAGGCAGTCCCAGGTCGAGGATGACCAGGTCGGGCTTGCGCGTGCCGGCCTCCACCAGGCCCCGCTCTCCCTCGCCGGCTTCCACCACGTGGCAACCCTCGGCCTCCAGCGCGGTGCGCACGAAGCGGCGGATCTGGGGTTCGTCCTCGATGACGACCACGGTGGGCGAAGCGGCGCGCAGGTCTTCCATGCAGGTTCAGATCTCCGGGGGGACGACGGGTGGCTCGCCGGCGGGCAGGGTAATCGTGAAGCGGGCACCGCCTTCGGGACGATTCTCCCCTTTGACCGTTCCCTTGTGCGCCTGGACGATGGCGCGCACGATGGCGAGGCCGAGTCCGACGCCCGCCACCGGGGATTCGTCCTGGCCGCGGGTGAATTTTTCGAACAGGCTTTCCTCGCGGCCAGGCGGCAGTCCTGGGCCGTTGTCGGCGACGGTGATGGCGACGCGGTCACCCTCGTTGCGGGCGCCAATCTCGATACGGCTACCTGCCGGCGTGTATTTCGCGGCGTTCTCCAACAGGTTGCTGAACACCCGTTCCATCAGCACGCTGTCGAACTCCAGCAACGGCAGGTCAGCCGGCAGGTCGACAAGCACCTCGTGCCGCGCCAGGGGGATGGCCAGGGTTTGCATTGAGGCGCCCACCACTTCTTCCAGGGGCTGCCATTCCCGCTTGAGTTGAACCTGGCCCTCCTGCAGGCGCGCCATGTCCAGCAGGTTGCTCACCAGGATGCTGGTGCGCAGCGACTCGGTGCGGATGGCTTGGGCAATCTCGGCCTGGGCTTCCGGCAAGGGCGGCCCGGCCAGCGGCAGGGAGTCGGCCAGGCCCGCCAACACGGTCAAGGGCGTGCGCAGGTCGTGGGACAGGGCGGACAACAGGCCGTTGCGCAGCCGTTCCGATTCCATCCGCACCAGGGCGTCCTGCGCCACTTCCACGAAGTGCACCCGCTCCAGGGCCAGGGCGATCTGGGCGGCGAAGGTCTCCAGTAGGCGGGCCTGTTCGGGCTGGAACAGGAGCCGTTTCTGGCTGGGCAACAGGGCCAGCACCCCTCGCGTGCGCATCGGGGCTTTCAGCGGCAAATAGTACATGGGCGCGCCCGGCAGGCTCTGGGTGCCCATGCCGGCCGGCTGCTGGTGGTCGTAGACCCACTGGGCGATCGCCGGGTCCAGCGGCAACTCCGGGTGTCCGGGCAAGGGGGCAGGTGTATGCAGTTTTTCCTGGAGGTCGGGCAGCAGGATGCAGACCTGCGACTGGAACAGGCCTTCCAGATGGTGGTGGGAGATGTCCACGATGTCTGCCGACAGCAGCGCCCCCGCCAACTCCCGGCCCAGTTCGTTGAGTGCCCGGGTACGGCGCTCGCGGTACATGGCGACGCGGGTCTGATAGCGCAGGCTCGCCGCTACCCTGCTGATCGTCAGGCCCACCCCCAGCATGATGGAGAAGGTGAGCAGGTGACGGGTGTCCGCTACGCTGAAGGAAAGCTTCGGGGGCACGAAGAAAAAGTCAAAAGCCAGGACGCAGAGGAAGGAGGCGAGGATGGCAGGCCCCTGCCCGTAGCGGACCGCCACCGCGACCACGCCCAGCAGGTAGAGCATGATGATGTTGGCCAGGTCGAGCCATGGACTGACCAGCTGGGCCAGCCCGGTGGTGAGGGCGCAGGCGACCCCGGCCCAGACATAGCCCGGCCACCGGGCCATGGGCACGGACTCCGGGTCGAGAATGAAAGGCGTGGAGGCCGCCTCCGCGGGAGGCCGGGCCTCTGCCTTATGGGCGACGACATAGACGTCGACATCCTCGGCCAGGGCGGAGAGGCGGTCCGACAGGGGCGCGCGCAGCATCCGCGACAGCCCGGTACGCAAACTCTTGCCCACCACCAGTTTCGATACGTTGCGGCTGACGGCATAGGCCAGCAGGGTCTGGGTGTCCTCCTGGCCGGCGAGCGTGGCCGTCTCCGCACCCAGTTCGCGGGCCAGGGCCAGAGTCTTGAGAATCTTGTCGCGGTTGGCCTCGGACAAGCGCTGCAGCGCAGGGGTCTCGACGTAAACGGCGATCCAGTCGGCGTGCAGGTCCGCCGCCAGCCGGGCCGTGGCGCGCACCAACCGGTCGCCGCCGGCGCCCGGGCCGATGCAGGCCAGCAGGCGTTCCTTGGCCTGCCACACCGTTTCGATGGACTGATCGGTGCGGTATTCCCGCATCTGCGCATCCACCCGGTCGGCGGTGCGGCGCAGGGCCAGTTCGCGTAGCGCGATCAGGTTGCCCTTGCGGAAGAAATTGCGGATCGCCCGCTCGGCCTGGTGGGGAAGGTAGACCTTGCCTTCCTTCATGCGCTGCATCAGTTCGTCCGGGGTCAGGTCCACCAGGGCCACTTCGGCTGCCTGCTCGAACACGCGGTCCGGCAGGGTCTCGCGCACCTGGATGCCGGTGATGCTGCCGACGATGTCGTTGAGGCTTTCCAGGTGCTGCACGTTCACCGTGGTCCAGACGTCGATGCCGGCCGCCAGCAGTTCCTCGACGTCCTGCCAGCGCTTGGGATGGCGCGAACCAGCGACGTTGGAATGCGCGAGCTCGTCCACCAGGATCAGTGCGGGTTTGCGCGCCAGCGCCGCATCGAGGTCGAACTCGCGCAGCTCCCGGCCCTGATAGGCAACGAGTTTGGGCGGCAGCAGTTCCAGGCCTTCCACCAGGCGCGCGGTTTCGGAACGCCCATGCGTTTCCACCACCCCCACCACCACCTCGTTGCCCTGCTCGTGCAGCACGCGCGCCGCGCTCAGCATGGCGTAGGTCTTGCCCACGCCGGGGCAGGCGCCGAAAAAGATCCTCAGCTTGCCCCGCTTCGCACGCTCGGTATCGGCCTCGATGCGGGCGAGCAGGGCGTCGGGGTCGGGGCGGTTGTCGTTGTCCTGGTCCACCATCTCAAGCGTCCTCCTTGTGCCAGACACGCCGCAAGGAAGCGAGTGCCGCGCGCGATCCGACACGCCCCTCGGACAGAGCATCGAGAAAGTCCGACAGCGGTTTCGATTTGGCGACGGTGTACAGGGTCAGCACGGAGGCGGCCAGCATGACACCGACGAAGTAAACGAATTTGAGACCGAGCGACGCATCGGCTGCGGCAAGCAGGTTCATGCCGAGGAAGCCGGTGACCACCGTGCCGATAAGGCCGAAGGTGGTCACCACGGTGAGCCGTACGACGGTATTGGATTGGCGCCGCTGGGTATCGCTGTCCAGGTATTGGCTCATGTCGCGTATTTCTTCCTTGACGTCGCGGTATTTGACATCGTTGCCGAGATAGGTGGTGCAGCGGTGGAACAGTCCCTGTACCTGGGCGCGCTCGGACAACTCGTGGAACCAGTAGCGGTGGGTGAAACGCAGGAAGGCCTCGAAGCTGTCCCGAATGTGTTTTCTGAAGCGCATTTGCGATTTGGTGCTGCGGATGTCCAGATCGCTGATCGCATCCATCATGCGATCGGAGAAAACCAGCAGCGCGGCGCGGTGGAAATGGGCGATCAGAAAGAGCAGCATGAACTGGTTCCGGAACTGGGCCAGGATTCCGTGTACCTCGTTGCGGAAATAGTTCGACTGCGCCTCGCCGACCACCACCAGCGTGTTGCCGGTGCAGATAGCGCGTGTGTTGGGACCGCTTTCGGTGTCGGACCAGTAGCGGTCGTCGCAGTAGCGGCTCTCAAATTCCGCCACCGCCGGATCCCGGCGCGGCAAGGGGTCGCCGGGGCGGAAGGCGTTGATGAGGCCGAGGTGGATGAAGTCGTCCGGCGTCAGCGCGCGCGGGTTGTCCAGCGCCAGGTAGGCCATCATCGGCATGCGATGGTATTCGAGCTGGCGATAGCGCACTTCCGCTTCTTCCCCCTCGTGCTCCAGCACCAAGGGGCGCAGCAAATACGACCAATGCGAAGCCAGGCAGGGAGCGCGATACTCGTTGACGAAACACAGGAATTTCTCGCGATTCTCCGAATCGGACGCCGCCAGCACTTTCCCATCCGCGCCCAGCCACTCCGAGCGATAGGCATTGTGTACGCCCTGGCCGGCCGCGTCCCAGCCGGAGGGGTAGGCGCGTCCGAAACGGTGCAGCAGTTCCAGCGCAGTGTCCCAGGGCAGGTCATCCGCGCAGATCTCCACCTTGAGGAAGACCACGTCGACGTCGAAGAAGAAGACCAGATCGACGTGGGCCACGTCGAGCAACAGGGGCTTGTCGCCGGGTTTGAGCGTCACGCGCAGATTGGCGATGTCCCGGCGCCGGAACACCTGCATCGGGGCGTTGCTGTCCGCGTGGTCGGTGCCGCCCGCGCGCGCGCGGCTATCGCCGTAGAGAAAGCGCTGCACATAGGGCAGGAAACTCACAAATTCCTTGTAACGCCTTTCCCGGGTTTTATCGGGGTCATAGGTGATATTGCATTCGCCTCTGCCCCAGGGACTGTCTCCCCGCTCCAGAACGCGCCAGGGCTCCTCCACCCCGGCTTCGCCTCCCTGGAATTCGAGCTGCAGCGGCCACAGCAGGATCTGGCGGAAGTGGCGTACCAGATGGGGGCTGCCCGGCGGCGGCTCGTTCGGGCCGAGGGATGGTTGGTCAGTCATGGGGCATGGTATCAGGCTTGAATCAGGTGATCAGATCACACGATTCGGAAATGCTGTCATGGTCAAGAGCCGACATGGACACAGTGTACTTTCATCGGCCGTCCTGCGCACGCAGTGGGCAGGATTCAAGCAGTTGCCTGCGCATGCGGCGGCGGCGCTCAGACTCACACTCGGGGGAACAGGTGAACTGGCGCCCCCATGCCACCGAGTGACGGGCCGCGTTCACCGCATGCGCCTTCCCGCAGACCGGGCAAATGTGGATCATCATCGTCCCCGCGCGGTCAGATGGCATGTTCGGCATAGCGGGCGAGATCCGATGCCGCGCTATGGGTTTGTGCGGAAACCAGGAACACCTCCCGGTCATGCGATGCGCCGACGGCCAGGGCAAGGCCGAGGGCGGCGGCGCCCGCGGTGGCCACGGCAAGCCTCAATGGCGCCTGCCAATCGGTCAGGTAACAAAGCAGGGCCGCGGTGCCGAGGGGGCTGGCCGGGAAGCTGCCGTGTGCGACCTCGCGGCCATCGGCGCGCGCCGCGACCCGGATGTCTTCCCCGACCAGGGCGATGCCGATGCATATCTTGTCGTTACACGCGGAGGGTGGCTCTTCTTTCTGCTGAGTGATACGCATGTCAATTCCTGTCGTTACGATGCGTTTCATCCTAGCGGCAGCCGCGTCAAGATGTCGTAAAGATTGGCCGCCGGACCGTTAAGCGCGGCTAAAGAAGGGGGCCACGGGCTGGCTCCAGGAGGCGAACAGCTGCTTGACCTCCGAGGCGTGACCGCACTGGTGCAGGCGTGCGCGAAAACGGCGGTCGGAGAACAACTGCGTGGCATCGGCCAGAATTCTGAGGTGTTCCTCGTTGGCCTGGTTCGGCGCCAGCAGGACCAGGATATCCATGACCGGGTTGCCGTCCGGGGCATCGAATGGGATGGGTGACTTCAGGCGCACATAGGCAACCTGCATCCGTTCCAGCTCCTTGACGCGGGCATGGGGGATAGCGACACCGTTTCCAAGGCCGGTGGAACCGGCCTGCTCGCGGCGCGATAGACTCCGGACCACCCATTCCTGGGGGAGCGCATGCTCACGCTCCATGTGCCGACCGATGACATCGAAAAGCTCAAGCTTGTTCGAGACCACGACGTCGAGGCAGATGTTTTCCGGGTGGAGATAACTGGCGAGCGTGTTCAATTCAGGGGCCTTTCTCGCGCCGATAAACAGGCCAGGCTTGATCACGGCCAAGGGGTTCAGATTCATGTTCGTCTCCAGAATTACGCAGCTTTCCGCAGGCTGTGCCAATCAACCACGTGGAATCGATTGCGGGTGGGGGAATAGGAGGGGGCTGTCCACAGGGGAACCGCGGGTCTGTCGGGTTCACCTGAAACCCATACGGCGAGCAGTCGGCCTTCGTCCTTGATCCAGCGAATGCTCAGCATGTATACCTCCACAAATGAATTGCCAGGAATGCGGACGAGATCCATGTTCGCCACATGGCCCTCACACATTGCGAATGCTAGGCAAACCCATCTTTTAATTCCGCAAAGACTGGAGGTAAAGGCATCAAAATTCGATAAAGACCGAACGCTCCCGACGGGATTCAGGATGTCAGGAAAAAGGCCCGCCTTGCGGCGGGCCAAGGGTTGCGAGCGCTGCTGTTCTCGCGCGGGAAGGAGCTTCCCCTTTGCCGGAGGACGCTCAGAACGTCTTGGAAACCCACACAGTGGTCGTGGCCTTGCCCAGGTACTCGCCGGTATTGCTGGTCCCGGTGTTAGTCCAGAAAGCTTTCTCGGCATTGGTGTCGCTGTACGCCACGCCCAGGGTCATGCCGGACGTCTGCTTGGCCAGCTTGCCTAGGTCATACGTTGCGCTGACCTTCCAGTCCTTGTAATCCGGCGAGACGCCGTAGGCGGCAATAAATTGATCGTCGTTCTTGAAGTTGAAGGTGCCCCAATGCGCACCCAGGGTCAGGCCGGTGTCTGCAACAGGCAGGCTGCCGGAAATATCCAGATAGTAGGTCCCGTTGGTATTTGGGCCGACGCCAAACACCGAGTCACTCACATAGTGGGAATACTTGGCAGTGAACCACTTCCAGCCTACCGAGCCATAAATCTCCGAGGTCCAGGCACCGACAACGCTGTCTTTTTTGCTGCCCGGATACATGTAGCGGATCGCCCCCACGTCATAACTGATCGGTCCGATGGTATTGCGGTAGCCGCCGTAGAGATCGAGTTCCATGCTGCCGCTGGTGTAACCCTGGAATTCCGTCAGCCAGCTTACGTTGGAGCCCCAGGTGCCAACGTAGACACCGCTGGCATGCGTATAGTCAAAACCACCCTGAATGGCAGGCTTGCCGCCAGTTTGGGAAATGCCGCGGAAGACATAGTTGCTGGTGAGGCCGATATTGGCGGTCAGCGTGTGCGGGCTGTCCTCGGCGAGCGCCGGCAGGGGCGCCATTGAGGCCATGAGGACGAGGGCGTGGAAGGTGGGGTGCTGCAGTTTCATTTACTTGATTTCCTTTCATGTTTCCGGGATTGCTTGTTAGCCAAGCAGTTCACAACAACCCATGCAAAAAGCAAGGGGATGACCAAGGCAGCAACCGCCATCAGGAGGTTGAGAAGTTCCACCGCGGTCTCAGGGTTTGGCCAGACGGTCCAGCGCCAGGTTCAGCGCCAACACGTTGACCCGTGGCTCGCCTAGCAGGCCGAGCTGACGACCCTCGGTATGGGCGTCGATGAGCCTGCTCACTTCGGCTTCGCTCAGGCCACGGACGCGGGCGACGCGCGGGGCCTGCCAGCGGGCGGCGGCGGGGCTGATCTGGGGATCGAGACCACTGCCCGAGGCGGTGACGAGGTCTTCCGGGATCGGCGCGGTCTGGCTCGGGTCGGAGGCCTTGAGCGCATCGATCCGGGCCTTGACCGCGTCTTTCAGGGCCGGGTTGAGCGGGCCCTGGTTGGAGCCGCTGGAGGCGCCGGCGTTGTAAGGCATCGGGCCGGTGGTCGAGGGGCGGCCCCAGAAGTGCTTCGGGTCGGTGAAGTTCTGGCCGATCAGCCGCGAACCGACCGGCTTGCCGTTCTCGACGATCAGGCTGCCCTCTGCGGCGTCGGGAAACAGCACTTTCGCGATGCCGGTCACTGCCACGGGGTAGACGACGCCGGTAATGGCAGACAGCAGGACGAACACGGTAAGAGCGGGGCGCAATAAAGTTTTCATTTGTCTTTCCTTTCTCAGGCGAGACCGGCAGCGGCGATCAGCATGTCGATCAGCTTGATGCCGATGAAGGGCGCGATCAGACCGCCCAGGCCATAGACTGCCAGGTTGCGGCGCAGCAGCACCGCGGCGCCCAGAGGTTGGTATTTCACGCCCTTCAGCGCCAGCGGGATCAGGAACATGATGATCAGCGCATTGAAGATCACCGCCGACAGGATGGCGGAAGCCGGGCTGGCCAGGCCCATGACGTTGAGCGCCGCGAGCTGCGGGTAGGTGGTGACGAAGGCCGCCGGGATGATGGCGAAATACTTGGCGACGTCGTTGGCGATGGAGAAGGTGGTGAGCGAGCCGCGCGTCATCAACATTTGTTTCCCGGTTTCCACCACCTCGATCAGCTTGGTCGGGTTGGAGTCGAGGTCGACCATGTTGCCGGCCTCTTTTGCCGCCTGGGTTCCGGTGTTCATCGCCACTGCGACGTCGGCCTGCGCGAGCGCCGGCGCGTCGTTGGTGCCGTCGCCGGTCATGGCCACCAGCCGGCCTTCGGCCTGGTATTCGCGGATCAGCTTCAGCTTGGCTTCGGGTGTGGCTTCGGCGAGGAAGTCGTCGACCCCCGCCTCGGCGGCGATGGAGGCTGCGGTGAGGCGGTTGTCGCCGGTGATCATCACCGTCTTGATGCCCATGCGGCGCAGTTCGGCGAAGCGCTCCTTGATGCCGCCCTTGACGACGTCTTTCAACTCGACCACGCCCAGCACGCGGGCACCACCGCCGGCGGATTCGGCCACCACCAGCGGGGTGGAGCCGCGCTTGGCGACCTGCTCGACGATCATTTCCACCTCGGGCGGGAAGTGGCCGCCGCGTTCCGCGACATAGGCGCGTACCGCTTCGGCCGCCCCCTTGCGGATCTCGCGGCCGTCGAGGTCGACGCCGCTCATCCGAGTCTGGGCGGTGAAGTGCACGAAGCTGGCACCCAGTTCATGCACGTCGCGGCCGCGCAGCTTGAACTTGTCCTTGGCCAGAACCACGATGCTGCGACCTTCCGGCGTCTCGTCGGCGAGCGAGGAAAGTTGGGCCGCGTCGGCAAGCTCCGCTTCCTTCACGCCGGCGGCATGCAGGAAGGCGGTCGCCTGACGGTTGCCCAGCGTGATCGTGCCAGTCTTGTCCAGCAGCAGCACATCGACATCGCCCGCCGCTTCGACCGCACGGCCGGAGGTGGCGATGACATTGGCCTGCATCATGCGGCTCATGCCGGCGACACCGATGGCCGACAGCAGGCCGGCAATCGTGGTCGGGATCAGGCAGACCAGCAAGGCGACGAGCACCGTGATGGAAACGGGCGTGCCGGCCTGTGCCACGCTGACGCCGAACATCGAGAAGGGCAGCAGGGTGACGGTGACACCGAGGAAAACGATGGTCAGCGCCACCAGCAGGATGGTCAACGCGATCTCGTTGGGCGTCTTCTGGCGCTTGGCGCTTTCCACCATGGCGATCATGCGGTCGACGAAGGTCTCGCCGGGATTGACCGTCACGCGCACGACCAGCCAGTCGGACAGCACGCGGGTGCCGCCGGTGACGGCGGAGAAGTCGCCGCCCGCTTCGCGGATGACGGGTGCCGATTCGCCGGTGATCGCCGATTCGTCCACCGAGGCCACACCGTCGATGACTTCGCCATCGGCCGGGATGGTTTCACTGGCATGGACGATGAACACATCGCCCTTGCGCAGTTCCGTGGCCGGTATCGTGGTCCACGTATCGGTGACGTGTGTCCCGTGGATCTTTTTGGCCAGGGTCTCTTTCTTCAGCCCACGCAGCGAGGCCGCCTGGGCCTTGCTGCGGCCCTCGGCCAGCGCTTCGGCGAAGTTGGCGAACAGCACCGTGAACCACAACCAGAGCGCCACGGCGAGGATGAACCCGGCCGGGGCTTCGCCCTGCCCGACCAGGGCCTGTGCCCAAAGCACCGTGGTCAGGATGCTGCCGACATAGACGACGAACATCACCGGGTTGCGCCACTGTATGGCAGGGTTCAGCTTCCTGAATGAATCGACAATGGCAGGTTTCACCAGCGCCGGGTCGAACATGGCAAGTTTCTTGTGCGACATTTCGTTTTCTCCTTCGGCTCAGTGCGCGGACCCGAGCATCAACTGCTCGACCACCGGCCCGAGTGCGAGCGCGGGAACATAGTTGAGGGCGCCGACCAGCACCACCGTGCCGATCAGCAGCACGACGAAGAGCGGGCCATGGGTCGGCATGGTGCCGGCGCTGGCGGTGATGCGCTTCTTCGCGGCGAGGGCGCCGGCCAGGGCCAGCACCGGCACGATCACGCCGAAGCGGCCGAACCACATGGCGATGCCGAGCAGGGTGTTGTAGAAGGGCGTGTTGGCCGACAGCCCGGCAAACGCACTGCCGTTGTTGTTG
>Ga0208957_1001597_pt1 | contig 11262 bp, 10 predicted proteins | sample RifOxyA1_FD_184029 | JGI IMG/M metagenome (GOLD analysis project Ga0208957, IMG submission 184029) | Groundwater microbial communities from Rifle, Colorado - Rifle Oxygen_injection A1 (SPAdes) | ecosystem: Environmental > Aquatic > Deep subsurface > Groundwater | place: Rifle, Colorado, United... | reverse complement strand
AATACAAAGTTTTAAATTTATCATAGGTTGACAAATGTGAGTTTTCTTTAACTGATCTGCGAGCTAATCCATACATGTGAGAAGGTGAGATTTTGGGTAGTTTAGTTAGGGTCATTTTTTCCAAACACTCGCATTGTTGTTAATCTCTTTTGCAATTTCAACTGGAATATTTATGCAGTCATAAATTTTCTTGGCAAAGTTGAAGGAAGCGCCTTTGGGATTGAATAACAGTGATGGTGGCTCAAAGTATTGATTGTTTAAAACGGATTTACTTCCCGTGGAGCTAGATATGGCCACATAGACGATATTATTTTTAAACGAAAAATAGAGCTGCTGCTGATTGACGTCTTTGTAAAACTTAACCATTTTTTCCATCATGACGGGAGTTAAAATAGTTCTGGCTTCAATTTGATCAGTGGATGTGACTTTGAAAATTTTTTCAAACACAGGATTTTCTAATTTTACGAGATCTCCTTTTTCGTTTGGATTTATGAAGGATTGCAGCGATTGACCAAATAATTTTCCAAGGAAACGTTCAGCGATATCAGGATAGATATACGTTCTTGATTGAAGACTTTCTTGGTATTTGAAAATAAAAAACAAACCGTCAAAGATATTATGCTTTTGCCGATTTTTACCGCTACCAGTATGATAATAAGTATGTACTTCGCACATTTCGAAGTTAAAATCATCGATTGTACCACGTATTAAATCATCCCCGTGAAAATGCTCATGCATTCGAAACAACTCACTATCAAGATAATCATTAATATCAACATGCTGATCAGGGAAATATTTAAAATTAGGATTTATGACTTTTATAATGGGTTCGATAACCATTCTTTTATACTTATTAACAAAGTTTTTGTATCTCTTATAGAGGTTAAATCCCAGGTAAAAAATAAAGATGAAAAAAATGATGTTAATGACGATTACGGGAGTGGTTAATGTTAGTTCAGGGGTTTGAAAAGATCTAGAATAGAAGGTTCCAATTAAAATGTAGGGAGATATTAAAAGTAATATGAGCTTAAGTATACCGAAATTAATGATTTTCCCTTCTTTAAGGATTACAGCAAGTGTTTTATCAAGCTTGGTTGAATACAAGATTTTAAATTTTTCGTAGGTAGCTTTGTTAATCATGTTTATCTTTTAAACATTTCGCTAACGTTTACATTTTGTCTTTCAAAGGCATCAATTTGGAAAACTTCTTTGCGTTTGTAATTCATTGATTTGGCAATTATGTTTGATGGAAACATCTCAATGGCATTATTATAGTCAGTGACACAAGCGTTGTAGGATCTTCTGGCTGCAGAAATTTGTGCTTCGACTTCACCTAAAGCGTTTTGTAAGGATGTGAAATTTTCACTTGCACGAAGATTTGGATAATTTTCAACAGCCAACATTATATTTTTTAACGAGTTTGTAATTTCGTTATCAAGTTTGACTATTTTGTCGGCAGAAATATTAGGCTTCATGACTTGAGTCCGCAATTCAGTGATTTTTTCCAAAAGACCTTTTTCATGTTCCATGTAAGTTTTAACAGATGAAACAAGATTGGGGATTAGGTCGTATCTCATTTTGAGTTGCACATCGATGCCAGCAAAGGAGTTTTCTACTTCATTTTTTTTACCGATCAAGCTGTTAAAAAGAATAATGTAAAAGATAATTGGTATAATAATTAAAACCGCCAGAATGATCATTAGTTCCATTTGACATCTCCCAGAATGAATTAAGCCTATAAAAAGCTTTTCGGGGAAAAGAAAGATAAACTTTAGGCTTGTAAATTCAATGTGTTATGTAAGCAAAAAAATATCTGAGATATTTTTTTTGCTCTAACCTTGACAGCGTTGGTATCGCTATTAAGTTGTCTTCGCATTTAAAATTAAAATTATTATTTAACTAAGAGCATTAGCTACCAATTAAATAGATATGTAAGGAGGATCAAATGCAGATAAGACCATTAGGTGACAGAGTGTTAGTTAAGAGAACTGAAGAGGAAACAAAAACCGCAGGCGGAATCATTATTCCTGACAACAACAAAGAAAAACCAGCTCGAGGCGAAGTAGTAAGTGTTGGCCCTGGCAAAAGAAATGATGACGGAAGCATTTCAAAAGTGGATGTAAAAGAGGGCGATAAAATTATTTTTGGAAAGTATTCTGGAAGTGAAGTTAAATTAAATGGAAAAGAATATTTGATCATGAAAGAGGATGATATCCTCGGGGTTATTCAATAAATATTAGTCAATTAAACGTTATACATATTAGGAGTATATTATGTCCAAAGAATTAAGATACAGTGAAGACGCAAGAAGTTTGATTTTAAATGGTGTGAATGCGCTTGCCAACGCAGTTAAAGTAACTCTTGGCCCCAAAGGAAGAAACGTTATTATCCAAAAATCTTATGGTGCTCCAAGCATTACAAAAGATGGCGTTACAGTTGCTAAAGAAATTGAACTTGAAAATAATTTTGAAAATATGGGCGCGCAAATGGTTAAAGAAGTTGCTTCAAAGACCAATGATGACGCCGGTGATGGTACAACTACTGCAACTGTGTTAGCTCAAGCTATTTACAGAGAAGGTGCCAAATTAGTTACCGCTGGACACAACCCAATGGAACTTAAAAAAGGTATCGATCTAGCGGTTGAAAAAGTGGTTGAGCATCTTAAAAAAATAAGTAAAGCTATTAAAACTGATGCAGAAATTGAACAAGTTGGTACAATTTCTTCCAATAACGATACTGAAATTGGAAAACTTCTGTCTAAAGCCATGAGTAAAGTGGGAAAAGATGGAGTTATTACTATTGAAGAATCCAAAACTGCTGAAACAGAATTAAATGTAGTTGAAGGTATGCAATTTGACCGTGGTTACCTTTCTCCTTATTTTGTAACTAATGCTGAAAAAATGGAAGTTGTTTTTGAAAACGCAAATATTCTTATCACTGATAAAAAAATTAGCGGAATGAAAGAGTTTCTACCTATTTTGGAAAAATCAGTTCAAACAGGTAAGCCACTTCTTATTTTAGCTGAAGATGTTGATGGTGAAGCACTTACAACTTTGGTGGTTAATAAATTGCGTGGAAGTTTGAATGTTGCTGCTGTTAAAGCCCCAGGCTTTGGTGATAGAAGAAAAGAAATGTTGAAAGACATTGCCGTACTAACGGGTGGTACAGTTATATCTGAAGAACTTGGAAGAACTCTCGAATCAACTGAGTTGAGTGATCTCGGTTCTGCAAAAAGAATTACAATTGATAAAGAAAATACAACTATTGTAGATGGAAAAGGCGACAAAAAAGAAGTTAACAATAGAGTATCTCAGCTTAAAGCCCAGATAGAAGAAACTACTTCTGATTATGATCGAGAAAAATTACAAGAAAGACTTGCTAAATTAGTGGGTGGAGTCGCTGTAATTAACGTAGGTGCGCCAACTGAAACTGAAATGAAAGAAAAGAAATTTAGAGTAGAAGATGCACTTAATGCAACTCGCGCTGCTGTAGAAGAAGGCATCGTGACAGGTGGTGGAGCTGCCCTTGTTCATGCTGCTAAAAATGTTCTTGAAAATCTTAAAGGTGAAAACCTAGAACAAGAATTTGGTATTAAAATTGTAAAAAGGGCCCTTGAAGAACCCATGAGACAAATTGCAAGTAACGCAGGAGCCGAAGGCTCAGTAGTTATTAACGAAGTAAAATGCCAAAATAATATTAATTTTGGTTATAATGCAAGAGAAGGACGGTTTGAAGATTTGGTTGTAGCGGGAATCATTGATCCAACTAAAGTGGTTAGAAGTGCTTTACAAAATGCATCTTCAATCGCAGGCTTAATGCTCACTACTGAAACCATGGTTGCCGATCTTCCTAAAAAAGATGAACCAGCAGCTATGCACGGCGGTGGCGGAATGGGTGGCGGAATGCCCATGATGTAAATCAACTAAAATTAAAAGTATTTTATAGTGAAGAAAGGAGAGGCGTTAAGCTTCTCCTTTTTTTTTAATATGTTCATATTTGATTATTATAAAAGATGATTATGCTTTGTTTTTAGAATTGAGAAAGACTGTAATTATGAAAAATAAAAAATCCACACTCCCAAGACAAAATTAATCTCAAAAGTGTGGACGTATTTTAAATTTATTATTGAAGGATGCTTCTTAATTCATCAAGCTTATCTAGTTTTTCCCAAGTAAAACCGTTGCTAGAAACACGACCGAAGTGTCCGTAAGCGGCAGTTCTTTGATAGATTGGTCGAAGAAGATCGAGTCGCTCAATGATTGCTTTTGGGCGCATGTCAAAAATTTCTCTTACAGCGCTATTGATTTTCATAACATCAACTTTTTCGGTGCCGAAGGTTTCCACCATTAAAGATACCGGTTGGGCAACTCCAATAGCGTAAGCTACTTGAACAAGTGCTCTACCAGCAAATCCGCCTGCTACAATGTGTTTAGCAATATGTCTGGCAGCATAAGCTGCAGAACGGTCAACTTTAGATGGATCTTTTCCTGAGAAAGCTCCTCCACCGTGCCCACCATGTCCACCGTAGGTATCAACAATTATTTTTCTACCAGTAAGACCGCAATCTCCTTGAGGTCCGCCAACTACAAATCTTCCGGTTGGATTAACATAAATTTTGGTATTTTTATCCATCATGTTGGATGGGATAACTTTTTTAATAACAGATTCTCTTATTGATTCTTCAATATCTTTGAGTTTAAATTCTTCAGCGTGTTGTGAAGAAATTACAACAGCATCGATTCTAGATGGTTTACCGTTTTCATATTGGACCGAAACCTGGCTTTTACCGTCTGGTCTAAGAAGTGGTAGAAGACCATTTTTTCTAACTTCGGTAAGTTTCATACAAAGCTTATGTGATAGGTCAATTGAAAGAGGCATAAAGTTATCTGATTCATTAATTGCATAACCAAACATCATTCCTTGGTCTCCAGCACCTTGTTCTTTAAAAGTACCAATGCCTTCGCTAACCCCTTGGGAGATATCTGGAGATTGCTCATCTAAGGCAACCATAACCGCACATGAATTGGCGTCAAAACCTTTGGCAGAGTGATCGTAACCAATATCTCTAATGGTTCTTCTTACCACTTTTTGAATATCAACATACGCTTTTGTCGTCACTTCACCAGCAACTACCACTAACCCTGTTGTGCAAAGAGTTTCACAGGCCACTCTGGATTTTGGATCTTGCTCGAGCATGGCATCCAAAACACCGTCAGATACTTGATCGGCAATTTTATCGGGATGACCTTCAGTTACTGATTCCGAGGTAAAAATATAATCTTTTAACATAGACAACTCCCCTTTTTACAAAAGTATGACTAAATAAATAATACACTAACCGGGGGGAACTATACACTCATCTTTTCATATGGGCAACAAGACTTTTATTTTTTTTGAAAATATTTAAACAGGTGAGGAGAACGGTATTTGTAAAAACGTAATGTACCCACTTCCTTAACATAATTTTTGTTGTCAATTTCTAGTACATCATAACTAAGTTTTGCCCCATCTTGAAATCGATACAACAAATTGTACCGGCTTTGTTGGTATTTTGTTTTAATATTTGTATTATCAGTTATTAAATTACCTGGACGTTCAGGGATGAGTTTGTAGTCTTGCCAGAGCGTTGTCATGTCAATTCTACCAAGCATAGAGATTCGAGAAAAATAGCGAAGTGCTTTAAATTGATCATCTGGCTTTTTAAGTGCAGAAATAGCGATTAATAAATTCTCATTACGAATTTTTTTGCTCTGCTTAGTCATACTGGGGCAAAAAACACGCAAACTGGCATCCATATAGTAATAAGTGAATGAAAATTCGCCTTCTTTAAATAATAGATTGAGCCACAAATTTTCATCAGTTTTTTTATCGAAATTTCCAAATAGATTCTTCCATAAGGAATCAAGCGTGGAGAGTCGATTATATTTTTTTTCAAAGAAACGATTGATAATAATTTGAGTTATGTCTTTCCGTTCTAGATTATCAGGAGCATCAATATTTCCAATCTCGTTATATAAGATAGTATCGATTACGTAAAAGTATTTCATAAGTTCATCTTGCTTGGCCCAGAATTGATAAACCTGGGTAAATTTAGAGGTAATAAATTCACTTAGTTTAAACCGGTCACTGGATTTGATTTTAACTATTTCATCAGCTTTAATGACATTACCATCTTCAATATATCGGCCACTCAAAATACTTTGATAGAAATTATAGATTCTTTGAGTACGCTGCTCCCATTCATTTAGTCGGGTAGATAGGTGCTTTTTTCCAAGACTTAAATTATATTCCATGGTTTTTAAAATATAATCCAGGTCAACCCTTTGTGCCTCCGTAAGGTGCCGGTCTTGTCCCTTAAAACTTAAATAGAGAGTGCTCAGTGTAGTCCTAAAGAATAAATCATTATTACTGTGATCAGGTTGAGCAGTTCCATCTTCTAGGATTTTTCTAAGGAAAAATATTTCATTGGCTTTTTTTACACTTTTACTATCTTTGTTATCTTTAATTTGATCGAAATTTTTTCTAAGTTCTAAGTAATCAGCGGGGAAATTGTAGGGAAGGAAAAAGGGGGTTTTGGCAATTAATTCACCATACTTAATTTTTAAAAAATCGTAAAATACTATTGATTTTTTGTCGGCATTTCTTTTATCTTCAGGATTATTAGAAGAATAAAATATCTTGTTTTGTTCAAGTAGTATGTTTAAAAGTAAGCGCAGATCGGCAACACTTTTTTTTATATCAAGAAGATTCTTGTGTAAATCAAGGTTTTGTCTTTGGGCTTTTATCCATTTTATTTTTTCATATATCTGCGGAAGATATTTGGAAATAGTATCATTATCCAATTGTTCATTATGGGTCAATGGTAAAAAAAAACCATTTCCTCTATAATTTTTGAGTAATCGGTTAAAAGTTTCTTCAGTACCTGGAGAACAATATAAAGCACTCATTTTACTTTGAAGAAGATTAAATTTTTTAATGATAGAAGTTTCTGTGCCAATAATTTCCGGAAGTCTTTGTGACTCTTTTGCCCATAGTGATAGAGAAAAACTTATACTTAGTAAGAAAATTAAAGTTTCGAGAGTTCTAGTATTACACATTGGGTTTTAAATTTTTAGCCCAGGGGGATTGCCAAAGACCCATACAAGTGCCGTTACTTAAAATTAAAAGAATGCTTTCTTCTTGAGAACAATTTTCAATAAAACTAAATAATTCATCCAGATTGCTTGCAAGTTTTGCCGGTGTGCCTTTTTTGTTTATATCCTCCATCAACTGATGACAATCTAAATCTTTTGAATTTTTAACTGTAGTCGGTTTAGATGGTTTGGCAATCATTACGCTGCTAGCACGTAAAAGTGAATTGGCAAATTCTTTTTGAAAAATTGAACTTCTAGCTGTAGCGGATTGTGGTTCAATGATGACATGTATGGTTTTCTGTGGATACTTGGTAATAATTGCATCTAGCGTAACTTCAACCGCTCGGGGATGATGGGCAAAATCATCAATAATGAGTGCCTTGTTGAAAAAGCCTCTTTCTTCTTGGCGTCTTTTTACCATTTTTAGATCAAGAATTGCTTTTTTGATTTTATCTACTTTAAAACCGCAATCGAGGGCAAATAAGATACAAGTAGTCAGGTTTAAAATATTGTGTCTTCCCACCAAATTTGTTTGAAATTCAATTTCTTGGTTATCAATTAAAAGAGCAAAACGAGATTGACCGTTAGATTCGTCAAGATATCTAGGCCCAATTTTTGAGTTTTCCCCGTAGGCAGTAATAGTTTTGTTGGAGTATTCGTTTTTAAGTTCACCTAGGGCTTCATAGTCGGTATTCCAGATAAAACTACCTTCTACAGAGGGAATTAAAGCCTTGAACTGATATTTGATATCTTCGATAGAATTAAAAATGTCCGCGTGATCAAATTCAAGTGATGTACAAACTAAATGATTAATTGAATAAAGTCTGAATTTGGAAATTTTTTCAAAATATGCGCTGTCATATTCATCGGCTTCAATGAAAAAATATTTGCCATCGCCCAAGGCTGAAGAGGGGCGGTCAGCGATTACTCCACCAATAAAATATCCAGGCTTTTCGTTTAAATTTTCAAAAATCTGCGCCATTAAATAAGTGGTAGTGGTTTTGCCATGAGTACCAGAAATTCCGATAACATTAATATCATTAAGAATAAGTTTACCAAGTGTTTCAGGAAATGAGCTGAAAGGTACTCCCAAATTTTCAATCCTCCGAGCTTCGTCACTGTTACCAGGTACTACGTTTCCAACTACGATAAGATCAAATCCCTTTAAATATTCATCGGTCAGATCTTTTATTTCAAGACATTCAATCCCCATACTTTTGAGATAATCACCCATGGGCGGGGCGTATAGAGTATCGGCTCCTGCAACTTTGAGACCTTTTTCTTTAAGAAGACATGCAGTGGCGCCCATACCAACTCCACATACACGATAAAAAAAGACTTTATTAATATTTTTTAACTTAGAAAAATCAGCTTTATTTTTTAAATCCATATCACGCATCCTTGTAATGGAATTTTATAAGTTTGTTAAAAAAAACGTTTATGCCAAATATATTTCCCAATTCCCTTTCTTAAATCATTTAATCCTTTGCGATCGTACCAATTATCTCTGGTCGCATTAGTTAATATTACATGTCCTATTTTCTTTTCAGCATCAATCCAGATAGAAGTTCCGGTAAAACCCAGATGTCCAAAAGTTTTTAATCCAGCTCCATCTCCGGCCAAAGTATTGGAATAATCTTCAATAGTATCCCAACCTGCAATATACCTTTCATGGTTTTTTTTATCAAACTCTTCAGACATAAAGTTAGTTAACTGCTTTTTCTTTTCGAGAGTTAGTAAAGTTTTGCATACTCCATTAACTGTTCCAAATAATCCTGCATGGGAGCAAAATTCGGAAATTATGTGGGCATTATCATCATGTACGATTCCTTGGATTGGTTTAGAGTTTCTAATTCCGGTAATTGGGCATTTTGATTTATCTTCTATGTCTTTCCAGAATTTTATTTCGTTATCTAAATACTCAAAACATAATTTTTTAAAGTCCTTGCCAGATTTTTTTTCTATTTCTAGCATTAATCTTAAGGCAGAATAATCAGAGTATAATGTTTGCGAGGGTATTATTGGGTATGAGTTAATTTGATGGCGCCATTGCTCTTTAGATAAGCGTCCAGACAATCTTCCCCAGGCGGGTAATCCACCCCGGTGGTTTAGTAGCAGAATCATATCGCCATTAAACCATTCTGGATGGAGTAAATAGTTTGCAGCTAGCGTCATGGATTTGGTTAAACTGGCCATGTCAAAATAAAGCTCTGGCGATTTGGAAAAAACGTTCGTATCGTGGACTTCAAAACTTTTGAAGTCACCAAGTTTAAAATCAATTATACCAACTGCGAGCGCATCAAATTTTTGATTGCGCATAAGATTAATGGTGAGCATTTGTAATTCTTGCATATTAGAATTTAAATTTATCCAATAAATATTTCTTTACGTTTGAAAGATTGATTCTTTCTTGAGTCATGGAATCTCTTTCCCTAATTGTCACTGCTTGATCTTGAAGGGTATCGTAATCAATTGTGATGCAATAAGGTGTTCCAATTTCATCTTGTCTTCGATATCTCTTTCCAATTGAAGCAGTTATATCATAATCAGTTTTATAGTTTTCCTGAAGATCTTTATAGAGTTTACTGGCGACTTCTTCAAGCTCAGGCTTTTTCATAAGGGGTAAAACTGCAGCCTTGATAGGCGCAAGTTTGGGGTGGAATTTTAATACAACCCTTTCGTTTTCCTTATCGCCCTCATTTTCTGTCCGGTAAGCATCACACATCAGGGCAAGAAGAGTTCGATCACAACCCACTGATGTTTCTACTACGTATGGAAGAAATTTTTGATTAGTTGCTTGATCTACATATTCTAGTTTTTTGCCGGATAATTCTTGATGTCCTTTTAGATCAAAATTAGTTCTGGAGTGGATTCCTTCAATCTCATCCCATCCCATTGGAAATTCATAATAAACATCAAACGCCAAATCAGCATAATGGGCGAGTTTTTCTTCTGGATGTTGAAACCATTTCATTTTTTCTGAGCGCATACCGTTACTTACATGCCAGTTCCATCTAAGTTCTTGCCACATATTGAAAAAATCGCGTTGAGTTCCGGGAGCTACAAAATACTGCATTTCCATTTGCTCGAATTCCCTGGTTCTGAAAATGAAGTTTCCGGGAGTAATTTCATTTCTAAAAGCTTTACCAATTTGGGCTATACCAAAAGGAATTTTTTTTCTCATGGTAGTTTGAACATTAAGAAAATTAACAAAAATCCCCTGGGCAGTTTCGGGCCTTAGATAAACCATGCTTGAAGCATCTTCCACCGGTCCCATCTGGGTTTTAAACATTAGATTAAACTCTCTTGGTTCCGTAAGACTATCTCTGGTGCCACAATTGGGGCAAGGTTTTTTTAGATCGATATGATCAGCACGAAAGCGCTGCTTGCAATTTTTGCAATCAACTAGGGGATCAGAAAAAGTATCAACGTGTCCAGAGGCTTTCCATACCAGTGGATGCATTAAAATAGAAGCATCAAGGCCGACAACATCGTCCCTTAAAGTCATGCTTTTCCACCAGCTTTGTTTTAAATTATTTTTAAGCTCAACTCCCAGTGGGCCGTAGTCCCAACAAGAGCCAATTCCGCCGTATATTTCCGAACTTTGAAATACAAATCCTCTTCTTTTACAAAGACTCACCAGTTCACTCATACTCTTTAAATTCGTTTCGCTCACAATGCCCCCATGATGAATATTTCTTTTAAATTATACTCGATCTACCTATAAATCGAATACCGCTAGTTTAGATAAAAATACAGATACTCATTTCTGGCTAAAATACATTAGTTGATAAAATTAGTCATGATTTTTTATACTTATTTCGAATTAAGCTGATTAACTTTCATCTTCTTCTAAAAGATTCTGATATTTTTTTTCTAAGGTCTCATACTCAGGCATAATTTCAGTAAGTTCGTTAAAGTTTCTTTCAATCTTCTTGTGGGCAATATCAATATTCATAGATAGGATTTTAATTTTTTGGGCGTCACTGGTTTCTGAAGCCTTAATTATGTCGTCGTTGTAAAATTTCAGATCTTCTTCCAGTTTGAATATTTCATTTTCTAAGAAATCAATCTTATCTTTGAGAGGTTTTAAAACTTTAGATCGTTCTTTAATAATTAAAACCTCTCA
>Ga0208957_1001596_pt1 | contig 11264 bp, 10 predicted proteins | sample RifOxyA1_FD_184029 | JGI IMG/M metagenome (GOLD analysis project Ga0208957, IMG submission 184029) | Groundwater microbial communities from Rifle, Colorado - Rifle Oxygen_injection A1 (SPAdes) | ecosystem: Environmental > Aquatic > Deep subsurface > Groundwater | place: Rifle, Colorado, United... | reverse complement strand
TTACACCAACTACTGCCACAACTGGAATGGCTATTGGTTTTGATACAAACCAGACAGGGACACCATACGATTCTATTTATTTCAATACTGGTGGTGCATTGGGAATATATATCAATGGTTCATATAAAGCGGTCGGAACTTATACTCTTGGCTCAACATATAAAATTGCCGTAATTTTACGTTCAACAGGAGAATATTTTTATATCCAAGGCGGAACAGAATATCCAAATTGGACACTTTTATTTATTGATTCAACGGTAACAACTACGCCAGTTTATCCAGGATTGGCGGCATTAGGAACTGGAGAAATCTTCACCGCTGACAACATCCGTATCCCTACTGCCACATGGCTCCCCACTCCTCTTGCCTATGACACTTTTACCCGTGCTGACGGAACAATTGGAAGCAGTGAAACAACTGGCCCAGACTCCCAGACTACTCCCTCCCTCGCCTGGACAGGCGGAGCAATATCTACTAATAAAAATGTAATTACACCAAGTTTGGGGAGTGATACAGTGGCTAATGGAGAATTTACTACCGATTTAACAAGTTGGTTATCGTATCAGTCAACTAATACACAAGTTGATTCAACGGTTGACCCTGGTACTTCAAGTGGTGGTTCTGATAATGGGGCTATGAAAGTTGTTGCAACAGCAGGTTCTGGAGATGGATACCAAGTGCAATCTTCTCAAGTTCTTGATACGTGGTATTTATCGTCTGTAAAAGCCTATGCTCCAAGTGCTAATACGAATGTAAATGCAGCCAGAATTGCATATGGCGGATTAGGAGCTGCTGCGGTTTCGGCTGAGAATACATGGCAAACGCTTTATGTTACAGGAAGGGCGGGGTCAACGAATAATTCAAAAGAGATAGATTTACAACCAGGCAGAGTAACTGGTGGTCGGATTTATGGGGGAACTGAAGTTAATGACACCGCATATTTTGATTCGGCAACATCTAAGCCCCTCACCCTCTCCTCCCTCTTCTCCTCTGTCTCAACTAGTGATAGTGATGTGATTGCTGATGCTAATGTAACTTTAACGGCTGGGACACAGGCGGGATTGGTACTTAATCTTGATTCAACAACTAGCCCTGCCAACTTTTTGATTGTGTACCATGACGGCACATCGGTAAAAGTAGATGAAGCGGTAGCAGGAGTCTATACCAACAAACAAACAACAACAGTTACCTACAGTGCAGGAGCAACTTTAAGAGCAATCAGAGAAGGCACAAAACTAAGGGTCTACTACAACAATGCTCTTGTGGGCGCAGAACTGACCATGACTGCCAATACCAACACCAAACATGGGTTATTCTCTACCTATTCTGGTAATAGTTTTGATAATTTTACTTTGTGGGCGAGAGGGACGGGGGAGGAGTATACTTCGGCTCCGTTTGAAGAATTAACGGCTACACGGGACACGGGGACGAAGTATGCGGGTGCGGCTTCGGTGAAATTGGTAACTTTGGGAACCGATGCCAATTATTTACAAAGCGTGAATGTGGGAGATACTTCTACTTATACTTTGATTGGCTATGCTTACACTACAGGAAGTGCAGTAACTACCGCAGACCTTGAACTCTATTACAACGGAGCGATTGTTTCTACAACCTTCACCGATATGACTGGGGGTTGGTATAGACTTACAGGGACTTTGACTGGAGCTAATGAAGCCAGAGATTACGGAGTTAAGGTTAAAGCGGGGAAAACTGTATACCTTGATACCTTATCCGTTCAGGCAGGAAGTGGAGCGACTATTGAAGTAACTTTTGAGAATAGCAGCAGTGGGACGAGTAACTACACTTTTGAGAATAATATCACTGGAACAGAGTTTATTGGAAAAGTTGACGGGAATAGTTAATTATGACACAAATTTTAATTAAAAGAGATGTTTTAGCAAACATAGGCACATTAACTGCTGGGGAGCTTTATTTGGCGACTGATACGCTAGACTTATATGTTGGCTCGGCTTCAGGTAATAAGTTAGTAGGTGGAATTGCCGCTTTACTTGCTAAAGCCCCTGCTCTTGGTGCTGATGATAATTATGTAACAGATACACAAAAAACTAACCTTAATGCTGGTGCTACCGGAACTTTTACAACTGTTGACTCAAAAACTGTTACTGTAACAGGAGGAATTATAACCAATATTGTTTAACATAACAGAATGTTATTGAAGGTGTTAATATAAATTAAGACTATCTAATAGAGAAAGAATAAATGAATACAATAAGGATGTAGATGATATAATAAAAGTATGAAAAAAACTTTTAGTGGTCTCATATCTTATGCTCAAGACGGTGCTTCAGATACATCTAGTGCTGTAAAAACATTCTTAAAGCGACGTATCAATGAACGGTATGAATTAGTGACTGATAAGCTAAACACTTGGACACAATCATATACTCGAACATTTACGACAGGAACCGCAACAGGAGCAGATCAGCAGTATTACTACAACCCGCCAAATCTACGGGAAATTGAAAGCATCGTTTTGACTAAAAGTAGCTTTGACTACCCTCTTGCTCCTGTGTACGCTCAAGAAGAGTGGGATGTACTTAATGCAGAAACTATTTCAACAGACTATCCTAGACGGTATTTTAGACGGGTAAACGATTTCGGTATTTGGCCCATTCCGAATGAAGATGATTATACGGGAACGATAAACTATACCCAACGGGCAACTCCGCTTTATTTTGAAGATTACACGACTGGTACGGTGGTAGCCACGGAAAATGACCAAACTTTGACGTTTACTACTGGTGTTACGACAACTTTCAAAGCAGGATTTTGGTTTACTCTCACCGACTCAAGCGGAGAACCACGAGGATCGTGGTATAGGATAGGATCAATTACTGATTCAGCAAATCTTGAGCTTGAAACGTACTTTGAGGAAACAACGGAAAGCGGAGTTACCTATCTTGTCGGTCAAGTACCGGAGATACCGGAAGAAACTATCCCACTTTTGGGAATTGGCGCAGTTTCAGACTTTTACGCATTAAAACAGAAGGATATAGAAACGGCGATACGGTTTGATAATAAGTTTTGGACAGGAAACTATAACGTAACTGCTTTACAGGCGAAAAAAGATAAAGATTATGGAGGCTTACTCGCCGCCATAGATGCTTACGCTGATCGTGATGGATCAGTTATAGTAGATAGATCACCAGCTGTGAGAGACTTACTTGATTTCAGAATCCCCACAACAGCTACCCTTTCTTGAAATTTCTATTCTAAAATATTCCATGAAATATTTAAGTGATATAATACGGTTATGGCTCAAAAAACACTTCGTTTAGTTGATTTTCATGGGGGAATAGGGACATTGGGACAGAAGCGTGACAAACCTGGATCAGCCCGATTCCTTAAAAATCTTGATCCATGGGAAGATACCTCTTACATAACACTCTCCCGTAAACCTACAAAAATATCTTCAACAACGATAGTAAATTTACCTTTGTGGATGGAAGATGGATCACCCTGGACAACAAATAGGTTTGTATATGATCTCGGAGGGAAGATTTACTCCGTAGACACAAGCGATGTAGTGACCCTTTTGAGAACCGTAACCGGAGCAACAGGAGAGGGGCTAAAGGTTTTTGACGATTATATTTATTATATGCTTCCTACGAATATAGGAAGGTATGGGAGATTGTCGGGGACGCCGGCGTTTAACGACGATCTCACCTCATGGTGGGATGCGGCTATTTCCGATATACAAGATACCGGCGGAGGAACAGGACAAACGTATTCGACAGATACATCTATCGTCGAAACAGCCACCCATAAACAGACATTTATCGCAGGAAAAGACCCCCTAAAATCTATTGTTATTGATATAAACGATACGGGTGATGATCCTACGTGGACTGTTACTGTTCACGATTCAGAGGATAATGTCATAGGATCAAAGACTACAGCGTTTGCTTCTGTTACGACAGGAGATAACACGTTTACTTTTGCTACGCCTCTTCGATTAACTATTGGGAATACCTATCACTTTCATGTTACGACCTCAACAACCACTGGAGCACCGAAGGTTACGACAAATGTCGCTTCTGATCTTGAAGGAGCAGAATATGTAATTAACTATGGAGTTTTAATAGATGCTGACTATCATCCTGCAATCGTATTAGAGGATTTGCTTATTGTTGGAAACGAGCACTATCTAGCGACGTTTAATCAGGCAGCGTATGATCCGAATAAAATAACCTTCGATCCAGGGTTCCAAGTAAGAACGCTCATAAAAACAGAGGAGTATATTATTGCAGAGTGCTTCAAAGGGAATACGATTTTAGATTCGGAAGAGGGGAAACGGTATTACTGGGATGGTATAGCTCCATCATTCAACTTTTCAGAACCCATTTCAATAGGAGCACCAAACGCTACAGTTTCTTACAAGGGAGACAGTGTTGTTGGAGTGTATGGCTATAGAGGAACACTCTTTGATGGAAAATCCGAGAAGGAATTGACTCATGAAATACCTAAGCTCGTCAAAGGAAAGAATATTGAAGTATATCCAGGTGCTATTGCTATGTATGAGGGACGTGTATTGGTAGGATACGCTGGATCAACAGATGATACAACAGGTGTTGAACTTGGGGTATATGAGTATGGTGGGCAGGTTGATGATGAACCGAAAGGACTTAATTTACCATTTATCATTTCTACAGGAAACACACAGGCTACAAACCTTAAAATTGGACTGGTTAAAACTATAGGAAAAGATATTTTTGTAGGATTTAGAGAAAATACAGAATATGGATTGGATAAGGTAACGCTTGGTGCTGATGCAGCCACATCTGGCCTCTATGAGTCTCTTATTTTTGATGATGATAATGCAAAGAAACAAAAACTTGCCATACAGCTAAAAGCAACCTTTGTGGCATTGGCAACCGGTGAGTCTGTTCAACTGGGATATCAGCTTGATAGATCAGGAAGTTTTACACTTGGTACGGCGGAGAGTACGGTTGGATCGACAGAAGTTGAACTAAGCATATACTCGCGATTTAAGGAGGCAGAGCTTAAGTTTATTCTGGCAAGCTCGTCTGCCACGTTTCCCAAACTCACTTCGCTTATCTTCACCTTTGATCCGCTTTCTAATGAAGGGGTTGAATGATATGCCAAGAATAAAAAATCGTGATCTTTTACCTACTGCGGTAAAGTATCGTCTTACCGAGATTTTTGATCCCACTGATGGAACGTATAAGTTTAGAGATAATGATGGAAATGCAGTGTTTACTATAAACCCCGAAACAGGAACTATTACCTTTGGTAGCCCCATTACCTTTGATACCGCAATATCGTTTACTGGGGCGATTACATTTAACGGGCTTGTTCGTGGGCTTTGGCCGGAGATTGAATATGTTTTAGCTGCTGAAACTAATGACGGATTTTATACAGGAAACGATTCATACGAGTTTACCGGCCCAGCAGCGAATCAATATATAACCGTAGGATTAAATGGAAGTGAGATTGATACTGATGTATTTGAAGTGTTTTTTGAAACAGTAATGGGACCGGATACTGGTACTGCTCTAATGACACAGCTTTATAACGTAACCGCTGCTGCGGCTGTCGCCGGAAGTGAAATTACATCAAGTACATCAGGGGGGTGGGTGAGAACACGATCATCAGCTATTACTCTTGCCGCTGGTCTTAATGAATATGCCGTTCAAATGAAAAGAGCCGCTGCCGCAAACTACCCTTCAATGGGTAAATCTTCTATAATTATTCGTCTAAAAGACCTATAACATTGACTATGTTGATATAGTATGATATACTATACAAAAGGAATTTACCTATGTATAAGTTTATAGAAACGTGGGATTTGTGGCACTACTTCAATAACGCCTCAACTTTTATTCAAACAAGGAAAATACATACTGAGTATCCAGTAATGGCTATTCTTCCCATATCTATTCCACGTCTTTTCACGACTGATTTTGCTACCTACATACTGTACTATTATGCCTTTACATTTTTATGTGTTCTGGCTACGTCTTGGTTAATACACAAAGAGGGTAAACATCCGTGGCTATATATACTCATGGTGGCGTTACTGTTTCCTCTAAGTTTTGGGGTATTTGATATATTTGTCGGGCTATTTTTCTTCCTTAGTCTTTTTTACATAAATAAAAATGTCATAGTAGGCTCATTGTCGTATTTATTTGCTATTTCTATAAAGCTGTATCCTCTTGTTATTTTACCGATATTTTTACTTTTGAGTATCAAAAAAAGAACTATAGTAACGTATGTACTTGCTGGAATTATTGGGGTAGGCATAGTATTTTCGGATACTAACTTCACATCTTTTCACAAAGATAGAACGGCGCAGCCTGAGTCGTTATATATGAATGTTTTATATCTAAAAGGCGAAAGGCCGGAGGTGATATACAGCCATAATGCTATGGCGCTAAAGGATGTATACACGCCACTATACTTTACTATTGGATTACTTACGCTTGGAGTGTTAAGAGGATTATTAACCCCGTCATTTTTTCAGCGTATGTATTATCCGTTAATGGGGTTTATTCTTGCCAATGGGGTGTTTTCACCGCAGTATCTATTATGGATAGCACCGTTATTACCGTTCGTGAAGAAAAGAATACAAGTTTTGGTTATATCGGCTACATTACTAACAACGCTCTATCTTGGATACTATAGTCAAACAGTACACTTTGAGGCTCCGTATTATTTGTTTTTGTTCTTACGAAATATATTACTGTTTATATCTCTTGTAGTATAATTCCTATTCTCCCTGATTTCCAAATATAGGTATATTGAGTGCTTTCGCTAACCCAAGAAGTGCGGCTCCGCTTCCTAATGTTTTTGCTGTTCCTTTGGCAAATTCAATCGCTGGGGCTTTCAATCCTTTTTTTATTCCCTCTCTCTCCAAACCTTTTCGTATCGGTTCAAGCAACTCTTCTTTTTCCAATCCTTTCCGTATTGTTTGTGTTCCTGATTCAAAACCAGGAGCAACTTTATCAAGTTCTTTTCTAATTACATCACGAATGGCCCGATGATATTCTGCTCTCATAGTATCTCCTGCTATTCCTGATGCAGTATATCCTTTTGATGCCGTATCCCAGCGTTTTTTGGCCGTTACAGGGCTAATATTTTTATCCTTATAAATTTTTTTGGCTCTCCTAAGAAGACTATTTATTTGACTTGCTTCAGAAGACGTTGCAGTTGCCTTAGCATCCTCAGCCCATGTCTCTATTCCCTTAAAAATTTTGTTTCCCTTAAATTTCCTTCCTGCTTCCTGTGCTGTCTTTATAGCAACATCTCGCACTTGCTCTCCTTTTTTAGCTAAATTCAGTCCCTCTTCCAAAACTTCTTTTCCATATTTAGGCTTGAATAATCCCGTAACCTTCCCGCCAAGTTTTATAGCACCACCAGTTGCAGCGGATAATGCAGATTCTAAAGCAGCACTTTTTACTCTCTCTCCTGCCGATTCTCCTGGTTTTGTTAATCCGCTTATCACCCCTCCTACGGCTCCCGCAGTTACTCCTCCACCCAATAGAGCATTTCGGAGCATTTCTCCACCGGCTCCAAGGACTTCATCTGCGGTTACGTGTTCTCCTTTATCTATTTTCTCCAAAACGTCAGACCCCCGTTGCGCTAATATATTTTTTATAATTGGTATCTGTGTTGCCTGAAGGCCGGGGAAAAGTCCCGTGAGCACTTTACTTAGCGGGACGGATATTTTTCCCGGCTCAGCTTTCATAGCGGTAAGATCAGGAACTTGTGTAGTGTCTGTCGGTTTAGAAGATAACGTCGCCGCTTGGGTAGCGATTGCCCGTTCTTCTTTATCTCCGGTAATTTTAGATACTCGTTTCATTGCTTCGCTTTCCGGCAATCCGTAGACATTTCTTGCAACTCTAAAAAGCTCCATCGCCTCTCCGAGGGTTGAGGTTTCATCAGGAAGTCCTCTTCCTGCAAGGATTTGTTCTTGTAGGGCTAAATTCCCCGCATCTCCGGCAGCCTTTGCAAGCAAGGCTCGTTTCGATTCCAATGTTCTTTTGAACGTATTAAGCCGCTCAGTATCTTTACTGGGAGCAATCTCACTTTCTATTCCTTTTACTATCCCTGGAACACGGCCACCAAAGCCATATTTTCCATACGCCAATGGTTGATCTCCTTCATTTCCAAAATATTGACTTTCTAATTCAGTAAGAAGACGACCTGCACTTTCTGCTTTATCGTCTAATGGTTTAGCTCCTGGCTGCATCTCTTTTAGTTTTTTTTCGGTTTCCGTCCGTGCGAGCACTTTTTCCGGTGCTTGCATCCCCTGATATTCTGCGACTAGCCTAGGACTAATCGCACCTAATGTATCGGGTGATATGTTATTTTTTACAACTCCAGTTTTTGAGTTATAAATATTTACTGTTCCATCTGGGTTAATTTTTGAAATTGGCATACTTACCACCCATCATTTCCACCTGCGCTTGATTTTTGATAATAACTTCCTAATCCTAGTGTTTTTAATCTTTGTTGTTCTGAAATATCCAGATTAGACTGAAATGTACTTAATTCCTTTTGTCGTTCAAATTCAGCTTCGGACTTTGCTAATTCTGTGGCTCGTTGGATTTCAGCTAAAGAAAGTGCTTGACCGTTTGCCATTTTTTGTAATGTCAAAGACAACTCGTTTTGTCTTTCTTGTGAATATCCTGCCATTTCACGGGCTAAAGATTCAGAAAGCATAGATGCCTCCAGTTGAAATGGTTGGGCCGTTTCTTGAAGGCGTTGAGTATATTGTGTTTCGCCGAATGACTGCCCCGCCAGGGCATCTTCTAATGCCCGACGTGCTGATTCAGCAGCGGGTTGTAGTTTGGCCGTTTCAGCGGCAGTACGAAGAGCGAGGCGAGGAGCTGAGATACCCACTTGTTGAGCTATGGTTTTTTGTGTTTCCGGAACTGCCTGAACCTGACGGGAAACATCACGGGCAGTTTGTCCTGCTGTTTGAGTTATTTCCCGAAGTTGGGGCAATCCTAATTCAGTTTCCGCAGCTTTTCGTGCTTCTGCTAATCCTGTAGTATATCGTCCTAAAAATTCTTGTTGTTCAGCCTTTTGTTTTGCTAAAAGCTCATTTTGTGCAGTAAAGTTAATTCCTGTCAAACCCGTATCCGTTCCAGGTGAGCCAGTAACGCCTACTTGTGTCCATCCTTGACCTGGATTTCCTTTCCAGCGAAACCCTCCATAATCTACGGTTTGATTAACAACATTAGGCGAATACGGTGGTTGTTGAGCCATATATAAAAAATACCCCGATTGTTCGGGGTAATGTCCTTCGCTTTAATTATAGCATGTTTTTTCTAATGGTAAATATTAAGTGTGATATAATGAAAAAAGAAGGGATTTACAATCGTATACCGATGGTATTTTTTATATGGAACCAAATGCAGGAAGTTTTGGAAATGCAATAGGGGGAAGTCCTGAACTTATTGCAGCAATGAAACGAAGAGGAATAGATGCGTCAGCACTTCAACAGGTTAGTCCAGCATCGGCAGGGGGAACATCACCTGTTCCCGTACCACCGGAAACTACGTCTGCTTCTTTAGCGTTAGGACAGGAAATGCCACAACCGAAACAAGAAGATTCTGAACTTAAAATAGCGCTTAAAGCTCTTGGAGGATTTATTCAGAGCGAAGGGAAATTGCGAAGAGATATTGCAACACCAAAACCATTAGGAACAGTATGATATGCCAAACGCAACAAACTACGTAAAAGTTAGTCCATCAGCAAAAGGATACGGTGTAACTGATCCTGCGGCAACAGATATTCTTCTTCTTCAGTCGGGGGATGATTTATTATTTCAAAATGGTGTGGATAACTTGTTGATAGAATTGGGATTAGTTAGACGAACAAACTACGTAAAAGTTAGTCCATCAGCCGTTAATTATACTTAATATGGCAGATCAAGCATTGACATCACTTACCGCAATAACGACTCCTGCTTCGGGAGATAAGGTATATATAGTAGACTCTTCTGACACAACAGACAGCTCGTCAGGATCATCCCGACAGATAACGTACGCTAATTTTGTCAGTTGGGTTTTAGATGAATTAGGTATTACATCTTCAGCTGCAGAGTTAAATATACTTGATGGAGCAACATTAAGCGTTACTGAGTTAAACGTATTAGACGGTATACCCGCTACATTAACCGCAACGGAACTAGGATATGTTGACGGCGTTATATCTGCTATTCAAACACAGCTAAACGCAAAATCGCCTTTAGCTTCACCATCATTTACCGGCGATGTAGGACTTGCAACTGGTGCAAACATTCAGGTCAATGCTCTTGATCCAAAGCGTGCCTTCTATATTCCGGCTTCTTCTATGACTGCTGCTGCAACTAACGGAGCAGCCAGCGGAACGATAGAAACGACCACCAATAAAGTTATTATTCCTGTTTTTGACTTTGATACGACGACACAAGAGTTTGTTGCGGTTGCCATTCCATCTCCTCACTTTTGGGATGCCTCTACAGTTACCGTACAATTTATTTGGACAGCCGCATCGGGAAGCGGTGGGGTTGTGTGGGCCGCTCAGGGAGTTGCGTTTAGTGACGATGATGCATTAGACGCCGCCTATGGAACAGAACAAACGGCAGCTGATACGCTCATTACTGCCGTTGACGATCATCATACAGATTTTACTTCGGCAATTACCATTGCAGGGACGCCAGTTGCTGGGGACTTAGTGTGTCTACGGTTCAAAAGAGTTCCTGCCGATGCATCCGACACTTTGGCCGTAGATGCTCGCCTTATAGGAGCAAAAGTGCGGTTTGGCGTGAGTCAGTTCGACGATCAATAATCTATGGCAACAATGGCGGTATTAGTCATGGCAGGGGGAGGTGGAGGCGGGGGAACCTATGATACCGGCGCAGCCGGAGGAGGAGGCGGGGGATATCAATATAACGCTTCACTTGCTGTTGATCCGGGATCATTCCCAGTAACCGTGGGAGCTGGTGGAGCGGCGGGAGTTGGACAATCTGGTGGGGAAACAGAATATGGTGGAGATGGCAATAACTCAGTTTTTTCTACGATAACGTCTACTGGCGGGGGGGGAGGCGGTTCGTATCCTTCCAGTAATGGACGGAATGGCGGGTGTGGAGGCGGGGCGGCATATGATGGAAACGTCGGAACCGGAAGTCAAGGCTCTAATGGGGGTTTAGGAAATACAGGAACGAATCAACCGGGAGGTGGAGGCGGAGGAACAAGCGCAGTCGGAGCAAATTCTACCACAACCGTGGCGGG
>Ga0208957_1001595_pt1 | contig 11268 bp, 5 predicted proteins | sample RifOxyA1_FD_184029 | JGI IMG/M metagenome (GOLD analysis project Ga0208957, IMG submission 184029) | Groundwater microbial communities from Rifle, Colorado - Rifle Oxygen_injection A1 (SPAdes) | ecosystem: Environmental > Aquatic > Deep subsurface > Groundwater | place: Rifle, Colorado, United... | reverse complement strand
CCGCCTCGTCCCGCGAGCCGATGGCGTCGGCGGCCAGGAGGATGGTTCCTTCCTTGCTCCACACCGCCTGTACCAGACGCCCCGTGCGCTTCTGGTACGCCTGCGCTTCGCTGCGATAGGGCTCTGGCCACTCGTCGACCGAACCGACCACCTCCACCCGCTGCGCCAACTTGGAAGACACGCTTTTAATCCAGGACTGGACTTGGCGGGTCCGCTTGGCGGTTGATTCAGGGGTGGGCTTTGGCGCGGACCCGTAGCGAATGTCAGGGTTCTTGGGGTCGAACGTACCGATGTTATCGGCGACGGATTTAATTTGTTCGGGACGGAAAACAACCGCCTCTCTTCCTCCATACGCCACAATTCCATCGTATCCAGATCTTGCCATCACCTGCGGCGATGCAATCAAATTCATCGCTTGGGCGCGTTCGTATATTGCGCTGGTGGCAACGGACTCCTTGGGATTAATAAATTTGTCTTTCCAATAATCGTATTTGCTTGGGTCTAGCGGTTGCAGACCTTTTTCCTTCCGGATCTCCTGCAATGCATTCCATAAACGATTCCAGTCTTTTTCTGTGGCATTGTCTAAATCCAAAGTGTCTTTGCTGGAGAGCCATACTTTAAACAAATAAGGTTTCTTTTTTCCGCCGATTGGTTTTTCTTTTCCCTGTGTGTACATGGAAGCATAAGACGGACTGTTGGCAAAATAAAACCCTTGCCCGTACATTCCACTGTCCCGTTTCTGCTTATGCTCAAAAATGTTGAACCGACCGGAAACGGTTCCATGATACATTGGCTCTTGAAACGTGCTTCCTTCCAGGAATTTGCTTAACGCCTCGCCCTGCGTCTGCGGGTTGGGCTTGGAGGCGAAACGGAACTGCTCCCGCTCCTCTTCCAATCGCGCAGCCCGGTCCTGCGGGTTTTCCTTCTCCGCCTTGCGAATATAGGCGATGTGGTCCTTGCTGCGAAACTCCGAGCCCTCATTACCCTTGACTAGAAGCACGGTCGAAACCGCACCCGATTTTCGTTCCGTAACCGCGTAGCCTTCGCTGAGCAGGTAGTCGATATACTCCTCAACCCCCACCTTTTTCTTCACACCGCCTGTACCCAAATCATGCGTGATGAAGTCTCCGCTAACACGGTGAATGGTTTCGGGCAGTCCTTCGCTCTTGGGTTCGGGCGTTTCCTTGGCCTTTTTCTGCGCCGAAGCCGCTACGCCGCGATGCAGCGCCAGAACGGGCTTGGGCACATCTTCGCCCCGTTCCACCGCCTCTCGCACCAAGGCCCGGTGTTCGTCCTCCACCTTCTGCCGCCGCGCCTCACTCACCCCGGCGCGGTCAATTCCCTTGGAAGCAAAATACTCGTTCAGGGTCATCTGCCAGGGTTGTTTCGCTTCCGTCGCCGCTTTACCCTTCTTCTTCCCTTCCCCCGCCTGTTTCTGCACCCACTGGATCTTAGCGCGTTGCCGGGCCAGTTTCCGCGCCTCCTTCTCGTTCGCGTTCGACGGGTCGCGCAAAGGCGGGAGGTTCACGCCTTCGTCCTGTTTGACCTTAATCAGGTGATCGGCGGTGGGCCGGTCCAGTTCCCCGATGCGCTCCAAGAGCCGCGCCGATTCCTGCGACAGTCCTTCCTCCTGCTCCGGGGTAATTTCCTTGGCTAAAGCGGCCATTTCCGGCGAAGCGTAGTCCATTGATTCTAGGCGGGTTGCGACAGAGGATTGACTAGGCGATTGGCTAACCGGGGGCGGGGCTTCGGGTTTAGTCTCCGCCTTCAGCGCAAAGCCGCCCTGCACGGCGACCGGGGCCGCGCTGAGGCTGTTCTTCCTGGCCCAAGTCTTGGCTGCCGCCTCGGTCTTGAACGGGCGACCGGACGGTGCGTAGGTCAACGCTTTGGGCGTCTCCATAGCCTCGCTTACGGGCGATACGGGCGGGGTTACGGGCGCGCCCGTTTGGGCTTGGGTATCGGGAATGGTGAACGTGTGAATATCCATGTCCGTGGAGACTTGGTATTCCTGGTTCACTTGGTCCATAAACCATTGCGAATCGGCGTCGTTGGTCCCCAAGATATCGCTGATTTCATCCGTGGCTAACACATGGCGGCCCGGTCCAAGTCGGCTCTCGACTTTGTCCCGATACGCCTGCACCGTCTGTTGAACTTCGCTTTCTTCCAACACCCCGGATTTTGCTTTTTTGTTTGGCTCCGGCGCTTTTTTCACTAAATCGGGGTAATCCGCCAGCACTTCGGGGGGAACCGTCTTGCCCTCGGACAGGGCGTTTTTTACTAGATAATGATGCAAAAGATTCTTTGCATCTTTTGATATAGTTTGAGAAGACTTTAACGCATTCTTTTCGATCAGGATTTTCCCAATCTCGATAGCGGCCTTAGAAGCAATGACTCCTTTGTTCTTATCTACCCCAAACGCAATTACCGAATTACCTTTCGATTGCACGGACGGCTGAATGGTAGCCGCTCCGACAGGATTGCCTTTCTTATCCCTATATATAATGATTTGTCCTTGCGCCGTATCTTCGACGGAAATGCCAGGCTTGCTTTCGTCTTTCCCTGCCGTGATTAATAGATCTCGCGTGAACGCATCCGGATCTTTGTTCGGCTTTTTTGTCCCGCGCAGAAACTCCTTCCGCGTCATTTGCCAGGGTTCTTTCACCGCTTCCACTGCGGACCGCGCCGGTTCGACAGGCGGGACTTCTGCCGTCTTCGGTTCTGGCATCAGGTCGCGGGAGGGAACCACAGGCGCAGGAGAGGGCAGTCTCTTGACGTCCGCTTGCGGTTGCGGCTTATCCTTTTTTAAGCCGCGGCGCAGCATGTACAAGGCGTCTTCCGGGTCGGAAAATCGGGCCGAAGCATTTTGCAAGGCGGCCTTAAATACCGCCTCCATATCGAAGCCTTCCTCTTGCCCTTTCACAATGGCGTGCCGGATTTGCGCATACGCCAACCTCTGGTCGTAACTCATGTCCTGGGGATCGGTCTTATCCCCCAATTGGGTCAACGCCCATTGCAGGGACCAGCCCAATTCCTTAGCCCCGCCAAAGTCGAGTTTTTCCAACGCGCCGGAATATCCCTTTACCTCTTCCTCATTGTAAGGAAGGTCTTTCCCGTACAGCCGGTCTTTTTGTTCCGGAGTCAACCCTCTCTCAATCTTCTCAATCTCGGCATCGGCGGGTCGGTACACCTTGGGGTCATCCGAGTTTGACGCCCGTTGCAACTCCTTCCACCGCTTCGCCCCGTCTTCTCCAAACACGTCAACCAAGTCTTGCTTGGCTTGCTTCCGGTATTCTTCCCTTAAGGTATTGAGTTCGTCCTGCGTCATCTCATACAGAGGCGTTTGGGCTTCCGTCTCTTTCGCCACGGCGCGTTTCTCGCCCGCCGGTTCCATGGTCTGAATCAGGGGGTCTTCGGCGCGGGGCGGAACTTGTTTCTTTTCCTCCCGCACTTGCGACAAAGCGGAATCCACATTGGATTGGGTTCGGTCCTGCATGGCCTGAATTCCAGCCCGCTCTTCCGGCGTTAGCGCCTGCGCCGGGACCGCTTCGGGTTGAATTTCCGAGGCGGGCGCGACCGGGGGCGTCAACTCCTGGGCCGCCTTGGCGTCATTCTCCGCCTGTTCCCGTGGGGTAATCGTAATTTCCGTGGGCGGGGCGGCTTGGTCCAGAATCTGCTGCACCTCCGCCGCCCGCTGGGCCTGGGCCTGCTTCTTGTTCTTGGGCGCGGCTTGGCCGGTCGCGGGCCTTCCCTCCATCGGTTTCGTACCTAACTCCCGCGACCCGCCACGAACCTTATTGAGTATCCGCTGCATAATCGAGGACTTGATAGATTGGTTCTTTTCCTTGTTGTAACGGTCGTACAGTTCCGGTACGGTCGCCGGGTCCGTTTCGGTCGGCGCTCCCGGCTCGGCCCGCTCCGGCGCCACCGTCACTTGACCCGCCTCCCGGCCTCCGCCCATGCCGCCCAGCCCGCCCAAAAGAAACGACGGCGGGGCCACGTTCAGCCCTTCCTTGAGCCGATTGGCGTACTCCGCATCGTCAATCAACCCTTGGCTGTAGAGAATCTGCGCTTCGGTCGGCTCTTCCAAATATTCAGTGGTAGCCTCGGTCGTCCCCGTTGCCAGGAATTTGAGAATGGAAGATTTCATTCCCGGCTTTAATTTCCCCATCATGAAATTCAAAGACAGGCCATTCAGTCCCGCGCTGGCAAGTGTCATCATTTCCGCCGCGCTCTCCGCCTGCTCCTGCGTTCCGCCTTTGGACAGGACTTCCTGGTAAGTTCCCGCTCCTTCCATCGCGCCGCCGGCCAAACCGCCCACAGCCGCGCCGCCCCATCGGGACAATCGCTCCAATCCTTTTTCAGCCAATTGCTTTGTCGTGGTTCCCGGATTGGTCGCCTTGCCCAATTGGGCCAAACGAACCAACACCTTCTCAGTAAAGGGCAATGTGCTGCCCAGCACCTTGATGTACCGCCCCGCCGCCATCCCCGGAATAATGGAGGCCGCCAGGCTGGGGGCCATGTTGGCGACGTTGTAGGCCCACCAGGAAGGCTCGGCCAACATACCCGGCTTATCCACCAGGCTGCCCTGAAGTTCCGGGGGCGCGGCCAGAGATTCGTTCTTCTTCGCCCAATAGTCGTAGGCGGTCTTGCCCGCTTCCTCCACGGCGGGCAGGCCCAACTTGCCGCCCGCGTACTGAAGGCCGGTGCCCACGCTCTCCGCCAGTCCGGTCGCGCCCGAGGCCAGGCCCAGAGCGCCGGCTTGACCCACCGAAGCAATGGAACCCAGTATTTTGTCGCCGATCTTTTCCTCTTCTACCCCATTCGGCAAAAAAGAATCAGAGTTCACCTCTTGGTGAGAGTCATACAATCGCAAAAATCGATCCTCAAAAGATTCGCCGGAGTTTTTCTTTTGAGAAGAAGGAGTCGAAGTATAAGCGGGAAGCGGCATAGCCTAACCTCTTGGATAAAAAATAGGCCCATAAAGCATGGTGGAAGGTTGATTCTTTTTGCTTTGGCGTTTCGCCATTTCTTGCTTTAATCTCGCCGCCGTTTTTTTGCCTTCCTCCGATTGCGCCAAGAAAACCAAAAAGTCTTCGATTTCCTGATCGGTTATGGTTTCGGACTCTGACAATTTTTCGACCAATTCCGAAATTCGATTGTCGCGGGCCGCATATTGCCATCCCTCGAAGGAAGAAGAAGGATGTGCCGAAGCAGGAGCCTTGCTTTGAGGCAACCCCGTGGGGGTCGAAGGAATTTTGTTTCCGGTTTCGGCTTCCATCCTAAAGCCTCGGTATTCATCAAACCCGCCCTTGTAATTATTTCGCTCCTTCGCAGTCATAATGTTGTTCCACTCATCCAAAAGAGACTCTTCCGAAGGGGTATTTCTCGTCCCTTCCGCTTGAGGCTTTCCGGGCAATCCATTGCTCCCCGGCGCGAAACTCGCCCCGTAAGAACCGTCGTAGGTCTTGGGCAAGCCAACGTTGCTTCTTGGGGCGGACGCTTCCCCAGCGGGCAGGCCCAGGCTTTGCCGAATCTTCCCGCTGGCGTTCATCCGTTCGCGCATCTTGTCCCGCACGTACACGTCGACGGAGGGCGCTTTCGCCACCGGCTTGCCGTTCTCGTCCAGCATCGTATTGGTGTATTCCTGACGCAAATCGTTTTCCAACTTGGACAATTCCGCCTCGCTCATGCCCCCCGCCGCGGCGGTCCGCGACGAACCGGACGGCGCGGCTTCCTTCTGGAGCAGTTGCAACAGCCAGGCTTTGCGCTCCGGGTCGGTCTCGCTTTCGTAGGCGTTCATCAGTTTCACGTCTTGCGGAAGTCCGTAGCCGGTCTGCTTGTAAGTTTCGCGCCGCTCGCCCTCATTCGCCTTGTTGCGGCGAATGTCCTCGTCGGTCTTGAAGGTCTCCATTTCCTGTTCCAGTTGCTGCTTGGCCCGCTGCGCCCGAAGCAACACCCCGTCCCGCCAGGTATTGAAATCCTCGCCTTCGGGCGGCAACAGTTGTTGCGCCATCTCGTCAGGCAGGCCGTAGTTGTCCTGCATATACTTGACAAAACTCATCTGCCCCTTCACGTCGCGCACCCGGCTCATGTTGTCAATGCCGAGGGTCAACATCTTCAGGTCGTTGCCCATCCGGTCTCCCCTCAGGTCCAGATCGCGCTTTTTAAGTTCGTGTGCCCGGTCTTCGGGCAGATAGGAAAGATCCGTGTCGCTCCGGGTCTTTTCGTTGCGCAGCAGGCCCAGCCCCAGACCCTGCTTCTCCCCGTAGTTGCGGGTGTCGATGTCGTCGCGGGACAAGGCGTTGCGGAGTCCGCGCATCTTAACGGAGTGCTCCTGCCCCTGGATATAGGAATCGATAAACGTAGACATGGCGTATTTCCTTTCTTATCGCGGGGCCGATCCAAAGAGCGGATTTCCGTAAGAATCAAACTTGTAAGTGTTCATGGCGGACAATCCGGTTCCCGGCGCGGAAGCCCCGCCGCCGCCAAAACCGCCGCCAAAAGCAAAACCAATCCCGGAATCAATCCCGCGGCCAATGCCGTTCCACATATTGGCCTTGTTTTGGCCGCGCTGCATTTGGATGCCCGCCACGCTGTTGGCCGCGTTCTGTCCGAATTGGCCTAATTGGTTGGCGGTGTTGAGGCCGGTGTTGGACAACTGCCCTAGCGAGTCGACCCGGTTGTAGTAGTCTCTTAGAAAATTGCTCTTGCCCTGGAGCGCAAAGTTTTGATTGAAAGCCATCAGCCCCTTGTCGTAGGCTCCACCGCCCAGCGTCCCGGAAGCCGCCGCCTTCTTGTTGAAGGAGCGCAGCCCCTGGTCGCGCAGCCACTTGTATTCCGGCGACTCGGAGTATTCCCCCGGCCCCTTCAAAACCTCCTGGGAATAGGCCGACAGCCCTTCCTTGCCCGCCTCCAGCCAAGGGGTTAAATTCTCCTTGGTCTCCTGGTACATATTCCAAATGGCGTCTTTGGCCTGCATGGCGTACTTGTCTTTTTTTTTGCTGCCCACAATGCTGCCGATAATCTCACCCATGATTCGTTACCTCGTCTTTCGTCAGGCCGAATACGACATGGTCGTACAGGACTCCGTTCTTTAAGTGACTTTTCTTTAACTGCCCCTCTTTGTGAAATCCGCACATCCGGGCGAAGGCCAGCGCCGGGCGGTTCCACGTCGGAGTAAACCCCACCAACTTACGGCAGGGCGTATTTTCAAACACCCAATCCATCGCTTTTTGCGCCGCCTGCACCGCCCAAATGCCGCGATAAACCGGTTGCACAAAGGTGTGGCATTCGTAGACGATGCCGCCCATGAGAGGCCGGGCAATGAACACACAGCCCGCCGCCGGGCGCAGGACATAAATGCTTTCGTCCTCTAACAGCAACGTTCCGCATTCATCCCGGCATTCATCCGGCACATGGTCGCCATTGGCCGCCCGCCAGTTTTCCTCTTCGGCGAAAAATCGATTGAGCCAGTCCTCGTCTCGCAGGGTGCAGCGCATTCTCGTTCCTTAACAAAAAAGCCCGACGCTTCCGTCGCGGGAAGAATCGGGCCGGTCCATTCGCTCTCGAATGTCGGGTGCTCCGAATATTTTTTTCTCAGTTTATCTTACCGCGCTTTTCCTCTATCCATCAAGAATATCTGTACGATATTACACCAACGCTTCTTCCATCTTGCGGTCGTCCACCTTTACCCGGTAATCCTTGGCGTAGGCGGAGTTGATATAATCTACAAACTCGTCAATTCGACCCCACAAGGAGGCTCTTCCGCAATTTCTTGGACGGACGACGGATTTACCTCAAGCGAATGCATGAACTCCACTAAGTCTTCTTTTTGATAACGAACGCAACGATGGCTAATCTTGATGTATTTGGGTCCGCGTTTTACGAATCGCCAATGGGCCAGTGTTCGAGGCGCGATGGTCAAGAAATCAGCGGCTTGCTGCTCATTAAAAAACGAAAGTTCATCGGCAATCATGTGCAATCTCCTTTTTGGGTGCGAATCGGCGTTATCCATAGGCTTGTTTACGCAAAGCCCATTTTAACAGCGGCACCTTACTCAGAAATCCGATTCCTGTCAACCACTTTTTTATTCTTCCATAATCCCCGACGCTTTCAGATTGGTGATGACTTCATTGAGCGTGGTTTTCAGGGCGTTGATTTCCGTAGTCAGGGTGGTTAACGCGGCGTTGAAGGTCGCCAAGGCGATCCGGTCGGTGCCCGTCGTTACCTGGATGGCGCTGACCGCCGCCGCCGGGCTTACCGCTTCGGCCAAGTCGAAGCCCGCCGCCGCGAAGTTTCCCGGTACGTCGCTGTCCTCCAAGCTCCCGTCCGCCGCGATCCGGGGAATATTCCCCGCCGTGCCTCCGGTAATCTTGGTAATCTTGGTGTTGACTTCGTCGAACTGCTGGTTGATTTGATTGACCAGCGTCTGCGCCCACACCGTAAACTCTTGCGAGGGGGGCAGGGCGCTTCCCCGAACCACCGAATGGATATTGCGGAAATTGCTTACTGTTTGGGTTGTCATGAATCCCCGTCCTCCCACTCGACAAAGCAATCAATTATTACCACCTTGGTCGCGGAGGAGACCCGCAGCCACCAAGTCTTATTCCGGCCTTGCCCCAACCGGGTCCAGAACACCCGCGTCCCGTATTGGCCCATGAGCCCGAACGAGCGCCACAATTCGTTGGACCAGGTGTGGCCGTTGTCGTTGGACCAGCGCAGCATGGCTTGAGGATTTACCCCATCCCCGGAGGCGTTGCCCACGCCGGTTTCCATCACAATCTCCAATCGGTTGACGATAAAGCGATTCCGGCTTTTCTCGTCCTGCACCGTGGGGCAAATGCGGTCCCGAATGATGGGATGCCCGTCGTCCGTGTGGGTATCCGGGTCCAGGCAGTAAAGCCGCCCGTTCTCGTAATCGCCCACGATGTTCTGCCCGTCAAAATAAGCGTGGCAATTGGCCCGATGCCGTCCAGGAAGGTCCAGGTTCTCCCGCCAGGAGGCGCGGCGGCACCACAGGTTGGTGCTCATTTCCCACACCCACGTCTCCTCGGCGGTGGGGAAGTTGATTTGATAGAAACTCTTTTTGCGGTCCACGTAGCCGAAGGCCACCGCGTCATCCACCCGCTCGTACCGCGCCAGTTGCGAAGCCATGCCGTCATGGGAAATAATGACGTTCTGCCCCCCCGCCCCCCGGCGGATTAAACGGTCGTCGTCCAGCCAAATCAGCGACTCGTTGAGATAGACCACCGAGTTCTTGGCGGATAACCCTTCCGGCTGAAACCCCTGCGGAACCTTCTCGTATTCCCCGGCGCTTCCGTTGTTGGAATGGATTTCATAGCTGTCGCCCTTGAAGGCGTAGACGTAATCGTCCGCCGCGATAATCCGTACAATATCGCCCGGTCGGGTCCGCACTACGTACTTGTCGGTGGCGTCGTACTCCAGCCCGCCTAAATATCCTTCCGTGCCGTAAGTTTGGTCGGACGGTTCCGAGTAGGGGAAAGAGGAATAAAACGCGCTGCCCTGATGGGAGAGAAAGACCCGGCTGTGATAGGTCACGCTGCCCCCGCCGATAAAATCATGATTGCCCTCGGTCAACTTGGTCCAAGAGCCTTCTTCGGCGTCATAGCAGTAGGCTTCGTCGGTCCCGTCGTCGATGCGCAATTGATAGCCGTTGTCGGCCATCGTCACCGGCCCGCTGTCGGTGTTGAGAACGGACGTGCAAACCACTTCATAATTCCACGACGTATCGAAGCGCACACAGACGTTGCCGCACACCGCGTAGAGGTAATCGCCCATCACCCGCAGGCCGCGCACTTCGTTCTTGTAGGAGCGATTTTCCAGGGTCAGGGCGGTGTTGGCCGCGCCGAGAAAGCCGTTGGGCTTCTGCGCGATGCAGGCCCATGCGGTGGCGCCGCAGGCCGCGTAGGATTCGATGCGGTATTCGGGGTAAGGAGGATAGAAAATAGCCAGGGGCAGACCCCTTGCATTGAGACTGGAATACTCGCCCAAATCGTGCGCCCAGCCCCCGTCCACCAAATCATAGCCCGCATACAATGCAGTCCAGTCTCGGTCGTAAGCCCCGTAATCGTTCACGGCGGCTTGGGCCAGAACCACCCCGAACGACTGCTCAAACGAAACCCGGTCTTCCGTGCCCGGCCAGCCGTAGGATGTCCAGGGCATGACGTAATTGCCGGAGAAGTATTCCACTCCATCCAAATAGGAATCGGTAATGTAATGCAGATAAGGACGGTATCCGGTGACCTCGCTGTAGGTGGCGTCTTCCACCCGGAACGAGGCCAAGGCTTCCTGCGCCTCTTTCGCCCGGCTGTTGTAGCCGTATTCGTCGGCGAAGGTCATATAAAGCCAAATCGGCGCCAGCGCCGCCGCGTATTCTTCAAAATGGATGTTGCCCAAGGTGCCGTCGTAGACCGCGCTTTGGTCGGCGGTGATGCTCTCTTCCACGACAATGGAGGTTTGGTACACCGTAACCAGGGCGTCTCCGTAGGAGGTGTACGAGGCTACTCCGGTTACGCCCTGCAAGACGGCTTGCTTCGTGGTTCCGCCAAAATAAACCGCGCCGTTGTACAGAATTCGCCCGCTCAACACCACGTAATACTGCCCGGCCACGATACTGCCGTTGGAGATGACGGTGCTGTTGTTGGTGGCGGAGACCACGGTATAAGTCGCGTCGTTGGAGGCGTTGCCCTCCACGGACAAGGTCTGACCCGCCAGCAAGAGGCCGTTTAAATTCCCGTTGACGGTGATGGTTTTGGTGGATTGGTCGATCTCTACGATCTCCACGCCCCACACCGAATTGACCGGCCTTTTCTTCAAAGCGTTCCACAGGCCGTAACCCCCGGTAGAGGGTTCAACCGCAGTTTCGTTGTAGAGTCGGTTTTCCAGGCGGGTATAGAGGTCGTCATAATCCAAAGATAACCCGATTAAAATACTGGAAGCGGTGGTTTGGGAGAGGGCAATCGCTTTTTTCAGCAGCCACCAAGCCCATAGATTGTGCTCGACGGAAGCCCATTTTACGAGGTAGGCGGAATCGAACACCCGCGTACTTGATTCCAAGACGTAGCGCCCCTTGCCGCCGCGAAACATCCAGCGCTGCTTGTGATCCGCCTCAGTAATCAGGTAGTTATCACAGAGATGGTCGAGCAGGGCTTTGATCGCCGCCTTGGCCGCCGTGGCCGAAGTTCCGGCGGGATATTTTTCGCAGTAGAAGGCTAAGGCCATGCCCGCCATACAGGCGGGGCCGGTGCG
>Ga0208957_1001594_pt1 | contig 11298 bp, 24 predicted proteins | sample RifOxyA1_FD_184029 | JGI IMG/M metagenome (GOLD analysis project Ga0208957, IMG submission 184029) | Groundwater microbial communities from Rifle, Colorado - Rifle Oxygen_injection A1 (SPAdes) | ecosystem: Environmental > Aquatic > Deep subsurface > Groundwater | place: Rifle, Colorado, United... | reverse complement strand
TGGATACGACTCTTACTGTTCCAACTATCTTAGGCGGTATTACAACAACTTCAGATCTTAATCTCAAGACAACTTCTGGTATAGGCGCGGCAGGTGCTGATATGCATTTTCTTGTTGGCAATAATGGGGCAAATGAGGCAATGACTATTTTGAATAACGGCAACGTCGGCATCGGGGACACGACGCCTGATGCACTCCTTGATGTAGCCGGAACTCTTATTGCAGATACGAGCGTTGACATCACTGGCTCTTCTGGTGCTAGGTCGCTCTATATTCGCACAGGTGGTATTGCGTCTTTTTATGACAGCGCGGGAGCTGAACAAGGACGTATCCAAGGTATCAATACTCCAAAACTTTCCATCAACACCTTTACTGCCCTGGAATTGGATGGGAATACAACTATAACTGGTCTTCTGACGCAAACAGGAGCAGGGAATAATTCATTCGTTGGCAACGTCGGCATCGGGACGACGAGTCCAACAGCCAAATTAACAGTTTCTGGAGGTGGTATTGCTCAACTTTTACAGTTAATTGGCAGGACATCAGACGGTGCCAGTGATTTTCAAATGATGTCGGCAGATAGTGCTACAACTTACGCTATATTCTCTGCTACTTCTACTGGGCTTGGCATTGGAGCAGGGAGCACGGCTCCAGATGTGACGATTCTAAACAGCGGCAACGTCGGCATCGGGCAAACTGTCCCGGCAACACCACTTTCACTTGCACAAGATACAGGGATACTGTCGTGGGGGAATAATGATGGTTCTACGCAACGAGCCTCTATTTTGGGAACTAGCGCAAATACTCTAACTTTCAGCATTCTAAACTCTGAAAAAATGGTAATAAATAGTTCAGGCAACGTCGGTATCGGGACGACGGCGCCTGTATTCCTAATGGATATTTTATCCGGCACAGGCAATACCGGTGCCAATATCAATAATCCTTCACAATTAAGCGTAACGGGGGCAAACAAAACACTTACCGGAGGAGGAGCGACAGTATTCGTTAACAGTAATTCAGCAATGGCGGCCGATACAGGAGGGCAGATCGTATTCACTGGTCGTGATACGACTTCATCTACTAATAGCATACAATGGGGGGTTATTAAAGGAGCGAAGGCAAACGGCACAAGCGCTAATCAGGATGGGTATGTTGCTATTGCTGTAAACACGCATAATGCCGGTCTTGTGGAAGGAATGCGATTGACGGCAAATGGAGCAGTCGTCAACGTCGGCATTGGGACGACGAATCCGGCGGCGAAATTACATATTGGTGGTGACAATGCGAGACAGCTTAGCATTGATAAAAGCACTGTGGCAGTTACAGCGCCTGGCGCGGGAGTGGGTATGTTAAGGTGGGAAGCAGGAACTAACGCGGGAACATTGAAGCTGGTCGCGTATGCCGGGACAAGCACAACAGGGACAACCGTGGTTGACAATGTGGGGGCCGGTAATTGATAATGAACCCCTGGGACGGAAAGTTAAGATAATGTAATGGACTCAACAATAATAGATGTCATTACCAAAAGCGGGATGGGCGTGGGAGCGTTTGTAATCCTCTGCCTTATATCATATTCAATCATCAAACACATTCTCACCCAGTCCAATAAGATTATGGATATGGCAATCGGGATGAACAGGGAATGGCAAAAAGTTATTGACGAGCATACCGCTAATGCCAAAGAGTTTCACGATACATCGCTAAGAGCATTTGACCATATCAGGGAAGAACATAAAGATTTGGATAGCAACCAGAGAGAGCTGACCAAGGTGTTGAAAGAATTGAGTGATAGCGTGGATACGGTGAATAAAAGCCTGAAAGAAACCGAGCAAGCGTTGGGCAGGATTAATGGATATAGCAAATGAAAAATATCTATCCTCGCTGTCCGGCTTGCGGGACCTTAACTATGCGGTCCTGCTTATCAAATCTCAAAACCGGTAAGGCAATATCGTTCCATTGCCGTAAGTGCAAAAATGAATATTATCAAGTTAAGGATATGGGATTGATGACGCATAAAGAGTATATCCAGGCAAAAAATGATTTTAATGGCTAAGATTTCCCTGGCGATAGAAATGACTAAGGTTATCGCTCTGGCGGTATTCGGGACGGGGATATTGATTGTGTTGTGGCCGTTGGCGATGATTGAGCGGGCTATGGTTAAGATGTTTGGAGGGAAGAGATGAAAATATTAGAGAAGTTATTCTCCGGCAGATGGGTAATGACGGTATCGTTTACCATTACTTACTGTATTGTAATCTTGCTGTGCACTTACGCTATGCTTAAAAAGATTTTAGCTGTTGAGACCGCCGTCGCCTTGATAGCGGGATTTGCTTTGATAGTTCGAGAGATAGCCACGGATTATTTTAATCGGGACGATAGAACAAAAGAGGCCCAGAAATGATAGCTCATCTAAAGCGATTCTTTAACGGCTTATTGCGGGGCTTCTGGGGATTTATGCGGTCAATCGTTACCGGGGCCGGAGAAATTGTTCTGGCCCAGCTGAAGGATTTTGCCATTACCACGGTAAGCGATTTGCAGGGCACAGACCTCAGCGGCGAAGAAAAAAGATTGATTGCCTTCGGGAAGATTAAGGCCAGGGCGAATGAGAAGGCAATTTACATCAAAGACCATTGGATAAACCTGCTGATTGAGCTGGCGGTTATGGCTATCAAAACAAAATAATATGCCAAAGAAAAAACCCTTTAATTATCTCGCCTATATTCCCATCCTTGTTTTGGCGATTACTACCATAGCCGGTTTTGTCCGCTTCCAGGTTTTAGCGGAAGGAACAAAAGAGAAGGTTGAGAAGTTAGACAAGAAAGTGGAAGAAATAATCAAGCAGGGCGATGAAGATATAAAAGAAATTGAAGAGGATAATAGGGATTTAGAGAAAAAGGTGGCTATCAATAAAACACAACAAGACAATATGCAAGCCCAGATACAGCAGATTTCCGAAAAGAGCGACAAGATAGTTGACTTATTGATAGAGATAAAACAGAGGAAAAGATGAGCGAACCGGTATCCTGGAAGAAGGCATTAGACCCAAGACCTACCGCGCTGATAAAAAGCACATCGGCAACCGGGAAGGGGCTTTTTGTTTTAGGGTTGGTTGCGTTATCCGGCTGGGCGATTTGGGTTACCTATATCCGGCCCCACACCAAGTTTGCGGTAAAAACACAGACGCAAACCATAACTATTGAGCGGGGCGCGACAGCTGTCATCCAGCAGAAGACAGAAGCGCCGAAGAGACGACTGATACCGTTTGTCGAGGTTTCGGTAGCCCAAACCCGCAACGCTGGGCTGGATACGGCGGTAAAGGCGGGATTCAGGATGGAGTTTTAAATGTGTAAATTGTTATAAAGTAGTTCAAAATCATAAAAGGTTATGCGAATACTAATTTATATCTTTCTTTGTATAGCGAGTTCAATTTGTTACCGGATCGGAGGTAAAGGCGGATTCAAAAACGCTAAAGCCGTCCGCCGGTTCGGATGTTCGCTGATAGCTTTAATTGCTATCTGGATTACCGTAGGATTTAACGCGGCTTATTGGTGGGTATATTTAATTGCCTATATACTTCAGGCGCTGGCCTTAAGCCTTTATTGGGATATTATTACGCAATTCTGGCGGGGAGATGATAGTGAATACTGGGAAAATTGGTTATTGACGGGTATGTTTTATGGCCTCGCAGTTTTTCCATTTTTATCAGCGGGAGTGCATTGGTATGCGATTATCGGTCGAAGCATTGTCTTGGGGTTATTTATAATGTGGCTTCGGGAGAGAACGGGGAAAGATTGGCTGGAAGAAATTGGGAGCGGGGCATTACTTATTTTAACTATTCCGATACTTATGATTTAAACCTCGACGACAAAAAAAAGCTTGACAGGATTTTAGATTCTGGTATTATTTAATTGTGAACCAAAAAATCGCAGAGAGAGAGAATGAAAAAACTATTGGGGCCATTCGTTAAGGTGCGTTTTCTCGGCGCGCCTTTTTTATTTTCAGGCGCAAGTTTGGGGATAAATCTCTGCGGAGCGAATGGCCCGCTTATTTTGAGGAACACGGGTTGCAAACTCTTAAGCCTGGGATATACCGGAAGGACTTGGAGCAAGAGTTCGATTATGAAGCAATGGAGGCGAAAAATACGAGAGACTAATGAAAATATTCATTGTGTGTGCATTACTTCTGGGTTTTACGACAGCGGCCAGGGCGGATGAGGCCCAAATTGTGGCCGAGGTGATTGCTTCAGAAGCGGCTAATCAGGACGAAATCGGACTACGGGCGGTTGCCTGTGTTATTGCGAACAGAGCGAAGGCACAAGGCATATCCCCTTATGCCGTGGTAACCGCCCGGAATCAATTCTATGGATACACGTCGAAGAATAGGCATAAGCTGTATTTACAGGTTAAGCCGATTGTAGATAGGCTGGTCAGGGACATTATGAACCTGAAGGACGTTACCGGCGGAGCGCTTTATTTTTTGCGAAAAAATGAACAAAGGCGTAAATGGCACAAAGTTTTTTGCAAGCAATATAGACATCACTTTTTCTACAAATAAGATATGCCAACAGGATATGCCAACAGGATATTATTGGAAGGGGTAAAATGATTAGGCCCATATGTTCACTGTGTAGAAAAGAATTGGATGATTTCGGAGGGATAATATTAAGTCCACCCGATAATAACCATAAAGTTGAAAAACACCATATTTGTAAACTTTGTTATTTTTTAGATATTTCTTTACTGCTGAAAATAAAAGGAGAAAAATGAGCCCTAAACATTGCGAATGTGGCAGAGAAATTACCAAAGTCCAGGATAGAGAAAATGAGAAAATTGCCCAAAAATCAAAGACTGAAAAATTAGATATGTGTTGCTACTGTTGGATTCAGTACTGTCACCACGCCACTACTGGAGAATAAAAATAGCTTATAAAAGAAGGCTATATGAATGTTTCTTTACTGCTAAAAATAAAAAGGAGGATAAATGAGCTACTTCGATAATCTGCGAGTTATCGCCCAGGGTGGCGGTTCTGATCAGGCGAGGGCGTGTAGAGATAAGAAATGCCCGCAGTGCGATGATGATGACTGGGGTGAGGATGAGAAGAAGGATATGGAGGAAGACTATGACCGATAAAATAATGCTATACAGGTTGAAAGGAGAGATATGATGAAATATGAAATTTTAGGCGCAAAAAATGATTTGGGGGATGATGTTGTTGGTAAATGGCAAATAATAAATACAGAAACAGGATGTCCTTGTGGGAATGTTACTATTGATACCTTTTATAACACCGTTGCGGAAGCAGAAAAAAGCTTAGCTTATTTAATCGTTGCAGACGATCTCCCTTTTTGTAAAACTCTAACTCCAGAGGAGACGCGGCTTACTCTGCTTAAAAAGATTATAGAAGAATTTAATACTTTAGATACAGGAGAAATTTTGGATGTAATCTGGGGGAATAGAGGAAGTTTTAATATGCGGGGAGATGGTAAAGGGTGCTTTAAAATTCAGGAATATCTTGACTAAATCGTTTTTTAGACGTTTAGAAAAAGTATTTGGCATTAACAAAACCAGCTTTGAGCTGTTGAAAGGGGAGGAATGAGCAAGATGAATAAGAAAAAATTGGAATTAAAGTCTATATGGAAAAATAGACTACAGCTTAAGGTGGAGGGTGATAAGCTTTGGGCGGAGGGTGATAAGCTTTGGGCGGAGGGTGATAAGCTTTGGGCGGAGGGTGATAAGCTTAAGGCGGAGGGTGATAAGCTTAAGGTGGAGGGTGATAAGCTTTACGCGGAGGGTGATAAGCTTTGGGCGGAGGGTGATAAGCTTTGGGCGGAGGGTGATAAGCTTTGGGCGGAGGGCATCCTTGCTGTTTATGGGAATATTGCCTTTGAATGGAAAAATTATAGCTCAGAGAAAAAAGATTATGAATGTCATCTGGAAACGGGGGAAGTTTTCAAACCCTAGTTGTGAAGTTCATAAGGAGAGAAATGAGACCAATTAAGTTTAGGGCGTGGGATGTAAAACGTAAGCATTTTATTTATCATAATACAAAATATGCAGATACTTTTTGTATTTCATTAGACGGGCGTTTTGGATATGAAGGGATAAGTGAAGGTGGAAGCGGAATTCAATGGTGGGATAAAGATAGATTTATTTTACAACAATTTACTGGTCTCTTAGATAAGAATGGCAAGGAGGTTTTTGAAGGAGATATTATATCAAGAATACGGGGTATTAGTGAAATTGTATGGAGCGATGATGGGTGGGCAGTAAAAACATTTGCGGGGTGGAAAACTCAAGAAAATGTATTTTGTTATCAAAGATTTTGTGAAGTTGGAGAAATTGAAATCATCGGCAACATCTACGAAACGCCAGAGCTGTTGAAAGGAGGCCGTTAAATGAATTGTAAATGTTGCGGTAAAAAAACAGATAGGCCTAAATTCTGTTGCAATAAACACAAGGATAAATTCCATAATGGACATAATCCAAGAGGATTTTTCTCACATCTCAAAACAAAAAATGATATAGATTGGCGAGAAATAGACGATAGTCATTCGTTTGAAGAAGAATGTATGGGAATACATTAAAAGGAGAGAAATGAAATTCATCTGGATAGTAGGAATTAATGGTTGTGAAACTAATAACGTCATGGCTGTCTGTGCCACGGAAGAAATCGCCAGGAGAGAATTATTTAAGGTGCGGGATGAGATGATCAGGAGTTTTGATTATCAGATAGAAATAACGCCAATAGAATACATTAAACTGTCTTATCGGAAACAAAAAGCAATATTATTAAATGATAACCCTCAGAAATGGGAAAATAACAGTCCCTACGATTATCCGTATATGAGTAACGTAGAGCTTTTGGAAGAATAAAAGGCGCAAGAGGCATAAGAAAAAGTGCCATTTCAAGGGTGGGTGTGATATGGGTGAGTGTAAGAGATGTTTAAATTGGAGGTGAATTGCCTAACATAATTGATAAAAGAACCGGCAGATGGAGCGTAATTATTGATAACACTGATTGCCCTTTCTTATTTTACCCAAGAAGTGAAATCGCCTGTGAAATATTAGAAGACAGGGTAAGGGTTGGAAAATGGTTAAATCCAGATAGTTCAACTTATTGTTGTTTCGAAAATTGTCCAAAGAGTAAAAACGAATAATAGATTTATCTAATTAAGGAGGAAAACAATGCCAACACAAAGAATCAATAAGACTTACGGATTTATATGGGGGAAAGATAACTCGCACAAAGCCTACATAGAGTTTGGGCTTAACTATGACGGGCAATGGGATTTTCTGTCGTGCAAGTTTGAGGGGATAGGCAAAACCTATTCCTTGGACGACTGGGCGTTCCTGGGTATGCTGGCCCAGGAGATTAAGATATTGTGCGAGCAGGAGGGGGTGCCGGTATGAAAAAGACAATAATAGACGTGATTCGAATTTTATCTTGTGGAGAATGTGGCAATGAAGTTCCCCATTGTGATAGCTGTAAGAAGTATTTTATGCCTGATGATATATGTTGGCACGATGGAAAAGGTAATCATTATTGTGATAATTGCAAAAAAGGTAGAGGAGGAAGAACTCAATGCCAAACACAGTAATAAGTAAAACTTATAGGTTTAATCCGGCTAAAGAGGATTTACGTGGTGCTGATATCGAATTTGGTAGAAATTATGATGGGGATTGGGGGTTTCTATCGTGCAAGCTTATTGGAGTGGAAAAGTCGTATACACTGGATGACTGGGAATTTCTTGGGGAGCTGTCGAAAGAAATTTTGATGTTATGCAAACAAGAGGGGGTGCCAGTATGACCTGGACAAAATTAGAAGGCGGCGCGGAAGTAGATATTGAAAATCGTCCGGGGGCGGCGGGACACAGGAAGTGAGCGGGACACACTCCGTTTAAACCCTAATGTTTTAATGAAAGATATAATGTCCCTTACTAATAAAGATAAAATAATTCTGCACCTCTGCGCTGATACCGGTTCAGACAGCCTGCCATATCGGGAGGCCGGCTACGATGTTCGGTGTATCGGCAAAGAAATAGGGGTTGAGAATTTTCACCCGCCGGAAAATGTGTATGGAATTATTGCCAACCCACCGTGCACAATGTTCTCTATCGCAAGGACGAGAGCTAAAACTCCAAGAGATTTACGGGAAGGAATGAAACTGGTAACGGAATGCCTTAGGATTATCTGGGAAGCAAGGTTTAAAAATAAATTAGCTTTTTGGGTTATAGAAAATCCCCGCGGCTATTTAAGACAATTTTTGGGAAAGCCGGCGATGACATTTATGCATTGTCATTTCGGCGACGAAGGCGGGAAGCCGACAGATTTATGGGGATATTTTAATTTTCCGCGGAAGCTTTTTCCCTGCGCAAAACCGGCGCGGGGTAAATTTAACACCGAATCGGCCTGGTATAACAAATTCCGTTCGCCGGAGAAACGAAGCCTCGCTTCCCCAAAATTCGCCCAAGCATTTTTTGAGGTTAACCGGTGACCCCACATAAATGTTAAGCACTCTGCTAATCAAACTCCTCCTGGCTGAATACATCGCGATTATGGCGGTATGCGTGTGGGAGGGGAACTGGGCGCGTGTTTGCTACTGGGGCGGAGCAATTTTGCTTCAATACGGAGTTTTGACGGGGATGAGATGAATAGAAAACTAATGTTTAGCAATGTTAATAATTGTTGGTGCACCCCGCAAGATTTTTTTGATAAATTAAATGCTGAGTTCAGCTTTACCCTTGATCCTTGCGCCACGGAAAAGTCAACCAAATGTAAGAAGTATTTTACTGTCATAGATGATGGGTTAAAACAAGATTGGGGAGGGCATAAAGTGTTTGTGAATCCTCCTTATGGAAGGCAAATTGGAGAATGGGTTAAGAAATGCTACGAAGAAGGGCAGAAACCAGATACAACTATTGTTTTGCTTATTCCATCTCGAACAGATACAAGATATTTTCATAACTATATACTTGGAAAAGCCGAGATACGATTTATTAAGGGCCGGCTTACTTTTTGGAATTTAGATGGAGAAAAGTATCTTACAGGTGATTTTAAGAATATGACTCCTGCGCCATTTCCCAGTATAGTAGCGGTATTCAGGGGATGAGATGAGCGAAATCATATGTGAGAGGGTGGAAACCCAGGACGAGCGGCGCAGAAGAAAGCGCATAGCCAAGACAATCAGAAGGAATAAGCGGAAGGAATAAGCGGAGAAGAGCAAATGCGAAAATGTCCGATATGCGATAAAACAGCGTGGATAGAAAAGGAAAGCAGATACGGAGAGATGTTTTGCCGGAAATCTGAGAAATATTATGTTCGTTGCGGGTGTAAAGTTATTCACTTGCGAGGTAAGAATAAGCCGGATTTAGAGGCAAGCTGGAATAGGTGGGTGGGAAAGGTAAATGGGATGGTGGGGAAATGAACCTTTATAATCATCAGCGGGATGGCATTGATTTCATAATCCGCAACGGCGGAAGCGGCGCGCTGTTTTGGGAAATGGGATTGGGCAAAACCCGCGCGGCACTGGAGATATATAAGCATTACCGGCTTCATCAGCCGGAATTGCGGCTGTTTGTTATCTGCCCCATTTCCCTGATAGAAGGTGCCTGGGGCGAAGATATACGGAAATTCTCTTCTTTGACTTACTGTAATGCCCACGATGAACCCTTGCCGTTGATTTTAAAAGAAGATATTTTACTGATTAACTACGAAGCCATCACCCTAAAACGCAACGCAAACATAATTAATCTTATGCGAGATAATATGGTAGTATTAGATGAATCATCAAAATGTAAGAACGCCCAAACTAAAATTACAAAGGCCCTACTCTCAATGCGCAATTTGCCAAAGTTTAAGCTTATTATGTCAGGAACACCAGCCCCTAACAGCCCTATGGAATATTATGCCCAAATGGAATGGCTCAGGCCTGGGATATTGCATAAAAGCTTCTATGGTTTTCGTAATACCTATTTTCACTTACAACGCGGCGGACAAATAATGAATGGCTCGGTAGTAACGCGGCGCGCACTCTTTGATGCTATGCGGACAGGCTTTAAGTATGTAATAACTCCACAGAATCTAAAAAGAATGATGGTCAAGATAGATCCACTTATCTCCCGTGCAAGGAAAGAAGATTGCCTTGATTTACCAAGTAAAGTAGATGAAATACGCCAAGTAACACTATCTGCACAGCAAATGAAGCATTATCGTGAGATGAAAAATTGTCTAATTACAGAGATTCGGGGACAGCAGATAGTTGCGCAAGTTATATTAGCAAAAATGCTCAAACTACAAGAAATTGTATCGGGATTTTGTTTTGATTCATCAGGGAATATACTCGAGATAAAAGATGGAAATTCTAAATATAATGAATTATTGGAAATTTTAGATGAAATAGGAGATAAACAAGTTATAATTTGGTGTAGATTTAAATATGAAATACAGAGGTTATTAAAATTGTTACCAAATAGTTGTTCCTTATATTCTGAGACAAAAGATAGAGAAGATTCTATAAGCGGATTTAAACAAGGAAAATATAAATATTTCATAGCTAATACTCATAGCGGGGGACACGGATTAACACTGATAAATTGTAGCTATATGATATATTTTAGCATAGATTATTCTTGGGAAGGGATGGCGCAGAGTCGCGACAGAAATCATAGAATTGGCCAAACAGAAAAATGCACATATATATATCTTATTGGAAAAGATACGATAGAAGAGGATATATTTAAGATAGTTAAAGAAAAAGGCAAAATTAATGAATTGATAGAGAATCTTTTAAAATGAAAATAGAATTCACCTGCACTATCTGTGGCAAAAGATTTCTTAGAGAATTTTGGAAAGGATATTTTTATGAACGAAGAAACAAAGCTGAAGATAAAAGTCTTGAAATACCTAAAGTCTATACCTAACTCTTTCACAATGAAATTGTCGGATTCTTTCTGCGCCGGCTATCCCGACATATTATTTATACTTCAAGGACGCGCGTATTTCTACGAGTTAAAATCTGCCAAAGGGGTCAAGGCTCCACTACAAATATGGACAATTGAACAGTTGAAATCCGCCGGCGCCCAGGCGCATTTCGTTACATCGCTTGAGGAAGTGAAGAAAGTGCTGCTCTGCGCTACTCTCCCAGGAGTAAACACCCATAGCGCATCAGGGCCAAATTTTGAAGAAAGGAGGTAAAAAAAATGGAGAAAGCTCTCACGGAGTATGACTTGGTAGTGCAATTCCGCGACGCAAAAGAACGGCTTAACCGATTAAAGGAGGCCGCCACCGAAGCGCAAAAGGA
>Ga0208957_1001591_pt1 | contig 11321 bp, 11 predicted proteins | sample RifOxyA1_FD_184029 | JGI IMG/M metagenome (GOLD analysis project Ga0208957, IMG submission 184029) | Groundwater microbial communities from Rifle, Colorado - Rifle Oxygen_injection A1 (SPAdes) | ecosystem: Environmental > Aquatic > Deep subsurface > Groundwater | place: Rifle, Colorado, United... | reverse complement strand
AGCGTTGATTAAATTGTGAGCGGGGCTCAAACACCTTTGCCGCTGATCCACCCGGCAGGCTCAATTTTCGGCGGGGCTGAGAGGGGATGAAGGTCAAAACCAGGGAAGTGGTGACTGGATGGTTTGCATGCTGGTGTTAAGACAAGATCCGGTGGATAACGCGGAGTTTATGCCCTTCAGGGTGCTCATCCGCCCTACGTGGGCTGTTGTTTTGAATGGGGGGTTGGGGACGTGAAGAAGAAAATTCAAATGATGAATTGGCTGTTGGGGATTTCCCTGACCATCCTGGGGGCCGGCATAAGCGCGTGCGCGATGGGCGGCAAGACGAGTTGGAAAGAAGAAGTGCTGCTTTACGATGGGCAGAAGATCATCGTGGAACGGTCGGTTGCGCGCGGCGGACGTCACGAGATTGGGCAGCCGCCGCCAATCAAGGAGCAGAGCCTGGCCTTCACCCTGCCTGGCATCAACAAAAGGGTAACTTGGGAAGACAACTTTACCCAGGATGTGGGTGGCGCCAATTTTTTGCCAATGCAGTTGGATATTCGCAAAGACACGGCTTATTTGGTGGCCTATCCGATGGGATGCGTGTCCTACAACAAGTGGGGGCGGCCCAACCCACCCTATGTGGTCTTCAAATACCAAGGCAAGTTATGGCAACGCGTCGCGCTTCAAGAATTGCCAGTGGAATTCAAAACGCCAAATTTGATTTTTTCCTCACCAGACAGCGAAGCCGAAAAAACGGGACAGCGTATTGTTTCAGCGGAAACGATCAAGGCTCTATACGAAGGCTACAAGCAGCCCGAATTCAAAACCATCCTGCGGGAGGCAGTGAAGGGTGGGGATGCGATAACGAGTTGTCCTGATTTCAACTCACAACAACTGAGAAGTTTCAAACCCCCATTGCCGATGAAGCCATTGTCTGAAAAACAAATCGATTTTTAGTACGCGTAGGGCGGATGAAGCCGAAGGCCGTTATCCGCCGTGGGCGTCGTGACACTAGAACACAAACCATCCAGTCACCACTTCCCTGGTTTTGACCTTCATCCCCTCTCAGCCCCGCCGAAAATTGAGCCTGCCGGGTGGATCAGCGGCAAAGGTGTTTGAGCCCCGCTCACAATTTAATCAACGCTACAAAAGCGGGGCGAGTTCTTTGCCGCCCACTCGGCAGGCTCGATTTTCGGGAATTCGGGGATGAGAGGGGTCGCCTTTTCTTGGGTTACTTTCTTTTGGCGAGACAAAAGAAAGTGACTAGCCGCCGGGCTACCCCCGGCCAACGGTCAGTGGTTTGGCGAACATCTCACCACAGCGAACAGGCCCTTCGACAAGCTCAGGGCGAACGGTGCTAAGGGAATGTCCCTTAACCACGATCACGGAGAACGGTGGAAAAGCCAACGCTCAAAGCCCCTGCACAAACCCCAACACCTCCGCCGCATGCCCTGGCGCCTTCAACCCGCGCCAGCTCTTCACCAGCTTCCCCGCCACGTCGAACACAAACGTGCTGCGCTCGACCCCGCGTACCTGCTTGCCGTACATGTTCTTCAACTTCATCACGCCGAACAGTTCGCAGACGATCTCGTCCTTGTCGGACAACAGTTCGAACGGAAAGCCGAATTCGGCCTTGAAGCCTTCGTGCGACTTGATGCTGTCGCGCGAAATGCCGACGACGATTGTGTTGGCCTTGCCGAAGTCGGCATACAAGTCGCGAAACTCCTGGCCTTCGAGGGTGCAGCCCGAGGTGTTGTCCTTGGGATAGAAATAGACGACGACGTTCTTGCCGCGATGATCGGACAGCTTGAAAGGGGTGTTGCCGGTGGACGGCAACTCGAAATCGGTGATGACAGGGTCGCTCATGATGGGTTTCTCTTTCTTTCAGCGTGACGAGGATTTGAGTAGCACGATGACGGCGCCGGCGCCGCCGTCGACGGTGCGGGCCTGGCAGAAGGCGAGCACGTCCTCGCGTTGCATCAGCCAGTGCCGCACCTTGTTTTTGAGTACCGGCAGGCGGTTCTTCGAGCCATGGCCCTTGCCGTGGATGATGCGTACGCAGCGCCGGTCTTCGAGCATGCAACGGTTGAGAAAGGCGGCCACCGCGATACGGGCTTCGTCGCCGGTATGGCCGTGCAGGTCGAGTTCGCCGCGGATGACCCAGCCGCCGCGCCGCAGTTTTCTGAGTGCAGCCGTGGGGACGCCTGGGCGCGAATACAGCAGTTCCTCGCCGGTGGAAACGGCCGTCTCCCAGTCCCACGGATCGGACAGGGCATCGATCAGTACCTGGCGCTCGTCGGCCTGTCTTTGATGGGCGATGGGTTTGGGACGCGGACGCGCGATATCGGCCCGACCGGACGGCGGCAGCGGAACGGCATCGGCGACCGCACGTCGGAACAGCACGGCGCCGTCCGGCTGGGGTTTCGGCTTATGCGGTGCCTGGTGAAGCGTGGCGGGCGAAGTGGTCTGTTCGCGCAGCATGCGGCGCACACGCGCCAGCGCCTCGAATGAGGCGGAGGCGAGCGCACTGCCCCGGGCGCGTTTCATGACGCATGGCTCCGTTACGTTTTGCAGAGCGCGTCCAGATAACGCTCGGCATCGAGTGCGGCCATGCAGCCGGTGCCGGCGCTGGTGACGGCCTGGCGGTAGATGTGATCCTGCACGTCGCCGGCGGCGAACACGCCTTCGATATTGGTGGCGGTGGCGTTGCCCTTGTTGCCGCTCTTGGTGACGATGTAGCCGCCTTCGAGTTCGAGCTGGCCTTCGAAGATGGCGGTGTTGGGCTTGTGGCCGATGGCAATGAAAACGCCGGTCAGCGCGATGTCCTTCGTCGCGCCGTCCTTGGTGCTCTTGATGCGCATGCCGGTGACGCCGGTCTTGTCGCCCAGCACTTCGTCCAGCGTGTGGTCGAGTTCGAGCGTGATCTTGCCTTCCTTGCACTTTTCCATCAGGTGGTCGACGAGAATTTTCTCGGATTTGAAGGTGTCGCGGCGGTGCACCACGGTGACGTGTTTCGCGATGTTGGCGAGATACAGTGCCTCTTCGACCGCGGTGTTGCCGCCGCCGATCACGGCGACATCCTGATTCTTGTAGAAGAAGCCGTCGCAGGTGGCGCAGCCCGACACGCCCTTGCCCATGAAGGCCTGCTCGCTTTCCAGACCCAGGTACATGGCCGAGGCGCCGGTGGCGATAATGAGCGCATCGCAGGTATAGGTGCCGGAATCGCCGATCAGGGTGAACGGCTTCTCGGTCAGCTTGGCGGTATGGATCTGGTCGAAGATGATCTCGGTCTTGAAGCGCTCGGCGTGGCGCTGGAAGCGATCCATCAGTTCGGGGCCCTGCACGCCGTCGACATCGGCCGGCCAGTTGTCGACGTCGGTGGTGGTCATCAACTGCCCGCCCTGCTGCATGCCGGTGATGACGACCGGAGAGAGATTGGCGCGCGCGGCATACACGGCAGCCGAATAGCCGGCGGGGCCGGAACCGAGAATGATGAGTTTGTGGTGTGCGGTGCTCATGTCTGTAATCAGCCGTGGGGGAAAGGACACTATTCTAACCAATCTTGGCGACGGCATTTCCATGCGGCCAGCCCGGTATTCATTCCGGATAAACCCTTAGGTCACCCCGGTTAAACCCTCAGGCGGTTCTTCGAACCTACACGAACGTTGGCGGCGGATTTGCGGCCATTTTGACTGCTTGCTCGTTGTCCATGGAACAACATGGATGCCTCCCAAGCCGCCAAACTGACTCGCAATCCACTCGTCATCGTCTCGCGTCCTGATGGTTTATCCGGGATAATCAGGGCCACTTTCAGCCCTTAAGTTCCCATGGCGCGTCCCGCTTCCCGTTCTTCGACTCCCTTGTCGCCGCGCATGCAAAGGCTGCTGCGCGAAGCCCGTGCCTTGCTGGTGGGGTGTGCGGCACTGCTGCTGGCGGCCATCCTGCTCACCCACAATGCGGCCGACCCGGGCTTCAGCACCACTGGCGACGGCGGTCCGCTGCATAATCTGGGCGGGCGCGTTGGCGCGTGGCTGTCGGATCTGCTGTTGATGCTGTTTGGCATGTCGGCCTGGTGGTGGGTAGTGTTGGCGGCGGCCTATGTTATTCATACCTTTCGTCATCTCGATGAAACCCCGCTGACAGGCGGGCGTCAGCGCTGGTTCAGGCTGGGCGGGTTCGGTTTGCTGTTGCTGGGCAGCACCGGCATCGAATGGCTACGCACCTGGCACTGGGCGGTGGCGCTGCCGGACGCGCATGGCGGCGTGCTGGGCGCGGGCCTGGGCGCGACTGCGGGTGCGCTGCTCGGATTCACGGGCGGTTCGCTGGTCCTGCTGCTGCTGATGGCGGTCGGGTTCAGCCTGTTCACCGGCGTGTCGTGGCTCAGCATGGCCGAGCGCACCGGCGCGGGCGTGGAATGGGCCTGGTGGACGTCGATCCAGACCTGGCAGGCCTACCGCGACCGCAAGCTGGGCGAGGCGGCGCAGCAGAAACGCGAAGCGAAAGTGTCGGTGGAGAAGAAGAAGCGCGTCGAGGCGCCGCCGATCCGCATCGAGCCGGTGGTGAAGGAAGTGCCGCAGTCCGAGCGCGCCGTCACCGAAAAACAAGCGCCGCTGTTCTCCGACCTGCCGGATTCGCCGCTGCCGCCGCTGCATCTACTCGATCCCGCCGACGAGGCGGTGGAAACCGCCAGCCCCGAGGCGCTGGAGTTCACCTCGCTGATGATCGAGCGCAAGCTCGCTGAATTCGGCGTCGAGGTGAAGGTGGTGTCGGCCTCGCCCGGCCCGGTGATCACACGTTACGAGATCGAACCGGCCACCGGCGTGAAGGGCAGCCAGATCGTCAACCTGGCGAAGGACCTGGCGCGCACGCTGTCGGTGATCAGCATCCGTGTGGTCGAAGCGATTCCCGGCAAGCACACCATGGGACTGGAGATTCCCAACCCCAAGCGGCAAATCGTGCGTCTGTCCGAAATTCTCGGCTCCAAGGCCTACCACGACAGCGCCAGCCCGTTGACCATCACCCTGGGCAAGGACATCGCCGGCAATCCGGTGGTGGCGGATTTGGGAAAAATGCCGCACCTGCTGGTCGCGGGCACGACAGGCTCCGGCAAGTCAGTCGGCGTCAATGCGATGATCCTGTCGCTGGTGTACAAGTCCGACCCGAGCGCGGTGCGCATGATCATGGTCGATCCCAAGATGCTGGAGCTGTCCATCTATGAAGGTATCCCACACCTGCTGGCACCGGTGGTCACCGACATGAAGCAGGCCGCCAGCGCGCTCAACTGGTGCGTGGGCGAGATGGAGCGGCGCTACAAGCTGCTGTCGGCTGTCGGCGTGCGCAACCTCGCGGGTTACAACCAGAAGGTGCGCGACGCCAAGAAGGCCGGCACGCCGCTGACCCACCCGTTCAGCCTGACGCCCGACAATCCGGAGCCGCTCGAAACCATGCCGATGATCGTGGTGATGATCGACGAACTCGCCGACCTCATGATGGTGGTCGGCAAGAAGGTCGAGGAACTGATCGCGCGGCTGGCGCAGAAGGCGCGCGCCGCCGGTATCCATCTGATCCTCGCCACGCAGCGGCCGTCGGTCGACGTCATCACCGGCCTGATCAAGGCCAACATCCCGACGCGCATCGCGTTCCAGGTGTCGTCCAAGATCGACTCGCGCACCATCCTCGACCAGATGGGCGCCGAGGCGCTGCTGGGGCAGGGCGACATGCTCTACCTGCCGCCCGGAACCGGCCTGCCGCAGCGCGTGCACGGCGCCTTCGTGTCGGACAACGAAGTCCACCGCGTGGTCGATTATTTGAAGTCGCTGGGCGAGCCGGAATATATCGAAGGCGTGCTCGAGTCGCCGGAAGAGGCAGGTGAGGGCGGCGAATTCGGTGAGGCGGCCGCGGAAGCCGATCCGCTCTACGATCAGGCCGTGGCCTACGTGCTGAAGTCGCGCCGCGCGTCGATCTCGTCCGTGCAGCGCCAGCTGCGCATCGGCTACAACCGCGCCGCGCGCATGATCGAGGACATGGAGCGCGCGGGCCTCGTGTCGTCGATGCAGTCGAACGGCAACCGCGACGTATTGGCGCCCGGAGGCGACGCATGAATTTCTACGCACTGATTCCCGCCGCCGGTTCGGGCTCACGCATGGGCGGGAGCATTGAAAAGCAGTACATGCCGCTCAATTCGGTGCCGATGATCGCGCACGCGATGATGGTGCTGGCGCGCGAGCCGCGTCTTTCGAAAATTTTTGTCGTGCTGTCGCCCACCGACAAGCGCTGGAACAACTACGCGTGGCAGGGCTGGGAAGAACGCATCGAGGTGCTGCGCTGCGGTGGCGCTACCCGTGCCGAAACCGTGTTGAACGGGCTGCAGGCCATGTCGAAAATCTGTGCAGCCGACGACTGGGTGCTGGTGCACGACGCCGCACGCCCCTGTCTGCCGGATGAAATGCTGGGCAAGCTGCTCGACGAAGTGGCCGATGACCCGGTGGGCGGCCTGCTCGCCGTGCCGGTCGCCGACACCCTCAAGCGTGCCGTAGCCGACACATCAAATGGCGCACGTGCCGAGGCCACCGTGCCGCGCGCCGGCCTGTGGCAGGCGCAAACGCCGCAGATGTTCCGCCATGGAAAACTCGTCGAAGCGCTGCGCGCCGCCGGCAGCGACATGACCGACGAAGCCTCGGCCATCGAGCAACTCGGACTGCAGCCGAGGCTGGTCGAGTCCGACAGCCGCAACCTCAAGGTCACCTACCCGCAGGATCTGGAACTGGCGGGCCTGATTCTGGGGAAACTGAATGAATGACATCCGGGTCGGCCACGGTTTCGACGTCCATGCCTTTGCCGAGAACCGCAAACTCATCATCGGCGGCGTCGACATCCCCCACGATCGGGGGCTCGCCGGCCACTCCGACGCCGACGTGCTGCTGCACGCGATTTGCGACGCCCTGCTGGGCGCGGCCGGGCTGGGCGACATCGGCCGGCATTTTCCGGACACCGACGCCGCGTTCGCCGGCATCGACAGCCGCATCCTGCTGCGCCGCGTCGCCGAACAGTTACAGCAACGCGGCTGGCGCGTCGGCAATGTCGACGCGACCATAATCGCGCAGGCGCCCAAAATGGCGCCGCACATCGCGCGCATGACGGCGCATATCGCGGACGACCTCGGCATCGCCATCGACCGCGTCAACGTCAAGGCCACCACCACCGAAAAGCTCGGCTTCACCGGACGCGGCGAAGGTATCGCCGCCGAGGCGGTGTGCCTGATCGCGCGTGACTGAACCCGGCCAGGCTGAACCTCGTTCAGCCGAGCCCGACACGCTGCGGCTGTTCTTCGCCCTGTGGCCCGACGACGCCACCCGCGACGCGTTGAACCGCACCGGCAAATGGCTGCATCAGCACTGGGGAGGCCGGCGCATGCGCGCCGACACCCTGCACATTACCCTGGCCTTTCTCGGCAGCACGCCCGTCGCGCAACTGGATGCCCTGGTCACCTGCGCCGACACCGTCCAGTCACACGCATTCGAACTGATCCTCGACCAAGCCGGCTACTGGCGCTACAACCGCATCGGTTGGCTGGGTGCGAACGAGGCGCCGCCGCAGCACCTCGATCTGGTCGGCGCACTGAATACCGCCTTGCAGGCCGCCGGTTTTCCCGTCGATGCACGGCCACATGTGCCGCATGTCACGCTGCTGCGCAACACGGCCGGTGGCGAAATCCCTGCATGCGAGCCAGTACGCTGGCCGGTCAGAGATTTTGTGTTGGTGGCGTCACACACCGAAACCGATGGTGCGCGTTACGGCGTGATCCGGCGTTGGCCTTTGGCGTGAAAGGCAGGGAAGGCAAACTTTCTCAATCAGCGTCCCGCATTACCTGCCCTCGAGGCGGGGACCCAGCGGTGCTCTTGCGGCGTTTGTGCTGAGTCTGGCGTCTGAGTTGGGTTCGGCGGCTGGGGCGAGGCCGGACCCGCTGCAATGGCTGAGGCCGGAGAAAATACAAAGCGCCACTCGGCATAACTCTTCGCATCCTTGAACGCCTCGTCTTTCGCTGCAAACCCCGCATTCTTGAAAGGATGGCCTGGCGCCGGACTGTATACGCCAGCGATGCCCTGCGTGTCGGGTTCGCGGATCAGCACAAACGGGCGGCCGGTCAACGGGTCGCGCCAGGCGCGGCGCAGGTGCCGCACGACGTTGGGGCGGCGGTTGTCTTCCAGCAGGTCGTCGAGGCTTTGCGGCAGGCGCGGCTGCGCGGGATCGAGTTCGTAGTAGCTGCGGATGGCCTGGCGGTACTGGTCGCCGATGAACAGGAGGTCGGCCTCGCGCTCGCGTTGCGACTCGGTGTGCCAGAGGGTGCCTGCGGCGGCCAGGCCCATGCCGATCAGCGCGATCAGCATCAGCACGAACAGGTAGGTGAAGCCGGATTGCGCAGGCTTACCAGTCGGCATAGGCGCTGCCGTCGTGCGCCGTTCCCGGCGCGCCGCTCTTGATGTCGTACATCGCCCCGGCGTCGTCGCTCGACGGTGCCACGATCAGCCAGGTGTCGGGCCGCTCGGTGATCGGGTCGACGGGGAGCGAACGCAGATAGCGTGCGCCAACCAGGGCTTCCAGACTGTCCGGGTAGCGGCCGGTGTCGCCATGGTATTTGTCGATGGCGTCGCGCATGACGGCAAGATCCTGCTTGAGGATGGTTTCGCGGGACATGTCCAGGTGCTTGAAGTAGCGCGGCAGCGCCAGCGCCAGCAAGAGCGCGATGATGGCCATCACGACCATGAGTTCGACCAGGGTGAATCCGCGTCGCATCCGTTTCAGCATGATTTCACCATTCCCGATACGGCACGTCGTTCAGGCCAGTGGCGGGCGAGAGCGAATACACGTCGAACACGTCGCGCCCCGGCGCGGGCGTGTCGGGCGGGCTGGCGTAGCTGCGCAGGCCCCAGGTGGTGGCCGGCGGCGCGGCTGAGTCGGGGTAGAAGGGGTCGCGCGGCAAGCGGCGGATGAAATAGATCTTGGTGGCGTCCGGCTTGGTCTTGTCGGCCACGCCCTGCCACAGCACGTCGAGATCGGGCGGGTAGCCGCTGCCGTCGGCCGGCGAATCGACGCGGCCTTCCTTGACGCTCTGCTTGTAGGCATCGAGCGCCGTGCGGATCTGTCGTAGTGCGTCGCGCAATTCGGTTTCCTTGTGGCGCTGCTGTACCAGCTGGGCGAACGGCACGGCCATGCTGGCGAGCAGCGCGAGGATGGCCAGGGTGACCATCAGCTCGATCAGGCTGAATCCCTTGCTGTGCCGCGTCATGCCTAGTTGTCCGGCGCCGGGGGCGGCGGTATCTCGGGGACAGGTTGAGCCGGGACGGCATCGGGCGAAACCGATTGCTCGACCGGCGGGTTGGTGGGCTGTTGCGGCAGCGCCGAGGGCGCCGGAATTTCAGGGGTGGATGGGACGGGAACGGTGTTCGGTAGGGCCGGCTGTTGCGGCAGCGCTGGCAGCCGGTGCTGCGAGGGAATGTAGGGGGCTGCCAGGCCGCCACCGATGTCGCTTTCGGTGCCGCCGCGGAATTCGGTCAGTGCCGGCTGGCGGGTGGAATCGCTGCGCAGGATGCGCGGGGTGATCAGCAGCACGATCTCAGTCTTGTTGCGCTCGTTGTGATGGTTGGAAAACAACCGTCCCAGCAGCGGCAGGTCGCCCAGCCCGGGTATCTTGCTGGCGCTGCTGCGGTCCTCGTCTGAAATCAGCCCGGCCAGCACCTGGGTTTCGCCGTCCTTCAGGCGTAGCGTGGTGCCCGCGTTGCGGGTGCCGATCTGGTAGGTGAGGGTGCCGTTGTTGCTGCGGATTTCGCGCACGATGTTGGATACCTCCAGGCCGATCTTGATCTGCACGTCCTGGCGCATCAACACCGTCGGCTCGACGTCGAGCTTCAGGCCCACGTCCAGGTAGGACACCGATTCGGACACCACGCCGGTCGACGTGGTGTTGGAGGTGATGACCGGCACCTTGTCGCCGATGTGGATCTTGGCTTTTTCGCGGTTCTTCACCCGGATGCGCGGGTTGGCTAGAATGTTGACGTCGCTGTCCACCTTCTGCAGGTTGACCTGCGGATTGTTCATCGCGATGTCGGCACCGGTGAGATGGCGCAGCTTGTCCACGGTCAGCGGAAGCGGCGACAGCGTGGTGTTGGTGGTGACCACTGGCGCGCCGACGGTCGACGAGGTAGCCGTGTCGGTGGTGATGGTGTTCAGCAAGGAAAACTGGTTGGGATACTGGATGCCCAGGTCGAGCAGACGTCCGCGCTTGACCTCCAGCACTTCGACGTCGAGCATGACTTCGGGCTCGGCCAGGTCCTGCACCGCGACCAGTTTCTCGGCCAGCCGGATGGCATCGGGCGTGTCGCGCATCACCAGCAGGTTCAGCCGGTCGTCGACATACATGTCCCGCGTCTTGACCAGCGTACGCAGCATGGCCATGGTGGCCTTGGCATCGGCATTGCCCAGGTAGAAGCTCTTCACCATCAGGTCCTGGTAGGCCTTCTGTTTTTGCGGCTGGTCGGGATAGATCAGCAGCGTATTGGCGTTGACCACTTTCTTGGCCAGCTGGCCGGTCATCAGGAGCATATCCACCGCATCGGCGATCGGCGTGTTGCGGGCAAACAGCGTGGCCTTGGTGTCCGTCCGCACGTCCTTGTCGAAAATGAAATTGAGGCCCGACTGCCGCGAGATCATGTCGAACACGCTGCGCAGCGGCGCATCGCGGAACTCCAGCGTGATCGGCTTGCGATAGGCGGCCCCGAGTTCCGGCAGCTTGAGCTCGTCCGGCGCGCGCGCGGCCTGGATCTGCTGCAGCAGCGCCTGCGCGCCGGCGTGACCGGGAGACTCTGCCAGGATCAGGCGCGCGGCCTGTTCCGCTTCGTCGAGGCGGCCTGCAGCAAAGGCTTCGCTTGCCGCCTGCAGGCGCGTCTGGTTCTGGCGCGCCGCGGCCAGATTGTCCAGCAGGGTGTGCGCACGCGGGTTCTCGGGATGGATCGCCACCACTTTGTTCAGCGCGGCCTCCGCCGCATCGAAGCGTCCGGCGTCGAGGTCCGCCTGGGCCTGGGTGAGCAGCTGGCTGGCGATGCGCTCGCGTTGGGTGTGATAGTAGGCCTTGAGTTCGAGATTGTCCGGCTCTTCGGTCATGCTTGTACGCAGTCGGGCAATGCCGGCTTCGGCCTGGCCGGCGTCGATCAGCTTGCGGCCTTCGGTCAGGCCTGTGCTGGCGCAGCCGGCAAGGCCGAGCACCAGGCATACTGCGGACAGGCAAACATAATGGGTGCGTTGCAACTTAATCTCCTGTGCGCAGGCTGCGCGTCTGGTTC
>Ga0208957_1001587_pt1 | contig 11348 bp, 10 predicted proteins | sample RifOxyA1_FD_184029 | JGI IMG/M metagenome (GOLD analysis project Ga0208957, IMG submission 184029) | Groundwater microbial communities from Rifle, Colorado - Rifle Oxygen_injection A1 (SPAdes) | ecosystem: Environmental > Aquatic > Deep subsurface > Groundwater | place: Rifle, Colorado, United... | reverse complement strand
AAACACAATGCTTCAGAAGTATTAGTAAAAATTGCATACTCCATAGGAATCGCAGAGCCACTTATGGTAACGGCACAGCTAAAGTTCCCCGATGGCAGAGTAGATGATATTGAGATAAAAGAAGATGACATTGAATGGGATTTTTTCCGCTCCGGAGGTAAAGGCGGCCAAAATGTGAACAAAGTAGAGACAGCTGTTCGCCTGATACATAAGCCAACAGGTGAAGACGTACGTTGTACAACCGAGAGAACCCAACTTGGCAACAGAGAAAAGGCTATGATGATGCTTACTTCTAAGCTTCAAATGATTAAAGATGAGGAAGATGCTAAAAAATATTCAGGGGACAGAAAAGCTCAAATAGGTACAAATGATAGAAGTGAGAAGATCCGCACCTACAACTACCCGCAGGATCGTGTGACCGACCACCGGTTAGGGGAAAACTTCAGCAATCTCCCCGGTGTGCTGGATGGAGACATAGGGGACATCATTCAGGCGTTGCATCAGAAGGAACAGGAACAGAGAATCGCTGCATCCTAAACAATCTCTCGTTTCTCACTCGGCATGCCGGGTGCTTCCTGTACTTCTGCAGAGGGAGAAGTATCGCTCGGAAGAATTTCCTCTGCTGCGCGGATGTCCGGGAGGAACCGGAGGAGCGGCATGGGCAGGAAGCTGGAGAGGATGGCAATCCAGAGCACTTTGTCGATGTGCGTGTAATTTGCTGCGATTGTATCCGTTGCCTGGTGGACATCGAATATCGAGACAAGCCAGGCGCCTCCGAGATCGCTCACTGCAAGCCCGATATTCATGATGCTTGCGAGCAGTGCGAACATTGTCGCTTCTATGCCCTTCGGACAGATGCGTGCGACGAGGACGAGGAGCGGGAGGAATGCGATCTCGGTGAGCGGCCCCGTAATGAAGGTATCTGCCATAGCGAACATCTTTGGGCTCATGCCGAGGTACTCGTACCACCTGTACACGAGGCCGATGCTCGGGAGCGAGAGAACGACACTTGCAATCATGATCCAGAAGAGGAGTTTCCTGAGAGAGATACTGATGAGGAACTTACGGAAGATCACTACACCCACGATTCCCATGAAGTTGCCAATGAGGCTGAGCCTCCCGAAGAATTCCGGATCGAACTGCAATTCGTCGATCATAAAGTAGCTGAGGCTTCCGCCGCTGTTCGGTGTTGCCCGCCAGATGAAGAGGAAAACCGATGACCACAGGATGGCTGGGGTGAGGCCTAGCCTCATGTTCTGCCAGGTTTCCCTGAGAGAGAACTGCTTCACGGTGCCTGGCGGTTCGGTGATGAGGATGGCAAACAGGCTGGTGAAGAGCGGCAGGATAGCTGTGGCGAGATACACATTCCGTATGCCTATCATTTCAACAAGCAGCCCGGATGCGTACGCGACGAGGAGAGCTCCCGTCATGATGGCTCCCCGGCAGATGCTCTGGAGTTTCCCTGCTGTCTGCTGGCTGCGGCTGCTTTCGGCAACGATGCCGTCTACGATGACATCGGCCAGCGCGAATCCCAATCCGGAGAGAATGAGTGCAAGCATCGCTTCCCGGAAGCTCTGTACCCAGAGAGCGAGCAGGAGGTACCCGCCGCATCCGAAGAGGCCTGAGAGGAAGAGGTAGGGTTTCCTGCGCAGCTTGAAGATAGGTTGTCTGTCTGAGAGCAGTCCATACAGGGGTTTAATGCTCCAGGGGATGATGGAGATGGAACCGAGAATCTGGACCTGCTGGATGGTGAGATGGAGGTTTTCCTTGTAGAAGAAAGTGGAGGCGACGCTTGCGAGGCCCGTTGTTCCTGCAATGAAGTAAACGAAGGGGATCAGGAAGTTCGTGAAATCGCGTTTCATATTCGTATGTCAGCGGGCTGAGCGGATACGTGATAGCGTTGTACTACGTTGTGACACCAGTGCTTCCGTCCCGATATCGGAGCGGAATCGCACAGGCCCTTCCACCTGTTCACAGAGGCTTTGTGTGATCTTCTCCGCTTCTGCAATGTTTTTCCCTATGCCGACGATCCCTGCAGTCCGGGAGCCGCCGAGCTGCAGTGATCCGTCTTCTGTTTCTGAGATGTCTCCGAAGAAGAGCCGGGCATTCTCTGGGATGTTCGGGAACTTCACTGGCTGGCCCCGTTGATCCTTGTTCTCGGGGTACCCCTTCGGGGTGATGTACTTACAGACAGTGGCTTTGTGATCGAAGGTGACGAGATCTTCCGCGAGTTCACGGGAAAGCATTGCCTGGCAGATATCCACGAAGTCTGAGGAGAGGAGAGGAAGGATGTTCAGGGCTTCAGGATCCCCAAATCGTGCATTGTACTCTATGAGGCGCACGCCGTCTTTCACCGCAATGAAACCCCCGTAGAGGATACCGCAGTATCCCTCCCCGCATTTCTTCATCAGCGCTTCCGCGGTGAGACGGTTTATTTCCTTTGCGCGGCTCAGGTCTTCCTCCGTGAGGAAGGGGAGCGAATGGTTGCAGTCACTGTACGTTCCCATTCCTCCCGTATTCGGGCCGGTATCCCCCTCGTATGCGCGCTTATGGTCCTGCACTGCTGGCATATCGACAACCTGCAGATCAGAGACGAAGCTTAGGAGACTGAACTCTACGCCAGTGAGCTTCTCCTCCAGCACGACCTGCCCGCACTCTTCTATGCACTCAAGAGCGTAGGCAATTCCCTCTTCCACTGTTGCCAAGTGCTCGCCGCTGAGCTTCACGCCTTTCCCTCCTTTGAGCGCATCGTATTTCACGACGTATTCTCCACCCAATTCCTGAACAATATATTTATTCAGCAATTTAGGTTCAGCCCTAGTAAATACGGAAAACTTAGGTGATGCATCTATGCCGAACTCCGCGAGGAGCTCCCGTGTGAATCCTTTGCTCGCCTCGATGCGTGCGAGTGATTTCTTCGGGGCAACAGTGGGGATACCGGCCTCCTCCAGTGCGTCAGCCAACCCTGCTCCTATGGGATCATCCGGGCCAATGAAGGCGAAGTCCGGCCGCGTACTGCGTGCAATCTCCAGCACAGAAGGGAAGTCCATGATGTTCATGACGTGCTGTGCAGATGCGAGCCTGCGGATGCCCGGGTTCCTGCTTGGGCACAGAGAGATGATGTCGGGTTGGTGCCTGCTCCGAGAGAGTGCATCTGCGATGGCGTGGCCGCGCGCGCTGCTGGTGATGAGGAGAATCTTCATGGGGAGAACGTAGCATACCTTATCCTCTCACGGCTACTGCGCTGGTGGAGGTTCTGAAGGAAAGGGCGGCAGTGCATCCTTTCTTTTTTTAGGAGTGGTGCCGAAAAAGAGGCATCCGGCGGCGACAAGAATGAAGAGGAGGTGATTTGCGGTATTCACTTCGGCAAAGCCGAAGAGATCGCCGGAACGAATAAGGCCGATGGCTGCTACAAGAGCGTACACACTGCCAAGGACAGTCAGCAGGAAGGGGAAACCTCTCCCGGTACCGGCGATGACTGCGAGAATACCTGTTGTGATGTAAAAGATATTGAGTGCGTCGCTGACACGAAAGTAGAGGAGAGTGCTCCCCGTGAAGAACCCTGCAACTCCGATGGTAATCAGAGTCCAGCCGGTATATCTGCTGAATAAGGGAATATTCATGGCAGAGAAGGGAGACGAAAACGGCTGCATGATATCATGCAGCGTTCCAGGTGCATACCGAGGAACGAGTACTGTCCTATACCAATGTCATCATTTTGTACCCTTCTCCCTCTTCGTCCGTGCCCTCACTGGAGTAGGTATCGCGTGTTCTGTTCCGTCCACAGCCGAGGGAATGGAGCAAGTGTGGGGTGACTTCCGGCGTGGGGTATTTTTTAGTGAAGCAGCCGTCACTGAATTGTTTGATGTTTCTGTTTCCTACCCGGACTGCAGTACGAATGGCGTCGATGGTGTTGTAGAAGAGGCCGTCGGCTCCGATGTACTTCCGGATTTCCTCGATGCTCTGGTTCGCCGCTATGAGTTCCTCTGTTGTCGGGAGGTCTATACCGTAGGGGTCCGGAGAGATGATGGGTGGTGATGCGGAGGCGAAGTACACCTTCTTCGCTCCTGCTTCGCGGCAGATTTCCACTATTTTCTTGCTGGTGTTTCCCCGGACGATGGAGTCGTCGACGAGGAGAACCCGGTTATTCCGGAATTCGAGCGTAATGGGGTGCAGTTTGAATTGGAGGCTCCGCTTGCGGAGCTGCTGGCCTGGCATGATGAACGTGCGGCCGATGTAGCGGTTCTTTACAAAGCCTTCCCGGTAGCGGATTTTCAGCCTGTCGGCGAGTCCCGCTGCCATGGGACGGCCCGTATCCGGAACGGGGATGACAGAGTCGATCTTGATGCCTGATTTCTTGATTTGTTCGGCCAGCGCCTCACCCATGCGGAGACGGGCCTTGTAGACGCTCACGCCATCCAGAATGGAATCTGGTGCTGCAAGGTAGACCCACTCAAAAATGCAGGGGCTGAGTTTGCTCTTCTGACATTGGCAGGAGTGGAGGCGGTTCTTATGGTCAATGAACACAGCCTCTCCCGGTTCGATGTCCCGGACGAATTCGAAGTCCAGTGCCCTGAATGCCGTGTTCTCCGAAGCGATAATGTACTCCTCCTTCATGCCATATTTGCGTTTCCCGAGCTGAAGCGGCCGGATACCATACGGGTCACGGAATCCGACAATCCCGTGGCCGCCAATGAGTGCGACGGCGGAGTATGCGCCGGTGCACTTGCGAAACACCGTACGGACTGCTTTGAACACGTGTTCCGGAGTGAGCTTCTGCGGTTTGGTATTGCGGAGTGCGACTGAGAACATGTTGAGGAGCACTTCTGAGTCGGAATTGGTATTGAGGTGGCGGTAGTCTTTCTCAAGCAGTTCTTTTGCGAGTGCCGCGGCGTTCGTGAGGTTTCCGTTGTGCGCGAGTGCGATGCCGAAGGGGGTATTCACGAAGAATGGTTGTGCTTCGAATTCGCTGGAACATCCGGCAGTGGGGTAGCGCACGTGCCCGATGCCCATAGGACCGCGCAGTCTTGCGAGGGATTTGATATGGAAGACATCACGCACCATGCCGTTCGCTTTCTTGAGGTGAAACTGGTTGTTGTACGTCATGATGCCGGCGGCATCCTGCCCCCGGTGCTGGAGTAGTATGAGACCGTCGTAGAGGTCCTGAATGACGTCCTGGAAGCCGGAAACTGCAATAATCCCGCACATGCTACGGTTGGGCAGGTGAGTGATGCACGCTAAAATACGCCAAGAGGGTGCGTGAGGCAGCCGTCTTGTCCGTATCATGACTGTTCATGGAAGCATTGTAGAGATGTCTTGCTGAAACGCAAGCTACGCCGCTTCAAGTTGCCGTTCTTTTGCACGCACACAATTCTGCAGGAGGCTTGCCACGGTCATGGGTCCCACACCGCCGGGCACCGGGCTGATGGCGGAAACTTTCTCTTTCAGCGCATCGAAATCTGTGTCTCCTCTGAGTCCGTCTTTCGTGCGGGTAATGCCGATATCTACGACGACAGCGCCTTCCTTCACCATGTCTGCCGTGATGAGGCCGGGTTTTCCGACCGCAACAGCGAGGATATCTGCTTCACGCGTATGCCTCGCGAGGTTTTTGGTGTAGATGTGGCACGTCGTGACAGTCGCATTTCTATTCAGCAGCATGATGCTGAGCGGTTTTCCGACCGTGTTGCTGTGACCGACGACGACAGCGTCTTTCCCCTCAATCTGAATGTGGTAATGGTCCAGCAACGCGATCACTCCCGACGGTGTAGCCGGAGGAAGGTGCTCGAACTCCGTGGAGAGGAACATCTTGCCGAGGTTGTAGGCGCAGAACCCGTCTATGTCTTTCTTGGGGTCGATCTGCCGGATGATTTGGGGAACATGCTTCTGCAGGTGCTCCGGCAGCGGAAGCTGCACGAGGAATCCTGTAACGTCGGCATCAGCGTTTAGATCATCAATCAGTGTCATCAGCACAGGAAGATCTGTGTCCGCCGGGAGATGTTTGTGCTCGCTGCGCATCCCGATACTCTCACAGCTCCTCAGTTTCTGCGTGATGTAACTTGCGCTGGCAGGATCATCACCCACCTGGATGACGACGAGCTTGGGATCGAGCTTCTGCACTTTCGGCTTGAGGGATGCAAGCAGGGCGTCTGCTGCTTTCCGGCCGTCGAGGAGGGTGAAGGACATGGTTGTAGTATAGAGGAAACTGAGGAAACAGACGAAACAGAAGAGTAAGAGGAGATCCATTCTCCCATTCTTTCTGCTGTATCTTTCATCTGTTTCCTCTTCTTCCTCTGTTTCTTCTGAATCCTCATCAAGGTTCTACAGCTTCGCAATACTCTCCCGTGAAATAGGCCCGAAGTGCTCCTGTACTTTTTGCCAGACGATGTCTGCCACTGCGTCTTTGTCGGCGGATGTGTCGATGAAGATGGTTGTGGGTTCTTCTACGGTGCGGTACCCCTCGTAGATGTGCTTCTGGAAGAGTGCATTTTCATACTGGTCGGTACTCTCTCTCTTCCCGATCCGGTCGAGGCAGACTGCGAGAGGGGGAAGTGTGATGATCGTGAAATCAGGAGTGGGGAACGTACGATTGAGGTCTCTGAGCCACTCTTCGTCCAGCCCGAGCGCTTTCCCGTAGATGAACGTAGAGAGGGCATACCGGTCGGAAATGACGATTTTGCCTTCTCTCAGGGCCGGTTCAATGACATCCCGGACGTGCTGCGCCCGGTCTGCCGTGAAGAGCAGCTGCATGGCATCTGCCGGCGGCATGGCCTCGGAACGCAGCAGGGCGCGGATTTCGCGTCCAATAAGCCCATCCGTCGGTTCCGAGGTGAGGAGGACATCGTGGCCCTCCGCACGCAGGCGATCGGCCAGCATTTGGCTCTGGCGAGTGGTCCCGCCGCCATCCGGGCCTTCGAAGACAATGAAGCTGCCAGCCATATTGGGTTCAAATCCTACAGGAAAAATGGTATAATCTCGAGATACTTTATACCTAAACAATGATTGGAGCTCTCCAAGTCATCTGGCTGCTTCCTGGCCTCTTCCTGGGTTCATTCCTCCCGTGGTACTTCTTTGAGGAACCGAAGCACATCGTGAAGACGTACATGCTGTATGCCAGGGCTTTCCATGAAATCGTCTCGATCAAGTTCCTGCTCCTCACGCTCATCAGCCCCTGGAAGAGCATCCGGGACGAGTACCCTTCCGGCGGGTTTAACCTCGGGGAGTTTGCCCAGTCACTCACGCTCAACATCACTTCCAGAGTGATCGGTTTCCTGTTCCGCATCGTGACGCTGGCGATAGGGCTTGCCATGCAGGTTGCTCTCTTCGTCGGTTTTTTGGCGTACATCATTCTCTGGTTCTTCTACCCCGGGATACTCATCGCCGGGATTGCATATCTCACGAGCACAAGTCTCTAAATGCCCTCTCTCCGTTTCGATCTCTGGCCCACACGCGCCTTTGCTGCGCTCGCGCTGAAGAACATGTTCTTGAGCCCGGTCTCGCTACTGGTCTACGTGCTGGCTCTGGCGCCTTTCTGGCTCAGATCCACCGCGACCGGGGACTATATTGTCGTCGCGTTCATCACTGCGTTGCTGTTCTTCGGGCTGTACGTGGTGAACCTCTTCATCCGGCGGAAGCTCGAGCATGACGAGGAACCCGTGATCTCAAAGAACAACCTTGGGTGCTATATCACGTTTGCCGTGGTGCGGCGCTTGCGGAACCGCGGCAATGTCACGCTCCCGAAGCTGCTCCTTGCGGCATCGGGGACAAAGAGGGGTCTCTTCATCCTGCGCCAGCTCGGGAAGGAGCAGAAGGAGTTCCTGCAGCGTTGCATGGAGGGGGTTTCAAAGCGGGATGACGTGCTCCTCTTCATTGGTGAAGCAGTGGAATGTGCGAAGGAACTGGGGGAGAAACGCGTGGATTCCAATGCCATCCTGTTCGCGTTCTTTAAGCGGGGGGGAGTGTTCAAAGAGTTCCTGAACGAGTGCGACGTGTCGCTGGATGACGTGCGCACCATTCTGAAGTGGGAGGGATTCCACGAGAAAATCTCGCAGAGGGAATGGCTGTTCCATCCCCACCGCCTCGTGCGTTCCCTCGGGACCATCGGGCGCTCATGGGTCCAGGGGTACACCAACGATCTCGACATGATCACCCGGGACGTCAGCGGTTACGTGGTGTGGGAAGGGGAGCACCGCGGCGTGCTTGTGCACGAGAAGGAGATAGAGATTGCGGTGCAGGTGCTCTCGCGTGCGAGCCAGCGCAACATGCTCGTGGTGGGTTCCGTAGGGGCTGGCAAGCGGACGCTTGTGCAGAATGTGGGGTATTTGCTGCGCAAGCAGGAGCTGGAGAAGGGCCTCCCGCTCACACGGCAGCTCGTCCTTAAGACGGAGGAACTCATGTCCGGGTTCAGCAAGCCGGACGAGGTGCTGCTCCGTGCGCTGAAGAAGGGCGAGAAAGCGGGGAAAGTGCTCCTCATCATTGAGAACATTGCGCTCATCCTGCGGTCGAAGGATACGAATCTGCGCAATGTTTTCACGAAGTTCCTCGAATCAAACAAGGTTTCCATGTTCGCCATCGCCGTTGGGGAGGATTACCACAACTTCGTGAAGACGGATCCGGTGCTCGATGGTCTGTTTGAGAAGGTGTACCTCAGCGACACAACGGATGATGAGACAATAGCTGTGCTCATGATGCGGTACTTTGAGCTGGAGAGGAAGTACAAGGTGCATGTGACATACCGCGCGTTCAAGTCGCTCATGGCGCTCTCCAAGCGGTTCATTGGGAAAGGAGCGATGCCGGGCAAGGCGAGGGCAGTGCTGGATGACGCAGTGATTGCCGCGCGCGACGATCACAGGAAGTACGTGGGAGATGGGCACATCCGCAGGGCGGTTTCGCTGAAGGCACACATGGATGTGACCGAAATTTCCGGTGACGAGAAGCAGAAGCTCCTGCGCCTGGAAGACGCACTCAAATCAAACATCATGGGGCAGGATAAATCCGTGGAGTCGCTCGTGAGCACACTCAAGCGCGCCCGGCTCGACATCAACGCAGGCAAGCGTCCGCTCGGCACGTTCCTCTTCCTCGGGCCGACGGGTGTGGGGAAGACGCACACGGCCAAGGTGCTTGCGCGCGAGTACTTCGGGAGCACCGATGCGCTCATTCGCCTGGACATGAACGAGTACAGCAACGAGGATTCGGTGTTCGGCGTCATCGGTGATCCGAATCCCAGCGAGAAGTCGGAGGGGTTCCTCACCAAGCAGGTGCAGGACAGGCCGTTCGCTCTCATCCTGCTCGATGAGATCGAGAAAGCGCACCAGAAGGTGCTCAACCTGTTCCTGCAGATTCTCGATGAAGGGAAGCTCACGGACAGCCGGGGAGTCACCACAGACTTCCGCAACACCATCATCATTGCCACCTCCAATGCTGGTGCCCTCTTCATCCGTGATTTCATCAAGAGCAACCAGGGCAAGACCAAGGAAGAATTTAAGACGGCGCTCATGGATACCATTCTCAAGGAGAAGATCTTCTCACCGGAGTTCGTGAACCGCTTCGACGAAATCATCCTCTACTACCCGCTCTCCATCCAGGAAGCAATCAAAGTTGCGCTCATCATGCTCCAGGACATCGTGAAGGAGATCGAGGAGAAGAAGGGATATATCGTGAGAGTGGAGGAGGATGTGGTGGTGGAAATCGTGAAGGAGGGGTACTCCATAGAGTTTGGAGCGCGGGAGATGCGCCGCGTCATCCTCGACATGATCGAGAACTTCCTCGCGGAGTACCTGCTGAGGAACGAGGTGAAACGGGGAGATCAGATTCTCATCCGGCGCCAGGATGTGGTCTCAGACGAGCCAAAAACCGATAGTAGGTTGTAGCTGGTAGTTTGTAGCTTGTAGCTAGGTACAAAACCAAAACTACAAGCTACTCACTACAAGCTACAAACTATTCTGAGGGCACACATCCGCAGCCGCATTCATTACTGAAGGCGGTCTGGTTGTCCCGGCAGTAGAAGTCGATGGTGGAGCAGGCGCCCGGGTCATCGGAGACGTACACTACGCCGTCAGCATTCTTGTCCGGACATGCAGATGCGGTATCGCTCACTGCCGTAAATGGCATGTCTGCTTCCAGGTTCACGGAATCCACGCTGTGGCTCTGGAGTCCGAAGGCGGAGAGCGTGACGAGCGAGTCCTCTATCCGCAGGATGCGCTCGACGTTCTTGCCGTAGAAGTAGCTGCCGGCCATGAGGTAATCCTGCTGATTGTAGTGGCTGATGGTGCCTTTGAGAGTGAATCCGGTTTCCAGGTTGAAGTTGAACACGTACGCGCCCTGGAAGACGGGCTCTCCCCATGTATTGCTCTCCGGGTTACTTTTCTCTTCCTGGCTGATCTTGTGGACCTGCACGGGGAAGGCAAGCAGCTGCCGTTCTTTATCAAACAGGAGTGCTTTGTGGTTGTGGAGGAGGGGGCTCTCTGTGCCGCGGTCACCGATGCCGAACTTGTGGAGTTCGATGGGGTTCTCCGGGTCGGTAACGTCAAACACGGCCATCTTCATTCCCTGGTACCAGGCGAAGTCTCCCTCTTTGGATTCCACCGCTTCCTTCCCGAATCCGATGATGTGGTTCTCGTCGTACGGGTGGAGGTAATCACTGTACCCGGGGATCTTTAACTTCCCGAGGATCTTCGGGTTCGTGGGGTCGGTGAGATCTATGGCGAAGAAGGGGTCAATTTTCTTGAAGGTGACGAGGTACGCGCGCTTGCCCATGAACCGCACGGAGTAGATGGTCTCGCCCGGGGCAATGCCTTCTATCTTCCCGACCTGCTCGAGGTTCATGTTGAGGACGTAGAGGTTATTGGTAGAGGGGGCCACGGAACTCCATGCATCCCCTTTGGTCGTGGCAATGCGGAAGTACCCCTCGGATTCATCCATGGAAAACTGGTTGAGGACACGGCCGGGAACAGATCCCTGCGCCTTCATTTCGATGCCGTTCTCCGTGAGGGCGAAACGGAAGATGCTCGTTTTCTCTTCGCTCGTTCCCTGCGGTCCGTTCCATCGGTAATTCCACTGCGTGGCGGCGATGTAGAGGTTCTGGAGCGACGAGTAGACATTCTCTGCGCTCCCGAGGACTACTTCCCGCTTCACTTCACCCTCCGGGTTAGCCGTCGGGATGACGGCGACAATGAGGTACTGCGGCTGCGGGATGTGGGGCAGGATCACGACGTCCCCGCAGCGGGCCACGGGCTGCTCTGCATCGCTTTCGGATGAATCACTGAACTTGGGGAGCAGATCATCCTCCAGCGGTACGGGAATGGGCGAGGGCACGTGCCAGCGCACGTTCTCATTCATCACCAGGTACAGCT
>Ga0208957_1001586_pt1 | contig 11358 bp, 17 predicted proteins | sample RifOxyA1_FD_184029 | JGI IMG/M metagenome (GOLD analysis project Ga0208957, IMG submission 184029) | Groundwater microbial communities from Rifle, Colorado - Rifle Oxygen_injection A1 (SPAdes) | ecosystem: Environmental > Aquatic > Deep subsurface > Groundwater | place: Rifle, Colorado, United... | reverse complement strand
TGTATTTTGTCTGACCTCCCTTAAGAGTCTGTATGTTATCAAACAACTTTTGGACTTCTTTTCGCAAGATAGTTTGAGAGTTTCCGTCAAGAGGATACGAAAGACGGTTCAATTCTATGAGCGTGAGCCGTTCCTCAATCTGTCTGACGATTTCTTCAGTAGTTTGATTTGGCATATTTCATTGCAGACACCTCGCATTGATGTCTGCTTAAAACATATCAGAACTCCGCTTGTGCCGTGCAGGTATGTTCTCCATCACCAGAACCTCCTGCCCGTCCCGTTGTTCCCTCTAAGGCAATACAGCGCAATCCATAGAAAGTGTCGGTAAGAATCGTGCTGATATTTGCGATGACAGTTGATGTTGCTCCAACTATCGGTACAGTGGCGACTACTGCCGATGATGTGCTTGTTACTAGCTTACTATAATCATACCAATTCGTGCCATCAGGCGTAAATTGAACACTGAACGTGGAAGTTGCCGTACTCGTTGTCGCTGTCCCGCCATGAGTGAAATAGAAATCAATTTTCTTCGCTCCACTCACAGTGAGAAATCCTCCGCCAGCAGATAGATTTGTTGATGTCGCAGAAGTAGTTGTCGCAGAGAAGAATGAATATGTCTGCAATTCCTTTACATTATTGGCAGAAATACGATTCGTAATGCTCCCGAACACTCTCGGAGAGAATGAAAACGCCAAGAGAGCCAAAGCAATTACGATTAGTCCTGTGAATATCTTATAGGTTTTTGTCATAATTTATTTTAAGTTTGTAATGGGTCGCTAGCCCCAACTCTTTGCTCCATTTCTGAAGCAAAGAATGGGGCCACGACTTATCCTCCGATAAGCCAACAGAGTGTCTGATACTCTATGTCCCAGTTCGCAAAGTACGTTGAGGAAGCGTTGGAGTTGACATCAGCCAAGAAGGCTGTTATCTCGTCTCCTGATTCCAAAACAAACTTATATGTGCTTGGGTCTACGAAAGCGTCAGTCGTCGTTGCCAACGTGGAAGAGGCAACGAGATTCGTAGAATATCCAGCCGATGTTGACGTACCGATTGAAATCGTGAGCGCAGGCGAATACCCTGTTGAGTCAGCGAAAAGATTGGAGACTTCTGTGTCACAAAAAGCCCTTCCTCCTGAATGCGAATACAGAGTAAACACCGTATTTGTTGCGATGCTTGCTGGAGTAATCCCCCCTCCAACTAGAAATCCGTCATATGATTTCGCAATCGTAGTAGTCGCTGTAACTGTCAATGAGCCATTAGTGTCAATAATGACCGCACTGTCTACATAGTATCCGCCTCCAAAGTCCGCATAGCTATTAGGCATACGGAATGGATTATTGGCGAGACTTGTGTACCCGAATGACTGTTCTTGTGGACTGGCCGATTGATTACCACCAATCCAGCCAGCAACGAATCCACCAATTATTGAGGCAATCAAAGCCACAACAAAGATTTTTACTGTTTCGTTCATACTGATTGATGATTAGTTGATAATCTAGGCAGTTCCGGAAGAACTCACTATTGCCGTCCAAGTCCCCACAAATCTTGACTCCGCAAATCTCGCACGCATTACATACGAGTCAGTCGTAGTGTATTGCGGTTCAATCATTGAAGTTGAAAGTCCTGATAGAACTTTGCGCTCAACTTTGTGGTTTCTACCCAAGACCGTATACAGAGTCGCGGCGTTTGTCGCGGGATTGTGTATCGTGTCAAGGTAAACGGAAGAACGAAGCATCACATTTCCGAAGTCAGTTGAAAAGATGTTCAACTGGTTCTCACCGGAGAATGGAACGAGGTCGCTTCCGAGTGTCTCCCTCGCAGTTTTGTACAACTGCATGGGGACGACAATCCCCTCAAACGCATGACCGCCGGCATCGTAGTCCTGCGCCCTTTGTCGCATAAGCGAAAGAGCCACAGTCCACAGATTATCAGCGTTCAATGCTCCCGTTTCCAGGTTATCAATCGTGTCTGAATTGAGCGTGGTGTGGGAGTTTGAGGCCACTGCGTCTCCGTCAGGAGTCGTGTTGTACGTTCCTGCATCAAAGTCGCCGTAGGTCTCAATTATTGAGAGTCTGTCTTGAGTAACTTTAGCGCGTTCCCCTATCTGTTGTCCGATAGCTTCGCGCTTTCCCTGTTGAGAGGTTTTGAACGCCTCCCACGAAATCGGGACTTCTTTCGTGTATTTGGTGATACGCTTTGTGGTCGTATTGCCAATGCGGGTTGAAGTCGTAATGACTTCTTCCTGTTCCCCCGTCTCTTCAAATTCTCCAACATTGGAGTCTTCGTCGTAGATGAAGGCCATTGAATCCGTAGGCGATGTGTGGAAGAACCACGAGTCTTGCGCCGACAAAAATGCAGGCGTTTCCTCCCGTGTGAACTTCTCGTACATCACCTCGTCAATCGCGGTTTGACAATCGTCGCTGGAAAGCGTACTTGTGTGTCCGCCAGTTACTGGAATAAAATTGTCATTTCTCTATTATCCAGAGAAAAGCTATTAAACTAATAAACTTAACTACTAAGAAGTAATGTCTACGCGGGTTAGTGCGCGAGCGTCAGCAACGCAATCCAACTGCGACTTAACGTAGTTGAACCAACGAGCGGTAAATCCGCCAGTATCGGCCGCGGGCTTCCATGTGTAGGTACTTGTAATCAAGTCAAACACATAAATATCCCACAGAAGTCCGATAGCCTCGGATTGAGTGTCCGCCGTTGAAGCGGTAGTAACTTTCGCACGGATGCGCGTCTCGTTTGCACGAGGTACTGCAACTGTCGTGCGATGTGCGAGAACCGTTCCCGCACTATTCACGTCCATGTCTTTTGCCAAAATACCCACGAACTGGTCAGTTCCGATTACGGGCAGGTCATCGGTAAGCACAACGATTGTGTTCACGTTTGATACACCACTGGTGTATGTTGGCGCGACAATCACCGGTTCACCGTAATAACCACGAGTAGCGGAAGCCGCAACACGGAAAGGCAGGCCGGGACACTTCCCGACAATTTTTACGTCGAATTTTGCGATAAAATTTTCAACTGCTGTTTTATTAAACAACAGAGCGCTATCTACTTGTAATGTAGATAGACTATTTGACCCACTTTTTCTGCTCTCCCATTCCGGGTTTAGAATTTATGTAAAGTGTCTTGCCATTGGCGAGCTTCTTTGAATAAATACCGCCTCCTTCGTGTTTGTAGCTTTTAAGAGGCGAACCTTCGGGTAATTTAGGCGCGGGAGCTTGTTCACCGTCGCGGTGAGATTCAGCAACATCCTTTACGGGAGTTGACTTGTTTTTCAACGCGCGGGCGATTTCAGCGTTCTTTGCTTGGATTACTCTAAGATTCTTCTGCGCTTCTGCGAGAGCAGTTGCTTCGGGTGAAACATCTTGGCTCGTGAGAGCTTGTTGAATGAGTTCCGAAACCCGTTTCTCGGAAAGAACTGGCGTTTCACCATCTCCCTCCTTTCGCTTGGCGATGCTCTTATTTTTTATGATAAGAGCTTCGGCGGCATCGGCACGGACTTTCTCTGCTTCAGCGAGAGTCTTGAGAGTCTTATAGTCTATCTCTTGCTCCTGTAAAAGAGCTTCAGCGGCTTTGGCTTCTTCGTCAGCTTTCGCTTTCGCTTCGGCTTCTGCTACTGTGGCTTCTTCAGCCAACTTGTCTTCTTCTTCAGTCATATATTTGACGACGGCTTTACCCCCGCTGGGCTTGAAGTTATTAAAAGTCCTTCCTACTTACGGCTTTACCCCCGCTGGGCGCACTTAGAGGTGCTTGATTGGAGTTTCACACGAAACCCCTACGAGCAACCCTACTTGCCTAATTCCTCAAGTTTAGCATCAATCACTTGAACCACATTGCCGAAGATGCGAGCGACTCTAATATCTTCTCCGTCTACTCCTTTTTCCACGAGGGATTTGACGGCGAACCACTGCAATTCGGCTTTGAGGACTTTCCACAACTGCGAGTGTTTGAGTGTTACGGCTTCTTCTTTCAAAGCCCCTAGGAACTCGTTAGGCATTACTTGCCCTTTCCAACGATTTCCCCTCAAGACATCATCGCTTGAGAAAGTCTCAAACGCGGATTTCTTTTTTCGCTTTTCAGCGACCATAAAGAGCTACTTCTTCTTCCCCTTTCCTTTCTTCGCCCTAACCAAAACCTTTGGGCGACCAGTGAGAGGTACTTTACGAGCTTCGCCTTTTGCGAAGTCCCAGAATGTCCCTAATGGAACGGGGATATATGTTCGTGAACCGTCTACCGTTACTTCTTCTCTCATCAATCCGCCCCGTCTGTCGTATTCCGCAAGAAGTGCCGCCTTGTCTTTATCTCCCACAGAACGGACGGCATCGTTTGCTTTTATCTCATTCTCAAGATTGTATTTTCCTACTTGCATAAATCTATTTAGTTAAACGCTTTGCGCGGGCGCGAGCTTTCTTTGCATCGTTCTTTGCTCGGTCTTCCGCGATTGCGTTCTCAACGCTAGTAATTGACTGCGCTAATTTCTTCGGGTCATCAACTTCTATAAAATTGCCACCGACCTTGAAGACATAAATGACTTCCGGCTTATACTTGAAATCCACTTTCTCTTTCCCTTCTTTGTCTTTATCTTTTGTAACAATTCTTTCGCCTCTCGGCTGTTTCTTGCGAGCATCCCAGAAAGCTCCATTCTTAATCTTCACTCGCTGTCCGCCTCCGATGCCTTTCGTGATATACCCGCCCAGTTTATCGTAATGAGCAAGCACTTCATCGGGCGGTATCAACTCAAGTTCTTTATATTTTTCAATAAGCCCTCCTGCAGACTGCCCTGTCCGCGCAGGTTCGCCATAAATGACGCGCTTCAATTTATCTTCGTTCTCCAATACAAAATCATTGATAACATCAAATCTTGCAACTCCTTCTGGTACTTCTTTTTTTGGTCGTGCCATATAAATAAATTACTAATAATGCTTTGGTTGTTTATGTTTCGGAGCGGCTATTGACATCTTCGGCATCGCGCCACTTGCGACTTTCCCTATCTTTGCTCGTGCGAGTTTACGGGCTAACTGTTTTGCGGCGCGAGAATTTGCCATATAGCGGTAGTATTAAGTGATTTTCTGATAATGTCAAATGGTGCTGTGGCAATTATGGGGATAACTACTGTACTCCTGCACCTGCCGTTGCTCCCGCGAGCCGTCTTGAAGTAACACCCTGCGAGAATTGCTGGGACATTCCTGAAGTATCTCGCGGATTCATTTCCTGCGGTTGTGGCTTTTTGACAAACTTATCACCCTTAGAATGAAAGTAAGCATACATAAGTTCCTTTGTGATTTCCTCCTGATTAGCATACGGATTGGTTCTCATCTGCGCTTCAAGAGCCGTGAGGATTGCTTGCATCTGCTCGTCATTCTGCGCGAATACTTCCCTATAATCTGCCCGCGCATGGAACTTAAACTTTGCGAACAATTCAGGATTTGCATAGACAAGCACTGTGCCTTTCTTCTCGCTTTGGGAATACAAATCAAGTTCTGTACTGCGTCTCTGGTCTTCTGTCATCTCCATTCCTATCAAACCCTCCGAGAACGCGAGTTTCTTCTCTTGCCGTTGTCCTCCCTGCCTATTGCTCAAAATGAAACTGCGGTATTTCATTTTTACATCGTCCCCGAGAACATCTTCTATATCCGCAGTAGTAAGATTTGAAAGGGCTTTGTCAGCCATTAGAAGCCCGTATCTTGAAACAGAACTCGCCAATCCTTTGGCAACTCCGCCGATAATCTTTTTAGCGTTGGCTTGCGCTTGGGACACCGTGTATGCCTTCTGGGAAGCGGGAGGCAACTGTCCTGACATCGTTTCACTCACAGACCCTTCGGTAATTGAATCTTTTGTCGCTTGTAATGCGCCAAAAATGTTATTAAGATTTGATTGCGGGAGTAATGGAAATGCTTTCGTATCTTTATCCTTAAATGCAATCACGGCGTTAGGATAAATAATATCTTGGTCAAACTTGTCGCTTCCTGAAAGACCCACTGGCATCTCGGTATCAAGCATAGCTCTGTTCATCGCAATCTCTGTCATCGCGTCATAGAGGGAATTATCCCACCGCAAAGTCGCCATCATTGATTTGTAGAAAAGGAAATGCGAACCGATTGGATAGAAGCCGAATTGCTGAATGTTGTACCTCGGAGCGTCAAAGTTATCGCGATGCTTTATTGGGTTGTTCTCAACTTTTTTGTCGCCCATATAGACCCCCGCCAAGTAACATACCTCGGTGTCGTCTCTGCGGTTGAGATAGGTTACTTCCTCAACAAGATTAGGATGGTCGTGGTCTTTGATGTCATAGAAAAGCCCGTCATCGGCATTGAAAAAACACTTTTGTCCCGCCTGCACATGGTCGAAATTATCATGCTCTTCATAAACCGCCTGCGCCTGTCCATATTCAATCCACCTCCGTTTGATAATACAGTTATGCTTCTGTAGATTTCTTTCAAAGGCATTGGTAATTAAGATTTGGTCGGCAGTATAAATGGGGGCTTTGAAACCGGAAAGAACTTCATCAAGAACTTCTTTCTTCGTATACTTTCCATTCTCCTGTTTGATTTTAATCGTCTGCATGACTTCCTGATATTCCGCGCCGAGGTAGACGATAGGGTCTGTTTCCATTGCGAACACTAAAGAAAGAAAATTTGTCTTGTAGTCGGAGTTTTCATCTTGCGCCATCCATTCAACGATGTCGGTCATAAAGTCAGAGAAGCCGCGGTCAATCTCCGAGTCGCTGTTCTGCGCTTGGAAGGTAGGCATGAGATAGCCCGCAGTCAAATTGGCGTGCATGGCAATTCCTTTCTTCCGCGCCTCGCTCCTCGTTCCGCGCCAACGCCAATCAGTCGCCACATCACCCCCATCAGAATCAACGAACGCATTAAACATTTTGCGCCCCATATCAATATCGGAAAGGATTGAATTATTATTCAGCTCCGACCACGATTTCGTCAGAATGTTATGTCCCTCGCTATATGCCTTATGAACCCCAATCGTAAAAGCTCGTTCATCCTCCGATGGTTGATAGGTAGATGGAGGAGTCTCTTTCTTATCATACACGCCGTACATAAAAAATAGTATACGCTATTCTGTCAAGTCTGCTAATACGTCTTGTGTGGATAAACTAAATCAGACTACCTCCTTGCAAATCCGGCAATCTTCGGGCGATAGACTGAAATCGTATTTGCATGAGAGCCATCAGCAATTTGAAGTTGATAGGCGCAGGAATCCAAAACGTCATCATGCAGTCCATTTGGGAATTGCGCTTGTTCCAATTCAAGCGCACCACACTCACCTTTGACATGGCGAATAGAGCCAGAAGCATATCGGGGAATCAATCCGCGAATACGAACCTCTTTCGCCGTCTGATTATGCTTCAATTCCACTATGGGAAGAAACCGACCGCGTTTTCTCTGCTCCATGTCTAAATACGGTTTAAGTCCGTCAAGATACATCGTTCTTTCAATTCCTATAGAAACATACCGCCTCCGTTCATGGAGGGCAAAGATTGTTTCCACTAACTCATCAGGGTTCAATCGCGCCCGCCACGCCCGCAGATTCCAAAAGTTCTCTTGGTCTACGCTGTTATCGCAAAATCCCGAATAATCCGCTGAAGTCTTTTTAGAAATTGCCGTATCAATCGTGAGAAAATTGGCACACTGCTTTGCTTCCATCTCCTCTTGAGATATGTACCGATACCATGCGGGATTAAACTCTTGATTTTCTGTGAGGACAGGGGAACCTTGATAGAGTGCTTCAAAGTCATAGGGGCCGATAGTGTTCTTTATCTCCTCTAAAGCCGCAACACTGAACCTTGACGGCCATAATGCTTCGCCGGTCTTTCTTTGTTCTTCATCATGGAGCGCAATAGCAGGCAGATGCAGAACCCTGCATCGTTTCTTCAACTCGTCATTTGCAAGAATCCGCCCCGCTAAATCATCCATGTGCCATCTTGTTAAAATGACAACCGCGACTCCATTCGGTTCCAATCTTGTAAAAGCCGTACTCGTAAAAAAATCCCATACTCTCTGCCTATATGTTTCTGATTCAGCTTCTTCTCTGTTTTTAATCGGGTCATCAAATAAAAGAAAATTTGCGCCACGACCGGATAGAGTCCCCCCAATACCCACAGAAGTATAACTACCACCCTTATTCGTTTTCCATTTAGCTTTTCCCTGCTCGTCTTCTTTGAGCGTAGTATCAAAAATCGCCCTGTACACATCAGTTCCAACCAAATCCCTTGCTTTGGCTCCGAAGTCCTGCGCCAATTCCGCAGAATATGAAACAGTAATAATCTCTTTCGTAGGATTCCGCCCCAAATACCAAATAGGAAATGAAACTGTACATAATTCAGATTTTCCATGACGAGGGGGCGCAAATACCAAAAGCACTTTATATTCTTTATCCCCATCTCTTTCTAATTTCTCCAATTCCGCCGCAATTAAATCAAGATGCCACGCAGGAATATAACGAGGATTAGAAGCAATACTAAAATCAATCAAATGCTCACGACTTCGTTGTAGGATAAGATTCAATTTTTCCTCTTGTTGCGCTTGAGAAACTTCCATACAAAAGATAATAAGCTATTTATCTAATAATGCAATAGAATAGAAAGGTTAACTTGTCAATAGGGTTCTAATGTTGGGTGGGTTTTGGGAGGGGTTTGATAATATCGCACATCACCCCCACCCCCCGTAACATGGGTAGGTGTACCCTCGCTATCATAGCGTATTCATTCAGCTTTCAAGCGTGTTACCTGTCTGCATTTCTTACATGGGAAACCCTCGCACTCATCATCATATTGCAATGTCCTACCACAGAAAGCGCATGGCGCTGTCGGTATGATGTATTCATCGCTGTTATCTTTGATAACATTCTGTAACGCTGGCGTTTCATTCTCGTTACTCTCCGGTAACATATCAGCATCATCCTTGTTACTCGCGGGTAACAATTCACTCTTATCTGTTACTCTCCGGTAACGCATTTTGCATACTGCATCACAGAAGTCTTTTGTATCTTTTGTCTTGCCGCAACAATCGCATGTTTTCATAGTGTATTGACAGTATAAGCCATATTCCTCGCCTCTACAATGCCCTATGACGCACGATAATGCTTTAGTTGATACTTGTATCGTCTTTATTTGGTGCGTTGTTAGGTGCAAGGTTCTCAATGATACGCTGGGCGATTCTATTCTGTTGTTCTGTTGAAAATAAAGCTATATTGATGATGTTATTTGGTTCTACTGGACGCTTACGCATTGATAATATATCAGCTCCAAGCTCTAATTCCCTCACTCTCTTTTGTGGTTTAGCTTGTATGTCTTCAACTAAACTACTCGTAATAAGTTCTTCTGTCAGGCCGTATTTAGCTAACGATTGTATATATCCTATGCTCCCCGTTATTAAACTAGGCACTGTTGCCGTAGAATAATCATATCCTGCCTGCAATAATACTTCTTTATCGGTGTAGGTAGGATTCTCACTTCTTATTCTGGCCGCTTCTTGTTGCCTTCCTGTTGGTTTTACAATCCTTTGTAATGCTCGTCGTTGTGCGCCGTTTATATCTTTTCTGTTGTGTCTTTTCTTGTATTGTGGTTTTGATATTGTGGCCGTTTCATTCGGCGTTTCATTGTCCATATTGTCAATAGCGTTATTCATAGCATAAAGTATAGCATATTTTCTTATGTCAATTACTACCCACAGGGGATAATGATTATTATGTTGTGCTATCTTGCCGATAGATTATAATAATGCTTGGATACGGAAAGCTCATTGACTCGACTCTATAGCGGGAAGGGGTAAAACAAATAAAAACTATGAGATATGATAAGGGTAATTGGCCCGCAATAAATGTGAAAAGTGTGCTAGCAAGTGTTGAGCGAGTTTTCAAGTCCCGTGATACATCGAAATTGACTGGTGTTGCATATAACCGGCTGTATCTACTTGACGGATTCATTGCTCATTATGACCTTGGAGGATTCCAGTATCACTACAGCGAAACTTCACGACTTGCAAAGGACATTCTAGCATCGTATCAAGTGAATAATCCCGACCATTACATGCAAGAATGTTTTGTGCGGGATTACGGGCAAGCATATTGTCAGAGTGAATATGACTTGGCGCGAAACTTGAAAACGTGCGCGGCTCATTATCTGCCAGAATTAGAGGCATACGATAACGCGGCCGAACGCGAGGACGACATCAGTACAGCGAGAATCTTACTAGCAAAGCACGGCATAACTGCCTAGCACGGTTGCACTGATGGCTACATGGTATCCGGCAACGGTGCGCCGTGTAGCTATCAGTAACATTACAAACAAAATACCCTTCAGCTATAGAGTCGTGTCCGTGAGGATACGGCTTGCGTGATTGCGAGCAAGTTCATTGATAATTTATAGGGATTATGAGTACAAGATGCAATATCAAAGTTACGGATGGAGAAGATACACTGTGGTTTTATCGTCATTCTGATGGTTATCCAGAGGGGGCAATGCCCTTGCTAAAGACTTTCATGGAATATGTAAAGTCGGGCGCAATCCGCGATAACTTATCACAAGCATGTGGATGGTTGATTTATCTCGGCGCAAAAGAATACGGATTACATGAGCCAGATATAAAAATTGGTTTCAATGGCTGGAAAGTGGGGGCTATTGAGCCAACAATCGGCCAGCATGGAGACATCGAATACCTGTACACGATAGACTTACAGAAAAAGACGATTGAGACCAAAAGCGTATGAAACTCTACGCAACAACCGAGGAAGTACGCCGGAAATATCGCGGACGCTATGTCGAAATATACGAGCATCAGGACGGTTCAGTTGAGGTGTGGAAAGTCTCAAAAGTTATCAGAGAGAATATGACGCGAGGCGAGGATGTAGGAACGCCTGAAGCGTATACACGATAACATTATGAAACTCTACGCAACAGTGAATGCCCTAAAAGAGATAAACGGTATTCTAACGCCAGTGAGCAAAGGACAGGGAAGCAATCAATCACTAGCGATAGAAATTATCGCCGAGAGGTTGAAAGGAATCCCCACGCGAGCGAATGTATACCGGCTATCACTCAATATCGGAAACGATAACGAGCTGGAAGCGGAATTACTTGACTACAGCACGGGGGAGGTAATGGAATTGACAAAAGACGGGTGGAGTAATTGCAATCACTACGCAACAGGCGACAAGGGGCTGTGTGTGCGTTGCGGATACAATACTCTACACTTGACCGAAAAAGAATTGAAAGCAAAAGGCGAGAAGCAAAAGACTGCATAAGCAGTGAACAGCAAACAGCCGGAACAGTAGGCGATTATCGCAATCGCGCCTATATGTCCGGCTTTTTTGTTATGGTTGCGGACT
>Ga0208957_1001583_pt1 | contig 11371 bp, 21 predicted proteins | sample RifOxyA1_FD_184029 | JGI IMG/M metagenome (GOLD analysis project Ga0208957, IMG submission 184029) | Groundwater microbial communities from Rifle, Colorado - Rifle Oxygen_injection A1 (SPAdes) | ecosystem: Environmental > Aquatic > Deep subsurface > Groundwater | place: Rifle, Colorado, United... | reverse complement strand
ATCCCGCCCCTGCCTGATAAGCTGATCGGCGGCGCGGTGCTCGATGAAGTGCAAGACGCCGCTTTTGTAGTGGCTGGTTTGGCCCGTGATAACACACACCTGCCCAGGCATGACGGGGGCAAAATACCCGTCAATTCCTTCGATGCCCAGGCTCAGGCCGCGGGCCTTGTTGTTATGGGCATCCTCAACCGCCTTATACCCATAGGTTGCCACTTGTTGCGGCGTATAAATTGCCGTGGTAGGATCAAATACTTCAGACATTCAGGCTCCCGTCACTGTTGATTTGTGCCGCCGATTGGATACCGCCGGGCAGTTCGTCGGCCATTGCGTAATCAATCCAGGCGGTGTTCAGGATGGAATAATTTAGCCCATTATCCTTGCGGCGCTTGCTTTTCCAGGCGGTAAACGCTGCCCTGAGTTTATCCACCGTCAACTCACGCCCGTGTTTGCGCAGCATCGCCAGGATCGCCTCAATGTCATGGGCGCGGCGTTCGTTGGCTGGCATAATCATCATGCCTGTCACTTCGCAGAACACGCTTGCGGCGTCTCCTGTGGTGTGACTTTCTAAATTTTTAGAGTCAACTTCGCCAGTTTCTAAATTTTTAGACTGCCCGCCCGTAGACTCATTAAGGGTTAAACTATGTCTCTTAGAGGACAAAGTCTTAAGAGGGTTTAATAAGTTAATATTAACAGGCGATTCTAATTTCTTATAATTTAGAATTTCTCCTTGACTGGTGATGTCAGTATCGCCACTGTCAAAAGACACAATAATTGTGCCGCATTCAGAAGAACGCCAACGAAGAGCGCCCTTCTGCCTGAGTGCGGCCATGTGTCCATAGACAGACGGCGTGCTCATTCCGAACAACTCGGCCAATTGCTTGATACTCACGGGCGGCGTCTCTTGCTGCCCGTAGGCCAGCGCCCGCAATCGTATCCACGTAACCAGCAACGCAGCCGGAATGTCAAGATCGAAAATCATCTCAGTCTTGACGAACAGGCCGCGCGGCGGGAGAAGTTGGCGAGTCATGTTCAGAATTATTCCACAGAAACGAGAGTTAATTGAGTCAATTCCATTACACTTTTACAGCCTGGCGCATGGCCTGGCGCAGCTCATCTTTGCCCAGGCCGTAATTCAGAATGCCGTCATCTATCTTGACGGGCAGTGATACGATGCGCGCCGCCGTGCCAATCGCCTCGCCAAAGTCGCGCGCTTCTTTCTCGGCGTCCGGGTCAAGGATCACCCACACCCGCTCGGCGTCTTTCACTGCGCCCAGGATACCGCTGGCTCTCCACCCGCTCTTGCTTGGAACGGCCAGCACGGTTGCGGTCGTCTCAGTATAGGCGGCGGTAACGATTGCTTTCTTGGCGCCTTCGCAAACGATCACCTGCCCGCTGATTGGCTCTGACGGCCTCACCATGTAATACGGCGCTCCCAGGCCAGCTTCGAAGCGGTATTTATCATGCGGGTTGGGTGGGGCTGTCAGGCGGTATTGCATGGTGACGAATGCCCAACTTTCATGAAAGTAGGGGATTGTGTAAGCGGGGCAGCTCATGGTGACGCCGTTATGGTTGAATATCTTTTCGGGCATGTATCCAAGCTTGAGATAATCCTGCCAGTCAATCGGAACGCCCTGGCTTTCCCACCATGCCCTGGCTGTACTATCTGCTGTCAAGCGGCGGTTGAATGCTTCCCAAATCTCCCCCGCCGTCAAGTCTGCTATTCTCTGATCAATCTCCACCTGGCGCTGGACTGCCAGGGCCGCCCGCTGCCTGTCCCACTCCGTCCGCTTCGCTTCCCATTCCGGGCTGTCCTGGCGCTGCTTGAGTGCGGGCTTCAGTTCATCAATCCAGCCATTGTCAGGGTGACATTTGCGGCAGAAGAAATTCCAGGATGGGAATGGGCGGTTAGTAAAAATCACCATTCTGTCAGTGCCTCCGCACATCGGGCACACGCCGTGCCACTCATTCGGCCCCGCCTTGCGGAAGCGCCCGGCATCCAGGCCAATCATGGAAAATTCGGCGGGTGGGGTGCTGTTCATCCGAACACGATCCATTCGATGAACCGCTTGGCAATCCGCCAAAGGCCGCCGCGCTCTTCTGACATCTTGACGGCGTAGTCTAATCTATAGGACCATCGGGGGCTAAATTGTTTTTCGCGTCTCATGGCTTTTGGCTCCTGTCCAACGCGTACCCCAGAGGGCGCTTTTGTAGCCTTGTCTCTAAGTTCCCGCCAGCCAACAATGATTGCATAAACACTCCACCTTGCGAATGGCGCTCCATCGGATGCAAAAACGGCGTGATACATGGCGTCGGTTTCTGTGTAATTGTCTGCATATATAACCAGGACAGGATTATTGTCACCCTTCATCGCGCCGCTATCAATATAGTGCAGGCCGTATCTGGTGGCAAGTTCTTCTGCCTCGCCTGACATCTGTATGTTTTGAACCTGGTCATCTATTCCGCACCAACGGAATCCCGCTTCGAATGATCTCTTAAGACAATCGCCCACGGTCTTCACTCCTCTGATAAAAAAATAATCCACTTTTGTGTCTGTCCTTTGCCTTTTGCAGCCCTACAGACCAAACAAAAAGGGAGACAAAAGACAGGCACAAAAGCGGACTATTCCGCGCCTTACTCGTTGCTTGGTCTGTGCGGGCTGCAAATCCCGGCCGCGCTTTGCTATTCCTACGGCATATTTATTATACATCATTTTCCACTTTTAGCAAGCACTTTCGCGGCCGTTCTCTCAATTGCATCGCGCGTCACCGGGTACTTGCCCAGCTTGTTCAGGATCGCCGCGATGTGATTATGCCAACCGTCAAAGTGCGGCGTGTCAAAGGCAATGCGCAGAGCGGCTAAGTTTTCGGCGCGGCGTTGCTTGCAGCACTCGCAGTTGCATTCCATCTCTATTCCTCCCCCAACACATGCAGCACCACATCTGGGTTATGCGTGACGGTGCGCAGCGTGTCAACGTTGTGGCTGAGCCAGTCCCACATGACTTCGGCCTCATCATTCGCAAGCATCGCGCGGTTGTCAAGATACAACTTCGGATAGATTGGCCCAGCGCACGGGAATTGTTGGGCGATATATCCGCCCGGCTCGAAGCTCCAGACGGTGCCGGTTTCGGCGTCTACGATCCGATGTTCAGATACCTTTACGAGTTTCATGGCCTTCGCTCCTATCCTTCTGATTTGTGCCGGTTACACGTCCGGCTCGGCTCCCTTTTCCTGTGCTTTTCGCGTTCCATCGCACTCCGCCACTCTACCAGCCCCCGTCGGGGCTAATCTACCATGCGGATGTTGCTACTGGATTAGCTATTTTGCACTCGTTGACTGGCTGGCGGCTCTTGTGTCGGAGGAGGAGCGGCGCAACTTTCTCTAACTCCGAACCTCTAGTTTTACGCCGGTAGTACCGCGCCAGTTTCACAGCCGATGCTTTTGATTGTAATGTGCTCATCCTGGGTACGGATTTTCACCGATTGCCCGCCGTGTAAGCCGGCTGTCCCTCGCAGATTTTCACCGCTTCGGGGTACGCCTGTAACGCTCCAGGATGATCGTAGGAGGGCAGTGAGGATTTGAACCCCACGAGGTTAATCGTAGCCTTTCCTGGTATCCGTGTAGCCTTGTTCAGTGCACATCGCAAGGCATTTATCGAGATACCGAGATTGCATCTGCCCATGTTGTTTGCCTGCCCACAGCGCCCCGTCAGAGTCGGGATTCTCGTCGTTCGTCACACCGTTTGTTAGACCACGTAGCGCATCGCAAGCATGTCTCTGTCAGATTGTAAGGTACAAATAAAAGAACCTATGTTTATCTCAGGCGGCTTTCGCGCGCGGGAAGCGGCTTTTTGTCAAGTGTTTTGGCAAACACATAACGAAAACCACCTGGGATAAATACAGGTTCTCTCTTCCGCGCTTCCCGCTTGTTGTAAGGTACATTGCCGGTGCCAAATTCCGACATAATCATTATACATCATTCCGCCGATTTTGCAAGCGATTCCGCGACTGCGACTGCTTTCTTATATTCCTCGTAGGTCTCGTATTTCTCGTAGGCTTCACGGATTAGAAAGCGTACCATTGCCGATATCGCACGCTGTTCGTGTTCTGCCAACTCGCGAATCTTGCGGACAGTCTCCACGTCCCATCTCATGTTAATAACCACAGTTTGCTTTTGCATATCTCACATCTCCTTTGAATTTACGGGCGGCCATTCTGCAACGATCCGCACGTCTCATCTCCCGCCGCCCGGATTGGCCTAACCTGTAGCCGGGCGGCGGGGGGTGTCGTTTACACCTTGCGCAGCGTTACGGTAGGCTCGCCGACTTTGCGGAATGCGGCAATCTCAGGATGCGCCACCGCGAAGCCGTCCAGGCCCTTATTGTCCCAGGTGACGCGCGCCTTATTGTAGACGGCCATCAAGTAATCACCCTTGACGGTTGCGCCAAAGTTGGTTACATCGGCTTTGACTTCGGCGGTAAGCTCTGCAATCCCGCCATTCAGGGCATCCAGGGCCGTGCTCTCTTCGGCGGCAATGTCGTCAAGCGCCTGCTTGATTTCCGGCGTCATCACGTCGGCGCGCAGCTTGTCAAAGTGTGCCCGCATGACATCGGCCTGGGCCTGCATTTCTGATAATCGGTCTAACTTCTGCTTGGTATCCATTCGTCATCTCCTCTCAATTTATCCCGCCGCCAGTCCCGGTGTCATCCGGCATTTTGCCTACAGGTGAGTGTTAGGTGCATCCTGGCGGCGGGTGGTGGTGTGGTTAGCTAAAATCCGAGTTCGTGCATTACCTGTGCGGAGTCAGTGTAATCGGGCGGCTCACTCGCCAGGCTCTCTTCTGGCTGCTGGCCTTCCACGTTCACTTCCTGGGCCTGGGCGTCAATGATCTCGCCCGTCTCATCTTCGATTGACTCGAGCACCGCGGCGTCATTGGGATCAATGTACCCATACCGGCGCAGCAGGCGGCGCATAACGGTTTTCATCTCTGCCACTTCGGGATGCGTTTTCCAGATACCATCGGCGGCATTGTACCGCTTGCTGTATTTCTGTCCGATGGCCTGGATTTCGTCAACCGTCATGTAAATGGCCTTCGAGAAGCCATTGGTCATCTCGAAGGCGCCAATGCGCCCGATCACCGTCCGGCTGGTCGCCTTGCCTTCAACGTGCATCGCGCCGGTGATGGGGTCTTCCACGACTTCCTGGCCTTCGTAGATTTTGCCCACGTTGATATAGCGGTAACGATTGGTGCGTACCGCCATGTCATGCAGGCCCTTGTACCCGACAATCAGCGTGGCAGCCTTGCCAAAGGGCACGAGATACGCCTGCCCAATGGCGGGGTCAACACTCAGGCGAAGGGTGGCTGCGCGCAGGGCAGCGGAGTAGATGCTCGCCGGGGTGCATTCCTGTAGTGCCTGGGGGCCGTTCGCAACCGCCAGCAAGACGCTGGCGATATATGCCCCGGCGTTGCGGTCATTGCCCAGGACTTCAGTGAAGCGTGCCTTGATTTCGTCTTGCCGTAAGTAGACTGATAAACTCTTATCCATTGCTTTTCTCCTCTTGTTTTGGTCGTGCGTTTAGGGTAAACCTTCTTCGGTCATCACGTGGGCAGCTTCGTGCCGCTCATCCATTCCGGCCATGAGTGCGTCAGTTTGTTTCTGTCGCTTGTCATATTCTGCCAGGCAGACGGGGCAAAGGCCGTCAATAAACGGGGTGCAGGTGCATTCGTCGGGGTCTCGTTCGAGAGACCACTCGCGGTATGCCTTGTAATACGCCGCCTCGGACGCCAATGCCCGCCCGGTAGCTGCGTCCATTGCGTCGTGGTCAAACGTGCCCTCTGCGTAACCGTCGCAGACTTTCACTTGCTCAGCCCAGGCCGCAATCATGTTCTCGCGGGCCTCTTCCAGCGCGTCGGGCCTGGCGGGGTGCGTGGGGCGCTGGTCGAAGGTCGTGGTGTACTCAATTCCGGTTGTGTCAGTCATGGCTTTTTCTCCTAATCCAATCTTACCAGAAAAACATGCCATTTAACATTGCAATTCCGTGACAACTTTAGCCGAGCTTGCGCCAGACGCCATTGACAAGGGTATACCCGCGCTCTGCCATGATAAGCAGATAGCAGTCGTCACAAATATCACGGAAGGCGTCTTTCTCTCTGTTGTCTTTGGCGGGCATCATTACTCGTACCGCACTTTTCAAATCCTTCTTTTTGCATCTGTAGCATTTCATCTCATCACCTCTCAATCTTCGCCGCGCTCATGCCTGCTGATCCTGCTGCTCAGGATCGCCGCACTCAGAACGCAGCCAGCGCCGATTATACCCAGGATTATTATACCCAGGATTATAATGGCGGTCATTTCGTCTCTCCCGTTGCCTTTGCAATGACGGCGCGGGCGGCGTTGCAAAACACACAGGTGAAGTCATCCGCACCGGCATGATTATCAATGCAGCAGTTTAGTAGGGCCATCTTTACAACGTCCAGCAGTTCTGGCGCGGCGGCAATCAAGCGCGAGTTGGCTTCTTGGTTCTGCGCATCCGATACCCTGGCAACGATCTCCCAGGCGTCGGTATCATCTTCGCCAGCCGTGATGTAGCGGTGCTTGTGGTATAGGTGCTGGCCGTCTTCGGCTTCAACTTTCCAGGGGCCGGGGGTGTGTTGGATTGTCATTTCGTCACCTTCTCAAATTCTGCCGTCATCGCGGCGCGTGCCTGGGGGGGGTAGTGGTCAAGCGGGGTAGGCTGGTATAACAACTTCAGGCCGTCGCTGTCCAGGCTGTCCAGCCATTCTCTTTGATGCGCAAGTGCGAACGCCAGCGCCGTGACTATGACGGGTGACACCTTGACACCGGCGGCGGCGGCAATGGTGCGAAGTTGAATGTCAAGCCGGATGGGATTGTCGAATACGCGCTTGTGGTAGTGGGTGGCGCGGTGGGCCAGGGTGCGGGGGGTGGGCTTGGGGGTCATTGTCTCAATCTCCTCTCGTTCTGGGTTAGCTCAGCGCCTCAAAGATGCCCAGCAGTTCGCTGGCGGTGCGCCGCTTTTCGAGTATGCCAAGTTCGACGAATGCGCCAAAGATGGGCGGGTTCATTGAGCAGGCCCCGCCGTTTGCCATGCTTTCGAGCGCACCGATCACGGCGTCATAGAGCTGTTCGTCGGCCTGCTGGAGCCAGTTATACTCGATGGAGTATTTTTGCTCAAGCGTCTCGTCCGGCTTGATCCTGACTTCAAAATCGCACTCCGGGCAGAATGCCCAATGTCCACTTCCGGTTAGTTCTAACTTGTGATTACAGGTCGGGCAGTTGCTTGAGTTTTTCATTTTCATCATCTCCTGATTAACTCCATTATACACATTTCCACCCCGTTTAACATTGCAAATTCACGACAACTTTCAGCATTCGTTGAAACTGGCGATTGTGCTACGGCGGGGGGTATGCTATACTAGAGACGTGGCGCGGCCTCCCCCGTGTCACACATGCGAGCCTGATCTCCTCAGGCTCGCGTTTTATATCGGGTAATTATCATTTTTGGTACATTATGATAATTAGGGCGCGGCTTATTTACACTTTTGTTATATTATTTACACTTTGTTACATTCCGTGTATTCGAAACGTCCCCAGGCAAGATTATCTCTACACGGGATGTTTGCGGCGCAGCACCCAATACCAGCGGCGCGAGCCGGGCCTGTCAACGGCCTGGATTTTCTCATAGTCGGGATGCTCGACAATCCACGCATCCATAAAATCCGACGCCTGAGAAGACGACTTGAACCCGTAACGTTCGCAGAGAAATTTAGCCGTTTTATCACCGGGCTGCTCAAGCGGGTAGCGGTTAGCAAAGGCGTCAAGCGCTTCAAGCTCTGACTTCTCAATATCTTCTAGCATTTCGGCGCGGGTGGGTAGGGTGGGGGTTACATTTTTAGTGCCCATATCCGTTTGTCCTCGGGTGACTCGTATTTGATTTTGTGTACCGTGTACTCGTCTTTGCCTTCGCACAGGATCACCATACCGCTGATATCCGATATGGCATTTTCCAAGCCAATTCGGCGCGTGTGAGATGTCTTGGTCGTCCAGGCCCCGGTGAAGATTGCCCGCGCCGGGTAGTTATCGAAACTATCGGCGCAGGTGTGATTGTGGCTTCTGATTACAACGTGGGGAGCTTTCCCGTCCCGGTCAACGCGGTAATACCACATGGTGAGAGATGCGAGTTTATTGGCGGCGTTTTTACACGTCCACGGCAGCCCCCCCATCGTGGCATGGTGGGCAATGTCAAAGCGCACGCCGGGCGCAGCCGTGCCCGTGTATTGCCACCACGAAGCTGCTGCTTTGCTCTCTCGAATGGTGATGTCAATATCGTTCGCCACGGCCTCTTCCAACCATGCGCTCTTGCCGGTGTGCGCTTCCGTGCCGCGCATAAAATAGGCCGCGTCCAGGATGTCAAGCGCAGGCTCAAGCGTTTCGATCACCATGCTCAAGATGGTGGCTTTGTTTATGGTGACAAGTTGCGTGCTGCGCTTTTTGGCATCAAGCTCCCCTAAGTCGCCATTGAACACACCTACCCGCCGGTAGCCTTTGGTTAGCTCATTCGCCTGCTGCCAAAAATCACGCCAGCAATCCCACAGCGCTCTTTGGGTTCTGGTTGCGTGATACGTGCCGCCGTCGTCAAGGTTGACAACGGGCGGGCAGACGGCGACGGTAGAATTGGTGTGTTGGTCGTTCGTGACGACTAGGGCCACTTTCTCTGTGCCCTGTATGGTCATAGCTTATGTATCTCCTATACTCATTTTACACCCCAAATGAGCATGGCGCAACTGAGTAGGATAACTGTAAGGCAATTGTCACGGAACGGTAATATTATCGTTTGTCATTCCTGACGCTCAACCAGATCGCCAGCAGGCAGGCCAGGGCAACACAGATGAGCGCGCCGATTATCATAAACTGCCCGAATGACATCATATCGAAAGCGAAGAAAGTCATCATTTGAAAAACACCTGCGCTTGTCCGGTGATGAGTTGCCAGACAAGCGCGATAATCGCCGAGCCTAACAGGATCGTCACGCTGCTAACGATGCGATTGGACCATACCACAGGCTTCACCATATCTTCGAGCGTCTTGATTTCTTTTTCGTGGTCATCTACCTTTTTGGCGGTGTCTTTTGCCAGGGCTTCGAGTTCGGTGTGCCCTACCAGGTAAGCTTCCCGAAACTGGATTCGGTCATTCTCCTGTGTATCCATTCGGGATTGGATTTTGCACAGATCCGCCTGGATACGGTCAAGGCGCTCAATGATAACTGCATTTTGTGCTGGCGATCCGTTTGGTGGCATTTTGTCACATCCCAATGAGGCGTAGTATTATACTGACGATTGCCAGAACCGTGGCGATGATAACCGATGTTTGAGACGCCTTGCCGCGCAGTTCGGCCCGCGATTCGCTCAGAGAGCGGATTTCTTTGTCTATCCGCTCCTTGAAAGCATCAAACTCCACCTTCTTGGTGACATGGTTCATACCGTCAAGCTGCTTTTCGAGCGCCTGGTATGCGGTGGCAGTGGATTTGTGGATGGTGTCAATTTGCAAGTCAATATAATCCCGCAAGGTGACAAATTCGGCGGTGTGCGGCTGTCTGGGTGGCGGCATTGGCGTTTGTCCTATCCTGTCGGTTTATCCGAGCGTATCGGTGACGTTTGAGACTACCGCAGCGCTCAGCGCCGTGTCGAATGCGCGAATGTAGGTTAGCACCTGCGCGGCGTCCTCTGCGCTTATGCCGAGGTGGGCGGGGAGAGCGCCGTCAAGCTCGACCTTGTCCATTACCTTTCGGACGCGGTGCGAATCGGATACCATCCGAATGAGTGAGTCCACGAGTTGCAGGGTGCGGTCGCCAAGTGGGGATGCGTTGGGTACGATGGTAATGTGATTTGCTGCCATTGTGTTTGCTCCTTTTTACGGCATGGCCGTGTTAACTGATAAAAACTGTGCAGGGGAAATAGTTGCCTTGTAAAACGCAATAGAACTAACGTACCAAGCGGCAGGAAAAAGGAAAGCAGCGACTCCGTTATTGTTAAGAGCCATTATGTACGTCTCTAATGTTGCAACTCCGGCCGTTTGCACAAGGTTTTTCAGGAATAGTCCGTTCCGATATGATTTATTTCCAGCAAATCCTAGCGAGTGATTGCCATACCATTCAGTACTGAAACTGTCGTTATTTGGACTGGCATTACATTCGCGCACAATCCCAAACGGGCCGGATACGCCCTGCGGCATTACGTAAAACGCATTTTCAAGTGCCGAAACTCGCGACCCAAAAGGCATCCCGTTATTGATTATGTTTGACGTTGTCATTTTAACAATAGCCGACCACGTAATATCAGTCGGTATGATGCCTGTTTTTAGATATGCCAAACCAGTCCCCTGCCACCCGTTCACCGCGTCCCACCCTGGAGCAACCCCACCCACCACTGCCGGGTCAATGTCGGCATACCCTTCGCTCCCCGCCAGTCTAAGGTAGGACGCATCCTGAGACGCCGCCCCTTTTGCCGCCCATGCGCCCGCCAAATCCGCGAGTGCAATCCCGCCCGCCAGATACCACGGTGCGCCGCCCAAACTCCGCGACGCGACGCTGCGCACGTTAGGGTTGGTGTAGATTATCCCCTGGCCGGGGGTGTAGTTGGTGATCATGCGATTGCCCGCGTCACGTCTGCCGTCACTTCGAAGGCGCCCGCCTCCGGCGTGTTGTCAACAGTGGAGATTAGCGTTTGCACGTCATAATAGCCCAGCCAGTCAGCGGGCATGTCGTCCGTGATGGTCGGGTCAACCGCAATGGTGATGCTTGTCGTGCTGGCTACTGTGATGCTGCCTTTGGTTGAGTCGCTTGCCGCCGCGCCATTGACGTACAGCAGCCCGTCACTCAAGCCCGTGGCGTTTTTCTTGATTTGCAGGCGGCTCTCGGTGTCTGCCTGGCTCTTTTTGTCCTTGAGTGTAAACCAGATAGACGTGTAGCCCGTCAGGGTGGGCAGGTCGGTAATGGTGATTGTCCAGGAGTCGCCACGCGTGCGGCGGATTGCGCCGGTGCTGCTTGTGTCGGCGGTTGACGTGCTGGCCTGGGTCAGTGTGCGGCCCGCGGTGTAACCCCACACAGCCGCGTCTACATCGCTGATTTCGTCATCAAGATATTTTCCGAACGTAGCGGCGGTAGTATGGCCCGCCTGCGCTTCATCCCAAACGCCGTCGGCGATTTCGGCCACCGCGTCAGTAGCCAGTGCGTCTGCGTCAATGGCTCCGGTAGCAATGGCCGCCGCGTTGATTGCGCCAGCCGCAAATGTAGCCGCGTCTATCGCTCCGTCTGCAATCGCCCCGGCGTCAATGGCTCCGTCTGCTATGGCGATTGCAG